>Ga0307517_10011688_pt1 | contig 12144 bp, 14 predicted proteins | sample 23_EM_MG_FD_194515 | JGI IMG/M metagenome (GOLD analysis project Ga0307517, IMG submission 194515) | Populus trichocarpa ectomycorrhiza microbial communities from riparian zone in the Pacific Northwest, United States - 23_EM | ecosystem: Host-associated > Plants > Roots > Unclassified | place...
TGAATAATATGGTACTCACAGCTCAGTGATGGAGAATCACTGAGTTGTGTCAATGAGCTGGCACGCGCGTCAACTGACGCGCTTACATAATCCGGTCCGTAACGGTGTCGACTTGATAAGTCCAACATCCCTATCCTAGTAAGTATACTACTAACTTTTGCGTGCACATACGTGTACTTGCATCAAAGCATGCACTCATCCGCACGTGTGTGCCACTCGAAATTCCGGTTGCCCCAAAAACACGATATAAATTATGAGAATTGAATTATAGTATTTGAGTGCAGTTGAAAAAATTCAAGTGCTCACAAGTGCATCCCTCAAAATTTGAGTGCATCACATGCACTGCACGCACTTGTGTACCACGCAAAATTGCCTTTACCCCTCTGAATCACAACGGCTGGCGCAGTATGATTGTAAACTACGTGATGAAGAATCGAGACGCTGTTGTGCTACAAAAAGGAGTTGTAAAGGAGAAACATGGTCATGCAACCGCAAGAGTGATTCAGAGAATCTGCCGCAATGTGTTAAAAAAATTACTTTCTGGTTGTAAGTTTTATGCTCATTCGTATCTTGCATGCCTGTCCTCCACCTCTGGAGAATTCAGCCACCTTCTATGGTCTCATGCCCCCTAGTGCAAGGCGAGTGAAGCTCTCTCCGTTGAACCCTCCCACATTCGATAAACGGTGTTCGTTGGCGTTCTGATGCATCGCCAATATAAACCCATCTGAAGTCGGCGTCCAGGTCTGGACACTTGACGTCGTTGGTTGCATCCTCGAGGCATGTTAGCAAATAAAGGTTTTTGCTGTCGGTCCAAATGCGGGTGTTATAGATGTGCATACTTCTATTCTTTTCCGGGTACAGGAGCAACCCATAGAAGTCATTCTGAATCGGGGTTCGATTCAGGAATTAAGATTGGGGGTATTTCAACATGGTCTTGAGCTTCCGCCAATCCCTCTGAACAACTGGCGACACTTGCGGGGTGTTCATCATCATTATCTGAACGATGGTAGGTTTTGATTTCAGAAACGACGGGGATGATGACATCGCCGATGACGGGTTCACCAAGCCCGTCTCTTCAAGATCTTCCTCGTCCTCGTCCTCATCACCTTCGTCAGATTCCTTGTCACCGTGCTCTTCGGTATCTTCCTCATTACAGCCATGCTCACCAAACCTCGGTCTTTTGTTGGCATTAGTTAGTTCGTACTCCGAACAAGCAGACTTTCTCTTTCTGCCTCCCTCCCTCCGAAGTAGCGGTGCAACCTCCTGATCTCTCCTGGCAGGATCCCCAAGCCTCTTCCATTCCTCGGCCTTTAACGCATTGCTGAGTAGATCCATAAGCCACTGGTGGTTTTCAAGCCGTGCTTGGTGATGCTTGTGCTCCTCCAATTGTCCCGGCTTTTGCTGCTCTCGCTCCCCTAGCTCTGTGTATCGGAATCGGTAGCCCTCCAACAGGTCTTCGAGCAGGTATCTGAGGTTTTGTGAAGGAATTTTGAGTGTGGGCACGAGCGCCCGGCCAGAACGAAACATGTCGGCCTTGGAGTCACCGTTTAGATTGTCGAACCGCTGTAGAAACATAGCGCGCTCAACAGGTGACATCTCGTTTGTTGCGTATCTGCCAACAAGCCAGAGCAATACAAGAGCAAACGATTCGAGGTCGTCCCCAAACGTCCGTGAAGGCGGCGTTTCGACGCATAATCTGGCAGCCATGAACTGCCGTGTACCCTAAAAAGAAGATAAGTGAGATGCATTCGTCCATAAATGGTACTTACTGTTTTTTCGTAAGCTCTGGCTCCTATGTATTCGGAGAACTTGGCAAGTTCCCAGTCGATGAGATAACCGACAGAAGGGGCATCGCTCTTCCGAACTATGATGATGTTGCCAACAGATATGTCGTGGTGATCAACCTTGGCTCGTGTCACAGCGTCGACATGGGCTTTGACAAGTTCAAAACGGTGAAATATCTTGAAAAGAGACAACATAGCTTCCAGGGCATGTAAAATGTACTGAACCATAGCGTGCGTCGACTCAAAATCAACGATAGGCTCCCCAACGACATCAAGGATGATACGATAATGGATGTGTCGGCGTATGCTGTTGCCAGAAGGAGCCTCCCACTCATCTGGAAAGGAACCGCAGCAGTGGTCTCTGACATCTTCTGCGGCAAGGACCTGGGGGATGTTACGCGTGTAGACGCTTGTAGACTTCGCCTTCCGCATGATATCCGTCCAGTCGCCAGGTATCCTTGAGCAGACATTTTTTCTACGTCTTGCAATCAACAGCAACGAAGCAGCGAGTGCCGCGCCCGACGGGGTAATGGTGAGATCGTGTGAATGGTGCGGCAACGTAGAACGAGCGTCCGTCTACGGTGACTTTCCATAGAGACTCAGTGTCAGCGCCAAGAAGGGAGCGGGCCTGGGTTGCATCAAAGGGACCCAAGGGTTGGAAAGTGGTGTCGATTCCACGGACGGCAGGATCTGCGTGCGACAGTCGCCAAAAGAAGGTCTGGAGGTGAGAAGTTTCCACATAGTTGAACGACCGAGTGACCTCGATGCCACTGTTAGTGTGACGCAGAAGCCTGCAGGTGTTTTTGGCGATGAGGACGCCAAAGCCGTGAGTTCGATATTGAGCGCTTGCATGCTGTTCAGACAGCCGTATTAAGCTTGAATTCTATAAATGTTTCCATATCGCGTACGCGACATCGATTCTTATTTGAAGGCTCTTTATCGGAGTAGACGGTGAGATCGGGAGTCGTTGCTACCTCCGTCAGAGATTCGATGGCTTCTTGCTTGCCCTCGCCCTCACCCTCGAGCTCGGGCTTCTCAGATACGCCTACTCCCAGTTCCTTTCCAGAAATTTCCATTCGTTCTTCTCTCGTTATCAGTGGAGCCTGGTGTTCTTCGGAAACGACAGTGACTTCGTCAAGGAGGGGTTTATCAGACTCGACGATGGCTGGAACGCACATCAGAACAGGTTAAAAAATAAAATAAAAATAAGTTGGCATACCAGACGAAAAAGACAACCTCCTCATCTTGCTGAACGGATAAGTCGACATCAGGAGGTAAAGGCTAATTGGATTTTGACTGCACAACCATACGTTGCTGCAAACATTGAGCAGTTGTGTGGAAAGGTACCTTGACAACTGCGGAAGACGCTGGACCTTGGCACGATATTTTCCCGCCTCACGTTGAAACCACGACCAGAAAGTAGCTCGAAGGCCAGAATGAAAGTCCTCGGGTTGGTGACCTTCAGTGTGACACGAGCCATGACGAAGAACGTATCTATGGAGCGACGAAGGATGTCCCGGATCGCTGGAGCTTCAAGAGTCTGGGAATGCATTCGTTGTCATTCTAAGGGATGCTAATTGACGTGGTCTAGCTCTTACTTCCGCCGATCACAAGGACACCCACTCCTCTGAGAAAAAATATAAATGAGCGAGAGAAAGGAATTCGATTCCAAGATGTACCTCTTTTTTCAGGTAACCAAATAGCTTGACACGCCTTCTCACCATCAAAGAGGAAAGCAAAGAATCGGAGTTGGTTGTAAAGTTGGACGTATACTGTTTTATCATGAGACGACGCATACGTATCATAAAGCCACTTTACCTCAAATCCAACCCTTCCTCTGCAACCGACACGAAGACATCTACGGCCATGCATCATCCTTGTCCGAGAACCGCATGTTGGATCGTCACATATTGTCCAACCTTCGTAGTACTTGGCGATATAATCAAGAATCTGGACTTCAAGTTGTGCATGTATGCTACCATCCTTGATGACTTTCTCGCAGGATGGGCAAACTGCACCTTTTTGCTGTAGAAGAAGGTTCTGCTAAGGAGAAAAAGATTTCAATAATGTGTCAACTTGAGGTATTAAAACCATCCTACCTCGGGATCGTTGACAGGAAGGAAAGAAAGTTTACCCTGACATTGGCGACATTGGACAATGAATGGGGTTGCCTCTCGGAATCGGTCAGAATCGAGTGCAGAAAATGCCCTATCAGTTGAGCCCGTTGTTTGTTGATAGCGCATTGGGTCCAGTCCTAATGAGTGTCAGTTGTGAATCAAATATGCAAGAAGGAAAGGATGCCTACCAAGACATTCTGCCAGGCGAGCTCTCTCTGTGCCTTCGATTGGGTCACATAGTCGCTCCACTGGCGGTAAAATTTGTTGCGAGAGGTAGTGTTCATAATCTACAGAAGGAAAGTGAAGAATGCACGATGTCAACAAACCGATAGTAAGCGCAGCTCCGGCTTTTCGAAGTTCGTCAGGGTGCTTAGCCCGATCAGCCTGTGCAGACTTTGCTGATTCTTGCCCTTCTGCCAAGGAAAATATATACGGTATAACATCACCGCTTCTCCTCCTCTCTGTTTCATCCGGAGGGCAACCTGGAATTACAAAGGAGTTGCAGTAGATGATGAAGTCATCGACTTTCACTTACCGCTACGTACGTTATCACCAACAGTAGTTAAATATTCGTGGATATTTTGCACCACAATTTCAGTAGCATCTCCAGACAAAATCTGGTCTAGAATAAATCTGCGGAATGTCAAGGCATGAATAAGACCAGTGATAATTCTGGACGTACTGCGAGACCTTTTTAGACAAGACACAATATTCTCGACGTTTCATGTCAAGACCCTTGACTTCAATACTTGTCTTGGCCCCTAGACCATCTTCTATCTTGACAGCAGCGTACTTCTTCTTTTGAAGTAGTAATAAACGTTAGAAGACGCCATCGAGGTCGATCTCCAACAATCTATATTGTTCGTTCACGGCTTTCTTAAACGCAGCCGATATCCTCAACGCGTCTTCAAAATTGGTGACATTCGAGTTCGCTCGAAACAAGCAATTGTTCAAGATTCGCTATGATTTCTTTGTAGTTATCTGGAGCCGCCGACGGGAAGAGGGGTGTTCCAGTAAGAAGATATGCCTGTCGTAATAATGAGATAATCATCGAGTTAAAAGTTGGATAAAGTTTCACGTACCGCAATACCGAGTGCCCAGATGTCGCTTTTTCGGTCAACCTTTTCCCCTTGGACAGCCTCTGGCGCTGGAATACTTCCCGGCGCTGGAGCCGAAGACTGATGAGTGAAACGAGCTGGAAATGAAAAAAATTAATTAATCACTCGTGTGGCTTCTAACGCGAAAGACTTGCCATGTCCAAAGTTACTCAAGTAGATTGACGCCTCGGCAAACGTTAATTGAGATTCATTCCATTCGAATCCATGTCCTAAAGGCTGTGATCTGACGATGTGGTACACAGCGCCATCACTGCCAGTGACTTCCTCGGCTTTATTAGCAGGCGATGCAGATATAGCTTGGCGGATATAAGCCGCTACCTGTTCGCATACAAAGAGCAAGTTGTCTGCTAAAGAATAGACAAAGTTTTAGAATTTTAATGAGGAAGAATCTAAAGCAGGCCTTGCTCACCGCCATGAACGATCTTTTTCTCTTGAAGCTCGTTTAGTGCCTCCACAACGTCGGCGATGATCTTCTTCACCACGTGTACGGGCAAATAAGCGCCAGGGCTACTACGGCGGAATGATTCGACAGAAGGTCCGAGGACACTTAAAACCAAGCAGAGATGCCTTCCTTTCGGACTCTGTTCATAGAAGTGGTCATCTAAGGAAGGGAAGGGCAGCATCGGCTGGCTTAGAGGGCCCCGAAGCATGTCGAGCTCTTTGGAGGCACTGGAATCCGCCGTCGCAGCGACGGTCAAGACCTTGATCGCTATGATATTGTCAGCGACTTTGGAATCGACGGCGAGCCAAGTGGAGGAGCGGGGTCCCCAGCCGAGTTTTCGGATGATCGACCAGCGATCGTTCTGAAGGGTCAGGCCTGGTTGACCAGCAAAGTATCCGAAGGGGGAATCGAGCTGTTCTTCAGGGAATTGAGAACGAAGACAGTGTCAGTGTCACCATAGACCACCTTCATAAATCAATTTGAAGACAAGGAATCTGAGAAAGGAATTAACTTTACCTGAAGGTTCAAGTTTTCGGCCAATTCTCTTGCATGCGTTAGAATTGACCGCCCTTTGAATGTCGTGAGGGCGGCCAACTGCCGTGCGTGGAATCTGGAGATTCGAGTCCAAGACATCCATACATAAACGCTTGCTGCTTGATGTCGTACTAAAAACAAAGGATTTAGGCAGGGATAACTCTTCAAATTGTTGACCATACCTGCATTCTTTGAGCATTACTGTCGTTGCGATCTTTCATCAGACCCTTGACTTGTCGCCGGCGATTGACCAGGGTCGCGATAAGACGAGGAAGAACCCCTTGAGGAACGTCTGGTGAGGGAGGTTCGGGCACTCTATTCTGGCATAAAGATCAGTCTTGAGTGACATTATGAAAAGAGATAACATACCTCATCTTCCTCTTCGACAGGTTCCACAGTGGTAAAGTCGATGTTGTATTCCTGGATGATGCTGGGATACAAATCCATGACAAGAATAAACTTGCCCCAAAGACCTCGGTTCGAACACAAGACCACCTTTGTATTTGTCTCGTTGCCTTTCTTCTTGCTAACTACCCGTCGTCCTTGAGAACCGAAGCACTAGAGGCGTTTGTAACATTGGAGCATTGTCATCGCTATGCTCCTGGTATCGTCCTCGTCGTCAAGTGTTTCATGAAGTTCCTCGTCATCTTCGAGATCGAACCATTGTGCATCCGTCCCTCCTGCCTCTCACGTTCAGGTTCCCCTAGATCAAAGCTTCTACCTCTCAGACTTTGGTCATGGTCATGGTTCATCGTCTCCTCAACTGCTCTGATTTCTAAATCCCGCCGTCGTTCTTTCATAAACTCCTTCAAAAATTCCACGTCCTGCTTCAGGATCTTTTGCTCAGTAAGGAATTCCTCGAGCATCCGAACCTTCTCCTTGCGAGGCGAGTGACAACTGCGTCTCTCACAGTTGGTCTTGAGGGATCCGGAGGCATTGGAAGGAGCTTGTGGTTGGGAATGATCCGGAGAGGAAGCACCGGAAGCGTGGCCACCAATAAACCGAGCAACTGGAGCAGCAGCATTGGAATCCCGAACAGGGGGGGGTGTACCTGGAAGTGATAAGTCAAGGAGTTAAAAGCCCTGCTCATGTTTCGCGACTCTTCTGTAGCTCGCCTCGCAGCCAGCCAAGAATGACTTCGAAACTCAAACCCGTCTTACCGGGTGGTGGCACACCTCCCAATCCCTGCCGAGCGAGAACTCTCCGCTGAGCTGCGGCAAACGAAAAGTTTTGAGAACCACCCGCACAACCAATGATATTTGACTCAGATGCGGTTCCGGTGAAGGTCGTCAGAGGAGAAGGAGTGCCCGGGGGGGGGGGGCTTGTTGTTGAAGGAATTGTTGCTGTTGGAGTTGCTGGAGCTAGGTCGCCTTCGTGGTCCGAGAAGGCTTGGTTTGAAATTTGAAACTGACTCGTCATCTGCTCCTGCAGATGAGGAGCCAGAAACGGAGGACGAAGGTTGAGTGTCTGATGAGCTGGGCATATCGGATGAGAAGGATGAGCATTGCTGTTCGACAGGAAGGGAGGGGTATGGAAACAGGAAGTCGGGATGATGATGTCTTGCTCTTGTTGCTGGCCTGCAGCGGGCAGTCTCTGGACTGGCAGAAGAGGCGAGATCATGTGCGTTTTCAACGCAGGTATTGGGATCTGAGTCAATGGAAGGATGCGGAGGAGTGATGTCGATAGCAGCTGCAGCGCCACAAAGGATGTTGATGGCGGATGCCCGGTTACTGTCGCCGGAACAGTCGTCGTTGTAGAGGATCTCATCAAGAGGGACCTCTATGATGTTGGTCGGGAAATGCAGAATTGGTCGTCAGAGGAACCAGAGGGTGCGTAGCCTTCGCCGTAAGTCATAGTAGTCGATAAAGTGGGAAAAGAGTCGTTGAAAAGAGAAGGAAAATGATGCGCTTGAGATGGCGATTGGGGGTTAGGAGCTGAAATGACTGTGACAAGTAGGCGAGCAAGATGTCAACAAATGTTGTGAGTTTCAAAATTTAAGATCTACCATGACAAACATAGTGATATAGACATCTCAGTTGTGGAAGAAGCAACGGAGGATCGATGTCTAAGAACTGCAGATGGGAAGGAGGCTTGTAGTAAAGTAAACGGTGTAGCATATTAGTGAGAGGAAGTCTACATAAGACTCGGACAGTGACTGAGCGAGAATGTCCTTATTGATGCCCTGCTGCCTCATCTTTTCGGATATCGAGGTATGCATTGACGACGTTGTATGCGCCAAATATGCCCCCTTTCTCTTCAGAAATGTATTGCTGATAACGGCCCAAGGAGGACGGCATTGTATCCCCTAATCGTGTCTTTATACTGACAGAGTTTGTGAGATCGCGATGTACCAGGGGACGGTTGAGCGTGGTTGAAAGGAGGGCTGTATGGGGCAAGGCAATAGAAACAAACTTGCCCCGGTTCAAACAGCAATCCCTTTTTGAATAATTCCCATCCACCTTTAGAGGCTTGCGAAAAACAGCGCCACGTCAAGTGTGAACGGTCTGTCCTGTTGACCCAACAGTTTCGGCACTTATTTTCGATTTCCTGAACCATAGATAGTATGCGAGTAAGTTTCAAATCGCCGTTGCTGTGGTTGTCATCGTTGTCCAAACTGAAGGACGAAATCGAGGATGTCGAGGACAGGGTCGGATATCGTGACAAGAATTGGCTGTCGTTGTCCGAACTGAAGGACGAAATCGAGGACGTCGAGGACAGGGTCGGATAGCGTGACAAGGATTGGCTGTCGTTGTCCGAACTGAAGGACGAAATCGAGGACGTCGAGGACAGGGTCGGATGGCGTGACAAGGATTGACTGTCGTTGTCCGAACTGAAGGACGAAATCGAGGACGTCGAGGACAGGGTCGGGTAGCGTGGTAAGGACCGGCTGTTGCTGTCCGAACTGAAGGACAAAGTCGAGGACAGAGAGGGACAGTATGGCAAGGATTGGCCAGACGAACGCGTCAGAATTTTATCGACATTTGGAGGAGCAATGACAGAGGAGGGCATGTCGTTGTCCTCAGAAGCAATTTGGGTCTGAGACAAGGGAGGTTCGCTCTGCGATGGGAACCCTCTGGGGTCTGGCGAGGTACCAAACTCCACGGCAGGATCACGGCCAACGCCCAACATGTTGGAAATGGGCATCGCTGCTGTCGTCTTCTCTTGGTTTTCGTTGCTTTCCTCTACGAGCGCAATCAGTTTCGGGCTGTATTAAAATTCTGACGTCACTCACCATCTTCATCGAGGACACGATATAGTCGCACTTCGCCGTTCGTCAAGTGACGCTCATAAATACCGCAAGAGACGGCAGCCTCAAGCCCGGCGTGCAGTAGCGTGAGCCTTTGAATCTTCCAAGTCGGAAAATAGTGCAAAGCAGTCAAGATGGGAACATTTTAGTCCTGAAATGAGGGGAATGTTGGGCAAAGGCGCGACAGGAATTTTAGAGAACGCGGGGGCCATGGCCATGCTGGAGTCTGGCCTATGCATTAGTTGGTCATTATAAATACTAGAGATGCCAAGCCATAGCAGTTTCCAGTGGTACAGCATGTAAAGCGTCGTAGCACAAGTCGTAGCAGTTGTAGCCAGGTTGTAGCACTCTTTGTAGCCAGATGACAGCGTCCATCAGTCGGAGTATGCAAGTCGCAACGTGGTCTGAAATCGCTACAGATACTAGAAGCCAACGTAGGACATTGACAGCTGACAGTGACTGCCCGATAACTCTCCTTGCTCTTTTCTTCTCATGATTCCGAAGAATCCGCTTTTGCCACATAAGCTATAATCTGAGTACCTATACGCTGCTCGACTTTGGTTGTTCGTGCAGCCATCGTGTACGTGGATTTTTTAATGTATTTTTCAAGACTTTTCACACTCCTAACAGATAGATACTACCAACTTGAATCCTTTCTATCACTGTCATATCCACGCTTTCCAAGTTGTTGATTCACTGAAACGCCAGACTTTTCGGCAGTCATTCTAGCCGGTCTTCATTTGGATCACTAGACGACCCACGTCCTCCCAAAAGGCAGGCTCGTAAACGCAAAGAAGACAGTCGTTCCGAAGAGTGCGTTGCTCGTTTCTGTAACCTGTAGCCTCTCATCTTGACACCGCTGTAACAGGAAGTATTGCGATGATTGCAAGAAGACGTATACCGTCGACAGAGTTCATTGGGCGGTTTGTGGTCGAAAACAGGTTCCGTGCGTTTATCCCCACAAAGACTCCGCAACAGGCGTTCAGCAAACCGTCATTCTATATCGCGGGATGGATGGTTACTTTAAGTGTATTCGATGTGAAAAGCTCGTTAAAAAGGACCAGAGTATAATGGTAAGTTGATTTTCGAATAATTCAAGAATGAATCTCATCTTTACCAGAACCACGCTAGGAAATGCATGCTTACCGCTGAGGTGAGGGATTTTCTCCTTCATCTTGAAGAGATAATTGACTACAATGGTTATTTTGGTCAGCCAGCATTGCAAGAAGAACAATCGGAGTTTGGCGGCGAAGCCCCTGCTGAGCCTCCTGCTGCTCAACCAGCATGCCCCATAGGTGACCATTTAGTAGACGAAAGAGCGTCGAGCTTTCAACCTACGCTGCCTCAACCAGGGATTTCAGTTGGACCTTCCGTGGACACAACAAACACAATCGCACGACTCGTTGATCCCCTCCCCAGAACGCCAGCACTGAGTTCTGGAGACTCGCAGTGGACTTCCGGGGACACCAATCGAACACCAGCCACGCCTAACCAACGAAATAAGGTGCCAACTCCTTTGAACCAATATGAATTGCTTATCCTTCCGGATGAGCATTCGACCATCGACGATCCTTTGCTCAGATGTACACCTTATATCATCAACACCAAATACAAGGTTTTAATTTGTACGGATTGTCGACACTGCATTAACCCTGGCCGTGCATCGGAGCACCTCCGAAAGAATCATTCGCACTGCAAAGTCGGAACAAAGTTTACCACCGAGGTCGTCACGAAGTATCCGGGGCTCGTTAATGAAACCATACATCCCCGCGATATCATAAATCCCGTCTTCGGTTTAGCTATTTCCAAAGAGGAGTACACGGTGTGCACTCGCTGCCGTCGCGGTTATGTCAATCTCTCGACCTGGCGCCACCACGCCTGCGCGAAGGCAGATACCGATCTAGAAGGAGTTCAGGAACACTTTCCATCTCATGTCCAGACGTTCTTTTTGGGTCCACTGCTACTTTCCTGTTTCGCTTCCCGCAAAAACGCCGGACAAAGGTCGTAGAGATGATTTTGACGTGTTTCAATCCACGTTCCAGGACCTTGGAGTTTCTGAACAAGAAGTCGGAGAGCCTGAAGACTATCGCGTGCTCAACCAATTCCTGTTAAAAGAAGGGTGGATTAAACACGTCTCAGGATACTCTGTTTCAGAGCTTTTCCAGTTAACTACACCCCCTCAAGAAGACGAAATCCTTCTGTCATCCTCACTGATGCATCTCCCTTTCCACGCTCTACAGACGATGGTGATACGAACAGCGGCTGAGGTACGGGCAGTCTTTTGTGCAATGAGGATGACGTTGCCGTTGAACCAGAAGTCGGAACGTGCGAGGCAGGTCGAGGATTGGAACGGGGTGATGGGACTTGTCACTGAGGAGGAGTGGGCGAGTAGTTGAGAAGACAAAAGTTCTCGTGGCCGACGAACAGGGAGTCGTTGAGAATGACGAACATGCACCATACTCGATCGACGACCATGTCACGTCATGGAAGTCGAGAACACAGGAATGTACGGTTTGTTCAGTGTTCAAACGTTCATGATCAAACGTTCCGTCGCGCGTGACCAAGATTTGTGACTCCAGTTTTTCTTAGTATTCATCATACGTTTGTTAGCACCAGTGCAGGTGAGAGTAATTCGAACTCTGCAGAGCCCGATTACTCATGTTTATCCCACTTCTCAACAGGATTTGCCTAGTATAATTGCTGCTGAAACCATTGTAAGGTTTCAACACCCTAATCTCATTACTTCCCGGGTTCGCTAGCGAACCCGGACGTAAATATTGTTAGGTATCCTATTCTACACTTCTTCATCTTCTCCACCTTCCAATTCCCCACCCACATTTGCTGCTTGGCCATCAACCCACATCTGATCATTTTCCACTTCTTCAGCCTGACAATCTTCATT
>Ga0307517_10011689_pt1 | contig 12144 bp, 9 predicted proteins | sample 23_EM_MG_FD_194515 | JGI IMG/M metagenome (GOLD analysis project Ga0307517, IMG submission 194515) | Populus trichocarpa ectomycorrhiza microbial communities from riparian zone in the Pacific Northwest, United States - 23_EM | ecosystem: Host-associated > Plants > Roots > Unclassified | place...
TAAAACAAGCAAGGGAAGCTTTGAGCAGCTAACGGCTAGTGAGACAATCTTCCTTCTTGTTTCGTCTCTCTCTAGCCTTCGATAATTGAGGGAGTGAAATGAGGGTCAAATGACAGGTAGATATCAAAATAGCTTCTTGAAGCGGGTTTTGAGAGACAAACATGCTCTGATTGTTCTTGTGTTTGTTTTGGGATGGATTTTGCTCAATCTTGAAGATGAAGATGAACACTCCATTTGTCTAAGCTCCTTGTTGATGCCATGATGTGGCAGTTGGAATCCAACTTCACACAGAATTTAAAGAACAAAACTTCAAACATTTTTGCTACAAAATTTGAATCTAAATAACCAGGTAATTCAAGAACCAACCCTTCTTGGTTTACTGGAGGGTGGGATTCTGAATTAAAAGGAAAATTTCTTTTAATTTCATAGGTATTCTATTTCTAAACACGAATTCAGTTTTTGGACATAGTATTTTATTTTAAATATAAAAATTATAATAGATCATCAATTAAATTCAAATAACATCTGATTTGATTCCCATCATACCACAAGTATTAAACCTTTTCTCTGTTCTAAAAAATCTTCCAAACAAGATTAAAGAGGGTTAAATGTTAACCCCTTCAACACTAAACCAAATACATTACTAATGTCAAGACTTGAGTATTTTTACTGTTGTCGTTGAAAGCTGAAATGGGTTAAAGAAATCGGAACCCAAGTTCGCCATTTCCTTGAACTCCGGCGTGAAAATTATAAATCTGCTGTATATATCCATCCATGGCATACATAGTAACCTTTGCTACTTCATCTTACCTTCTAAGGGTTCTTTCTACGTTCACCAACGGACATGTAACTAGAAGGCGGCGGTGGTGCTCCTGAAAATGTGAGATTTCACGAAATTTTAACCGCAGCCTGCTAGCACAAAATTAGATGTTCGGATTGGTCTATTCATTTCTTTGGTATGGGCTTCTAGGCCTGTAGTTTTTAGTTCAACTAGTGTGGGCCGTGGGCCTGTATTGATTGGATCATTCATTTTGTAAGGAAAAAAAACAGAATTCCCGCCCTTTTGTAACCTCTTTGTTCTTTTAGTCAAAAAAGAAATGGAAAAAAAACCTCCCTCCTTTTCTCCCTACAGTATCCAAAATTTGCCAGACCTATACACAAAATGGGGTGGGTCTAATTTACATTTCAATACCATAATTAAATTCTAATAAATAGTGTCTTCGAGATTTGAGAAATTGGTTGGGATTTCGGAGGGCTCATTTAGAAGTCATGCAAGAAGAGCAACAGGATACTGTTTCTTTAAAAATGAGCCGAAAGAGTTGGCATCTTGCTCAATCATTCAGGAACGGTACTCAACTGGAAGCCAATAATTTTCGTCGGGAACAATGAGCGAAAAGAGATGCGGGAGATGCTATGCTAATGCTATATACTATAATGGGAATTTGCAATGTTTGTCTCTGTTTTTTTTTTTAAATAATAATAAAAATGTGAAGGTTATTTGATTTGTTTTTCTCATAATAATTATAGTACTCTGTATTTCCATGAATAAGTTGGTTGTTTTGTACGAAAAGGACTTGGCATGCTTGTAGTTAGTTTTCTACGGGGTTACAGGGGTTTTGCTCCTCTGATCAGGAACTCACCATTCATTATCTTGACAAGAAAGTCAGGGATGAACTAGTCTCTTGCACTTCACTTCACTTATGCTGTCAAAGATTTTGATCTTTATAATAAACATCCCTGGGAGATCTGGCCCATGTAGTTTGGAAGAAACAATGTGGTTTCTGAATTAGATAAGTTTTCTTTACACGACTGAAGAAGAGGAGTGGTAAGGATTGTAGAATTTCTAGGTGGTGGAACTTGACACGGAGAGGGGGCTGGTGACCTGATTAAAAGCGCTGATACGGAATTGCCAATTGGGTTGGAGAACAAGAAATCCCCTCACTGTGGGAAGTGGATGATGTATGAGTTTAGTCTTCTTGGACATTCAACAGATTATGCTTTGAGTCATTAAGAGTGAAGGACAGGGATAAGAAATCGTCAGAATCTGAGCCAGTAGCTGTTCTAACAAAACAGAACAATGAGAAGAGAATCAGAAGCAATTGCTAGTGGAAAAAAATTCAAGATTAAAGAAGCCTGAACCTTGTTCTGATGATGCCCCTGAATTTGAGGTTGCAAAATCTCATTGGGCCAACTCTGAATTACTAGTTTCAGATCCTCCTATTATAAAATTGACTAGAGATGATGTGGCTGATGAGATTTTGGGGTGCTTGGAGGGATCTAACAAGGCAACCATGACTGCAAAGGATGGAATTCTCTCTTACTAGTTTCAGATCCTCCGCCGGCTGAAATATTTCCTCCGCCCCTAGCTGGTATGTCGTAGAGCAGCTCACTTTAAGGAAAACTTCTTGAATAGGCCAATGTTTTATGGAGATCATGAGTGATACTTTTTAGCGTGGTAGGGTTACGAGGCAGAATCATAGAATGCACTTCATTATTAGTAAGAAGTTATTTACAACTCGTTTTCTGTAGAAAAAGTTTGCTGGTCAGCAGTCAACTTGTCGCCCCTAGTAATGCCATGTGAAATATTCCAGTAAAACTAGGCTTGCAGACCACCATATATTGTATTGTACATGACCAAACCCTAACATAAAAAACAAGATTTATTACAATTTTATAAGAGCTGAGACAGGCTTGAAATTTTCAATGTGTGGATCACACTAGACTCAGAGAGTTAAAATTCTGTACCTATAATAAAAAAGAAAAATTCCATCCTACGGGAAGCTGGGAAGGCACACTTCTTGATGAATCTTCAAGAAGAAAACACGTAAAAATTATCAAATTTAAACCGATCTCAAGAAAACTTGTGGTTGAACTTTGATTTATACAAGCAATGCAATCGGATAAGCACAAGAAAAAAGGCTTGCTTATCTCCTCTAATCTGGGAAAATATTTTAAGCTTGTGAAGTAATTCACTCCGCAAGTATGATTTTAAGAGTGCCAAATGGAGAGCCCTACATTAGCAAATTACCCCAGCTAATTCTTGAAAAATAAAAAAATATATATGTGATTTTCTAAGCTTCCGAACCCGAATGATTAAATGGGAGGGAACTTGCAATGACGCATCATGTGTGCCAAGTGCCAAAACATCCATTGCTAGAAAGGGATATCACCATGGCATTTTACAAAACCTTCCCTGGCTTTGACAATGATGAAGCATAAACTGGTTCATCATCATCTTTACTTAATAGTGCACAACCTCAGGGCAAGCCTGCTTCATGGGAGATTTTTCAACTGCGGTTCAATTTACAACCCCATCCAACAGAACACTGAAGAATCCCCGCATAACAAAAAACAAAACTTCATGAAACAAAAGCCAGCTACCGCCACTTTCGGCAATTGCCACACCTCCAGCTGCTGCTGCCTTCAACAGGTGAAGACTCCACCCAAGGAGAACAATAGCGGTGTAACATTAAGCCACATACATCACAAGAAAGATCAGGAGATGGTACCGAGTCCAAACACATCTTACATGGCTTTGTGTTAGGAGCAGATTCCAAAGACATGTCGCATGAAGTACCAAGTGTATGTTGCTTCTGGAACTCGTCCTCTGAAGCTGCATGAAACTGATTTTCATTGTTTCCCAAAACATTCCCAGTGGCATCAAACCCATCCAATTGGCTACCATCATCAGTTGCCAGCAACTCCGTAAACGAGAAATATGTCTGTGGCTCAAACGCCATATCCTCATAGTTTACATCTTCATAATCAAACACCATATCACTGTCAAGGCCATTGCCGGAAACATCCCATTCAGCACAAGACATCTCTTTGTTCACGTTGTTGTTTGTTTCAAGAAACATGGATGAATCAGTAGGGTAAAGATTAGACACAGAAATATCTTCAGCATCTCCTTGACGCTTCCCTTGTCTTCTGACTGGAAGCTTCTGCGGCCCTTGTCCAGCAATGTTCCGTTCAAAATCCACTCTAGAATTCTGCTCTGTAATTTGCTCAACTCTTGAAAGGGAGAAAAGAAGAGGATCATCATCCTGTACGTAAACATTCTCCACAGGAAACATTGGAGTAGTTGGCTCACAGTCTCTGGATTCAACAATAGTTCCAGAGTCAGCTCCTATTCCTTGCTCCCATGCTCTCTTTCGCGGCGTCAGAACCTCTGGCTTCTCATCTCCATAACCATCCCTGTAAGGACAATTTGGTGATTTTATCCTCCGACATTTGCAACACTTGAAGCCTATAACATCAGAGAGTTTTGACTCTTCAAGTTCAACAGCTTCGGCATGAAACCAATCTGCAAAAGAACAAAAAAAACATGTTTCATATAACAGAAACGAGCTACATTTTCTACTAAAGAGGAATGGCACCTATAATGAGCATAAGGCTTACTTGCACAAGTCTCGCAGTGGATATACATCAGATCACAGTTATATTCCTTTCTGCATAGATTACACTCTGGCATTAACCGTTTTCCATTTGGACTGCCCCTTGATAGAATGTTTTTATATCTGAAATCAATGCCTGTATCCTCGTTGTTCTTCTTCCTCCATATGATGCCCCAATTACGTGATCTACTTTCAGTTTTTGTTGCCTTCCTAGATGAGGAAATAGCTTGTTTCACTTCAGAGCCACTAACCTGGGTCCTACTTTTGGTTTTTGTAGCCTTACTAGAAGTAGAGGTAGCTTGTTTCACTTCAGAACAACTCTCCTGGGTTCTGACAGACATAAATGGTTGATTATGAAGTTTAATCCTGGTGCTTTTCATGACTGTCACTGCATTATGATGTTCTTGCCATTGCAAGGGCAAGGGGCTGGTTAGAGATTCATTCCTCTTTTCATCATAAATAACAGCTCTGGCACTGTAGCATCGCTTGCAAATGATTGAAAACTGAGCTTCCTCGTTTGTATAAATTCTTGAACTTACAGTACAGGCTTGATGACAGTAACCTAACCACAATATAACCCAAAAATGGAATCGTTAGTGTGATATTCAAAACAATCATACTCTTTCAACTGCTTATATAAAGGAAAACCAAAAGAGCTAAAAGGCAGCTTAAAGTCCCCAACAACGCACAGCATGTTTATCAGTTTATAAACTATCCAAGAAAAATTTCAAAAAAAAAAAAAAAGTTCATGTTTTGTTTTGTCAGTTAAGAATATCAACTTAGTTATAATCATACCTTGGCAAGAACTGCACGTGACCGTATCCCTGAAAATCACACCATCAAAAAGAATAATAAGCAGTGAGCTTTTTCTCCCAGTATGACAATTGCTGTGAATTTAAAAACAAAATCAGAATTAAGTACAGAATATTACCTAATTAAAACATCATATTGACATGAAGCACAAGAGCAACTGTCCAACTTATCTCTCTTAGAGGCAAGATATGAAAATATATCCCTGCGAGAATCTTTCAATTGTCTTCTTTGCAACACAGATAACTCATTTGAAGGCTTCTTGGCTGAAGGTGGAACGACTTCATCTAAGCTTTCTTCAAACTCTTTGATCAAATATAAAGGAACGTGCATTTCAGAAAACCAATACTTATCCTTTCCATTTTCACTTTGCTCGATTTCAATTATATTCTTCATGATGCGGGAAGGAAGATGCTTTTGGTTCCCAAAAGCAATTCCATACCTAGTCTTCTTTTCTTCAATTTTCTTATCACAGATGACAGCATTTCTAAAAACAGATGACTCGGTCTCCGAACCTTTTCCATCCTGGAGGTTCTGCTCTGGACGAACAAGATCACTCCATCTAACATGAAAGTCTAGGTATCTGACCTGATGAAAATTCCAATAGCATTTTCACAAGTTAGACAACCACAAACTATCACAGACAAATTGCTGTTAGGCTTATAGACAGAACATACCAAACAAAAGAAGAAGCAAGAAACAGAATATCATATCAAACCTGAAGTGCAAGTTGTGATGCATTATTACTCCTTTCAACTGCAGCTCTCCAAACCAACTGTCTGCTTCTATTAGGAATCTCCAAATCATCAGTGTAATGGATCCCAGAAATCTTTCTCGAGCCACCTATGACCAAAAAAAATTACAAAATTACTCTTAACTCCGTTTAAAACAATTACTTAATGCAACTAGCGTACAGCTGGATATTTCAATAATATGTATAAGCAAACAGGAAAACAAGTATGGTTGAATTATTTATTTATTTATTTATTTATTTATTAGTAAAGGGATGATGAAAAGAATACCTTGCCTAGCTGCCCTTCTAACCATTGACTGAGGCAAGATTGCTTTATTAAAAACAAGTTTTAATAGCTTCCCTCCTCGCCACCAGACAAAACTTTTGTCATGGCAACCATCTGCTGTAGTATCAGTCACCCCAGAATGTTTCTTATGTCGTTTCCCATTCACTCTTCGTCGGTGAGCAGTTCCAATACTGATTGCAGAACTTTGGGTCATTGGAGATTCAACCAACCAATCGTCCATTGCCTTGACCCAGTCCCCAGAAAGAGCAACAAGACGGGTGTTTTCCTCAAGCTGAAAATAAACACCAGGGGATCACATAAACCAAGGTGAGTCTGACATACATTATGATAAATAAAAAAGGCATTTAGCACACATAAAGGGGGGCTCAAGAAATGAACAGCTGTCCCATGCTTTACTAGGCTGAAAACAGGGCCGGCTTAGTGACCACACATCAATTGAAGACTTACTTCAAGCAATGGCTGTTTTATTGCGCTATAAGTTGAAGCATCTTCTACTTGTCTACGCCACAGTTTTCGGTGACTTGCACTCAGAAAGGGACCAGTTGTAAGACCACATAAAACCTCCCCCATGTATAGAATGTACGTTGATATGCTAGAAAGACTTCCCTCTCCATTCAAAATTGGGCGAAGTCCACTGATCACCTTCAAGGCACCTTTAGTAGCAGTCAAGGCAGCTGAGTTTAACATGCATCCCCTTCGATTGCTGGAGGGCAGCTTGCAAGAATAACACCAACCACACCTCTCTCTTGGCACTTCCACAAGCTTTCTTTCAGAACTTGGCCAGAAAAAACGAGAGGCTGCTGTTGAAAAAGCTTTTGCTTGCAATAAAATGTCAGTAACAACTTTCCTTCCATTGCCTGATTTATGAGTCTCTGTGCGGCTTTCCTCAGATGAAAGAACATTGAGATTAACAGCAGCGGAGGCTGCAAAATCTCCATGCATGTAGTGATTTATGTATGCATGTGGTTTGAAAAAAGTTCCCACATAAGAACAATTGTTTGTTGAATTTCGAACCCTTTGAATGCCTTGATGATTCCCTTCCTTGTTTTGAGAAAACACAGAAGCTGGTAAACAAGTACCATTTCCATTCTCAATACGACTGCCAACACTGTTTGCTGATGTGCAAGTGGCAAGTTCCATTGCACTTGATCTGTGAACCAGGCTTTGCTGGGTTATATCAGATGGATCAGCTAACTGGTTAACTGATTCAGTAGACTCCAGTTTAATCTGCTCATGCGGCTTCATTCTCATAAGATGGAAATATCCTGTTCTCGACACATCACCATCGCTCACAATGTACTGAGGACCAGCTTGAATTACTGCATCAAGAGAGGTTTCAAGACTTGGAATTGCTACAATATCTGTATTGCTTCCATTTACACTAACTGCATTCTCAGCCACAACATTGTCTACAACTTTACGGCTTTCCTCACGAGGAAGAGATAGAGCAGAAAGTTTTGCATCTTCCTCAACAGATGCAATATCGAAACCTCTTCCTGTTGTTTCCAACAGTGAGAATGCACTTTGTGGCATGTTCCAGTGTTGTGCAATTGCCTTGCAAATCTCTAAGTATAGTGATCTATGTTGCATGGATTCGGAAAGTGCTTGCAGGACCTTTTGGATGTCCATCTGATTGTAGTATCTGAAACACGGTTCTCCACTTGTAGACGCTTTCAGCCTGGGAAAAAAAAAACAAGAGGAAAGATATGAACAGGAAATCAATAAACTTGAGAAGCATTTTAAAAGACAGGCACTCACAGTAATAAAACAGAACCTAAGAACAATTTTGACCACTTAAAAGACACTTGTTTTGCAAACAAAGTGAAGCTTCATGGTGCATTCCATATAATTGGAAAGAAAATAAACAGAGGCAGCTAATACATACACAAGTAAGTGATCACAAGTACCCAAGAAGACTTGCTCATACAAATCAATTCCAAATACTTCTGCTCCTCTAAGTGATGTTCCCATTGTAATAGTAGGTCCCAACTTGTTGATGGTGCACTCCGGACAATACCATGGACCTTCAGGTATATACATTTTGACAACGCCTATACATCTTGAATGATATGATGAAGGGCACCCATCACAGCAAAGTAAGGTTCCATCCAAGCCACAAAGGCGGCATTCATCCCCATTCCCATCTACATCAGCATCAGATACATTCCCATCCCTTTCAGCACCTTTGGAGGCCAGGTACATTGAATTACTGAAAGACTTGCTGCCTTGGCTTTCAGCAATGATATTCATGGCCTCCCTATCCTTGCAAGCTGAAGTCTTGGAATATCTGGGATGAACCCTTCTTGGTCCATGTCCATTATCAGGAAGATTGGTTGTAACAGTATCTGGATCTATACCAAATTCTGACTCTTCACGTACATCAACTTCAGCTCTTACATCTGCTGAGTCCAAAACATCATCACATAGGATTTGCAGAATCATCAGCTTCCTACCCACTGGCAAGGAATAATACTCTCTTTTCCAAAGATTATCATAAAATCCTTTCCACTCAGATCCCTTCACATATCCCATTATTGTAAAATAATGGACCAAATAAACAGTCCAAGTAAGTGAATCAAGAAAGCGCCAATCCACGCTCCTGCATACCAGAAGTGAAACATAATTCTATACATTAATGTTGAGTAGAAAACCAAAGACGACATCACATACAAAAACAGTCATACACAGGAAGGGGAATTAAGAATACATGACAGAATTGCCTAAGAATACATGCAAGAGCAATACCCCATCAAAACATCTCTTTTAATGACAGAAAGAAAGCAAACTCCCATTCCACTGGAAGAATACCAAATTTATTATCTAGTCATTTAGTTGTCCCCCTGAGTGATTAAAATCTTTCAGAGATTGTGGAATCTATTACAAAATTGCCATAAAATCCCCAGTCATTTAAGAACTCTAATATGCAAATTAAGTATCAATATTTCTATATATACCTCAAGCATTTCGATGCAAGCTCAGAACCATCTGAAGAGAGTGCTTCAAGATGACGTCTCAATGCCCGCATCAAAGCAACATGAATGGCATCCAACAACGTGTTCTGAGCAGGGCAATTTACCGCCCCCACTAAATCATCCAGTGTGAATGGGCTCAAGAAAAGACGGATATTAAATGACCTCAAAAACGTGTACACTGAAAAGAGATGTGAGACATACTCGTCTGGCACACCTATACTCGCTGACGATGAAGGCAACTGAGGTGGTGGAATAACTGGAGTCTCCACTTCCATTCCCAAATCCCCATCCCGCACACACTCACATGAATCACTCGAGGAGTCTGCATCATCCTCAACTTGAACCCCACCATTCTCAACCATCAACGCAACACTCACCGATGGTTCAACCTTAATCACCTCCGTTTTCAAATCCACCACATCCTTCTCCGCTTCCTTCTTCCTCTTCTCACTCTTTTGCAAAACAAATTCATCTAGCTTGACCCTCCTAAAAAACAATTCATCATCAAAATCATCATCCCCTAACAATATCTGACGCAACTCACCACTCTCTAAATCCTCGCAGTCCCCATCCTCATAATCCACCCTATACAACCCAGTATCATAATTCACTATCTTCCCCAAAAAAATCCCACTGTCAAACTCTTTCAACACATACCTACCCACTAATGGCTTCCATCTAATATCCAAAGCTTGCTTTTTCAAAGCATTAGCTATTGATTTCATCTCTTCACTTTCTTCCTCGTTTGGCTTCCGCTTTCTCGGTCTACCTCTACCCCTTTTCTTCACCTCCATAGACTCCATTATGGAATCAAAGTCGGATCTAACCAAACCCTAAATCCACTTCAAAATCCCTGAAAATTCAAAGTAAATATCACTGGATCACAGATTTGAAAGAAAGGAAAAACCTTCAATATAATACTCGACTCTGTCTCCTCGTGGATCTAAATTTCATCCAGATCCCTGCCAAAAAATAATCAGAAATCAAGAATTAGAAGATAAATTTGATGCTCGTGTGTGTGTCTTTGCATCTGCGGAGAGAGTGAGGTTACCTTTTTAGGTTTTGGTGGTCACCATTGAAGGCGATTCCGAGGAATTTTCGAGAGAGAGAGAGAGGGGTGCCCTAATAAGAGAGAAGGACGGCATCCCTCTGCTACGAAATAGTGACTAATAAAAAAGACCCATATCGGGCTACGTGTGTGACTCAGATCTGAGTTTAACTCGTCTGAGTTGTTTTGCACTCGGGTTTTCCTTTTATATTGTTTACGTGTTGACGTGGATTATTTTTCCTTTTTGTAAATTAGAGAATTTGAGGGAAAGGGATTGGTATGGTGTAGGTAGCCTTCTGGAAAAAGTGTACACCCTCACTCTTGTTTTTCTGGTACGTTTTTATACTTTGACTTTTTTTTGTAATGATACCATGGGAATTTCTACTAGTTGACTAAAGGATAATATTGAAGAAAACGTATGTGAAATGGTGATATATAATTAATTTAGTTTAAATTATTGGATGAAAGATACTTAATGATGTGTAAATTTAACAAAAAAAAATTAAAAATAATAATTAATGATTTAATATTTATGTTTATAAGATAGATAATTATATAAAATTGTAATCTTGCATACATGAGAACTTCAATAATTTTTTATATATATATTTTAAATATTATTGTTGAATTTATATGAATGAAATAAGTAATTTTATTATTTTATAATTAACCATCATAAAATATTTATTAAAACCATGACTTCTTATCCTTTATAATAAAATAAATGATAAATAATAATCATATCAAATTTATTCTTAACTTTAAAAGATTTTTTAGCAATTCATGTTATAAGGTATTTTCATATCGGTTTTCGTATATCAGGACTCTCAAGCACCCGAGCGGGCCCATTAGTTGAATCGTACCATGACTCACAGCAAAAGTCAAAACAATCACACGAGAACTTTGTACGCGCACCTGTAGACAATACTGTCCTGCCAGTTAAAATGCTCAAGCCACCATCCATCTGAATATCTGCTTGTGAATTGTAAATTTAAAACAAGCGAGAATTTTAGAATCCACTCGTTAAGATGAGTTGACGCGGAGTTTTGTCCGATTCAGTTACTTAAAAGATCAAATTAAGGTACAAGCACTTGTGTTTTTATTCACTTACCTCAAAAGGCTCGAACGAGACATAAAAATTGCGTGGGTTGGCGGGAACATCTTCCACGTAATGACACTACCGCCAGGATTTTTAAATATGATTGGAAAAAATGGTGGTACCGAGGATGCCATCCAAACGATTTTTCAAAAAAAACAAATTGAATTTAAAAAATATTTTTTTAGATTACTTTAATATGTTACTATTAAAAATAAAAAATATATTATTTTAATATATTTTTAAATAAAAAAATCTTTAAAAATAATCATTATCATACTATTTAAAATATATATGATACTCAATCTGAGATTAATCTAATTCAAATTTTAGATGATAAATTATACTAGATTGATCCATAAATTGATATTATAATTTTAAAAAAAGTAATTTTAATAAAAAAACAAATTCAATCAAGATAAAACTTAAATCAGGTAAAAACAAGTTCTGGACCCGTAAATTAATTAATAGACCATTTAACCTTAACCTTGACAGGTTTTATAACTATGAGTATCATAGCTAAAGATGAAAATCGTTAACATGGTCAGAATTTTTATTTGACATTATATTAATCACTTGCTATACACACAGTACATGTGTAGTGTTAAAGTTACTGGCGATATTATTCAAGCAATGAAATTTAAATTAACCTGCCTAATACACAACTTTTATGGTAACCGGTAATTAAGGATTACTGAATCATCCTTTTTTATTGAATTCCAGGCAAGTCAGATGCATCTGAACAGATGTTATATTACAGTTTTTGTTTTCATGGTCTATC
>Ga0307517_10011690_pt1 | contig 12144 bp, 5 predicted proteins | sample 23_EM_MG_FD_194515 | JGI IMG/M metagenome (GOLD analysis project Ga0307517, IMG submission 194515) | Populus trichocarpa ectomycorrhiza microbial communities from riparian zone in the Pacific Northwest, United States - 23_EM | ecosystem: Host-associated > Plants > Roots > Unclassified | place...
TTAAAATGTAAAAATAAATGATTAATAACTTCCTGAGGTTTGTCAAATAACGAGCACTTTTAAGTTTTAGACGGGTCAATATAAAAAGAATTAATAAAACAACTAAAAATTATTGATTAATAACTTTGTGTTATAATTCAAGTGGTAAGTGTGCAGGTAGGTGTGATGGGTTGGATTTCTGCAAGCAGAGCAATATTTTCTTTAAATAGACAAACAGCCGGAGCTTGTGAGCCTCCCTTGTAGGCACGCACATGAGATTTGTTGTAACAGCTCATTTGAGTAATTTTATTGGCTGTTTTTTTGTGGGGTTTTTATTTAATTTTATTTTTTATTATTGAGATGATGATAAATTTATGTTTGTATTTTTTATTATATAATAATAATAATAATAATAATAATAATAATAATAATAATAAATTAATTTGATTTATTAGAGCCAATAATCTGAGTTACGGGTTTGACATGTTTATCAGAGTTAACTTAACATGATTTTTTTTTTCACTTGGACTTGACCAGTCAATAAAGTCACGTCGAAGTAATTTTTAATTTAATTTAAAATTTAGATTAAATAAATAATTACATCGAGATTTTTTAAGCTTAAATTATTATATCAAATTTAATGACAACATCTAAAAGTTTTCCATGTTCTAAATATAATTTTTTACATTCTATTTTTTTTATGTCCAACCGGCAACAACAGTAGCACAATAAATAAAGTAGTGATTGCTAATTGCTAAAATGACTTGATACCTTTTGTTCTATAAAAAAAATAAGTAAAGCATTAATTTCTATTACATCGTTTAGTTACAGAAAATTAAAATACATTTGATCTAAGTTATTAAAACCTTGGAAGAAAAAAAAAACTGTACAAAAACATAACATTACATTTGGAAACTTGAATCATGTATCTATTTCTCTAATTATATACAGGATTCCCAATTATTCTTTTCGATCTCAAGCTGAGCTACTTGCTAGTAATTTAATTTATGAAACAACTTTGTATCATGAACGAGTGAATTCATCCCATCAAATTCTAGTGACCAAATAAAAAAAGTCATCTAATACGCGCTATTATTAATGATGCAACGACGAAAATGAAAATAAAAATGGCAGCAGCCATTAATGACGCGTTGACGTGAAAAACTTTCAAAACGAAGTATAGGCTCGTATCAAGCAACTTCCAAGAGGCGCTTCCAGGAATAGTCGGCCTCTCCCACACCTTTCAAGGCAGCCATCCCGAAGAACCTTCGTAGAAGTTAGAACATCCCTTTTTCGAGAGAGGGTTGTTTTTATATGGAAGTCAAAGGAAACATGCGGTTATGGTCAAATTAGAAAGCATGCAGCCATGGCATAGAATCGGACGGCGCCGTCCAATTTCCTGCGGATTGCTGCCAGGGAACATCGGTGTTCATAACTGGTTTTAATTGGTATAACCATTCAAAATAATCATATAAATCGTTGCAGAAATTTGTAAGAAGTACTACGGAGAAGACATTTTTTTAAAATAAAAAATGCCCATATCAAATGCAAACCTGCTTTGATAGTTAGTTAATTAATGAAGCCATTATTAGATCCACGTCCTTCGATATAAATCAGATAAAAACAGTTTAATATAAATGAGCAACTAGATCTATGAATCGGACTGGTGGCCCATGAAAAACTAGAAGAGAAAGAAGAAAGGATTATCTTCTAACTACGTATGAACATTATTTAATAGGTTATTCATCATTTTAGCTCCGGTTACCGCCACGGCACCCCTACACCCGCCACTTGACATAAGTCTTTTTGTATTTTGTATCTTTCAATAATCGCTCATCTGAATACTTAAAGTCTGGTGATAAAGGGTGTTTGTTACTCCAATTAAAAGATCATTTTTAAAAATATATTTGACTTGAAAAAATATTAAATTAATAGTTTTTAATAGTTTTGATATATTAATATAAAAAACTTAAAAAATTATTTTCATGTTTTTTTATTTTTGAAAAGAATTATTTTTAAATAAAAAATACCTTTAAAAACATGTAAAAATAGAAGCTAAAAAAAACTAAATTTCAGTTAACATAGAAGAATATCTTTTTTCAAATAAAAAACAAAAACTAGCTCTGATCATCATTTGGAAAAGAAAAGAAAAAGAACAATGAAATGATTTGACCGAAGACAGGCAATGATTTGACCGAAGACAGGCAATGGTTGGTCATTCTTGAATCTTCACAGTCCGTCATTGTATCATCAAGTGCTATATATTTGTCCATGATGGACTCTTTTTCGATAAATACCAGCCTTAAACCAAGTCATCGCCAAAGACCCTTGAATCGGAATCATATAGAGTTATCCTAGCTCAAAGCCTGAGAGAGAAACAAAGAGATGGCTAGTGGGATATTGGAAGTGCTGCTGGTGAATGCAAAAGGCCTTGGAGATACTGATTTCATAGGTACAGCTCCATGTTTTTGTGTTTCTTTGTATATTTCTTTCTTTTATTTAGAGTTCCAAGTTATGTCAAATATCATGCTTTTTTTTTTCTTTTCTGTGTTTTTGATCCTGTCATCGTCCCTTTCCTGGTACTTGCTGTTCTGGTTACCGAAATGCCTGTCGTGATATTTGGCTCCATCTGGTTTTTTTTCGTTCATCATCCTATTTTCTTGGGGTTTTTTTTCTTTTCCTTTTTTGGCTAGAAATCTCATTTCTTTCATTGAATTGCCATTTTTATGTCTAGTTTCAACTCCAATTCAGATAAAGGTGGTTTTGTGATTTTATTAAATGGGCTGCAACTTGGTAGAGCAGACCATAGCAGTGAAATGATGAACAATTGCCATTCATAACCGTATATCATGAACAATTAAACATATATTAGTGAAATAATGTGATAATAGCCATCGCATGTCTTTGGTAGACTTGTGTAGGGACATGGATACAATCCAGTAACAGGGGGGGGGGGGGGAGGATCAACGCCCACTCTGTAATCTGACCATTAAACACACGCTTATGCCAAAGGCAGAGACCTGTGCAGGGATGAATCCTCTCATTGGAAAATGAAATACATTGACAACTAAAGTCTTTCCTTTTTTGAAGTTCTGAATGCTTGTGAACTGAAGATTCTAACTTCTGTATATTTGATATGATGGCAGGTGATATGGACCCATATGTTATCGTGCAATACAAAAGCCAAGAGCGCAAGAGCAGTGTAGCTAGAGGTAATTGGTGCTTTGCTTACGCAAACTGATATTTAATAATTATCTTACTCTATTATACATATATATATATATGCACTTATCAGATTCAAAAGTCAAAACAACCAATAATCCTTCCTTGGACCAATTCCAAATCACAAAACTTAGTTGGTCACTGATCAATGCCGGCATTGTCCCAATAAGTTATGTCAACAGGGAGTTTTTTAAGCCAATCAATATCTGTAGCCCAAAGGGATATGCAGTTCTTTATTACCTTTAAAAGTATATAACAGAAGAAAAATGCTACATAATTACAGCAACTAGTACATGAATGAATCCTTGTATTGATTAGTAAAAGTAAATGATTCATAATCAATTTGGTAAAGGGAGGTCACTTATTCATGATTCAGTTGGCAAGAAATGGAAACAAGCCAAAGAATAGAGAATGTCTGGAGAAATCAAGGTCTAGAATTAACCATTCTTCTTGCAATAAGGGTGTGTGTTTCAACATTGCTTGCATTGCATTATATGCAATTATTATATTCGAACAGCAACAATGCCTGCATTTTTAGCATTGCAAGCAAAGGCGATGCAATGTTAATTTTTCCATAGTTTTTCACTCATTCATGTGCAATCATATTCTAAGTTCACCTGTACTTATTTCAATGATTGCTCAACGGAAAAGCAATCAAGAATCTTATACAATCATACAGATAGAAAGAAGTAAGCCTAGAATTTAATTGTATATCGTATGCACCATATTTACAACCGGATTTTTGTTTAAATTAACTTTTGCATTGTGAACATATCAATGGTCCAGGTCAAGGTGGTCATCCAGTTTGGAATGAGAGGCTCACATTCAAGGTAGAGTATCCAGGACAAGCTGGCGAATATAAGCTCAGTCTTAAAATCATGGACAAAGACACCTTCTCTGCCGACGACTTCATTGGTGAAGCCACGTAAGACATATTAGTAATTAGAATTAGCTTACCGATTACAATTCTGAGTTTCAATAATCTCCCCCCACATATAAAGCTAATTACTGAGGCAATACATTTGGGGTCGTTTTATGCGCTTGATCTACCGTTAGAAATCATGCATATAAAGCTTGCTTTGAACAAAAAGGAGGAAGATGTCATAAGAGCCAGGTCGTAAATTCGTTTGCCAGAGAAAATGCCTCAAACCATGACAATACTGACAAATGAAAAGCTTCAGGGTTGCTTCTAAAGTATTATTATGCAATTTGTGCTGGAGGGGCAGACTTTTGATTGATGTACCGGGGATGAGAAAGTGTCTACAAGAAAAATGAATTAATAGAAGAATCCGAACAGAGTTACTATTTTTATTCACAGATAAATCCAGTAATATTGATAAATGAATCGTTGTATGTTAGGCATATTGTTATGTTTATTTCTCCATTTTTTGTTCATGTAGGATCTATGTGAAGGATTTGTTGACATCAGGAGTGGAAAATGGATCTGCTGAGCTACATCCCTGCAAGTATAGAGTGGTTAGTGCTACGCAATCATATATTGGAGAGATTCAAGTCGGTGTCACTTTTACCCTCAAGGTATATATATATTTTTTTATTCCTGCATAAGTGCATGGTGTTTTCTTTTTCTTGGTTTCTCACTTCTCTTAATTAGCAGGAGACTGAAACGTTTTTGTCTCATCGAGTGCTAGCATCAATGTTTCTAAGCCCGTTTCCACCTTGACTAACGAATTTTCTAGAATTCTATAGTGGTTTATGGTAGCTAACAGATGATGATGCCCCAGAAAATGATTCATAAAAAGGAAAAAATGATACTACTTTAGATCTTATAAGCACCATAAAAGTTTAGCTAGCCCAAGCGATGCATGAAGCAACAATCAATGAGCATTGTTGGCTATAAGTCTAGACAAAATCAAATCAAATCAGTGTTATAAATTGAATAACAGAAGTACATGCAATGTTGCCTGCCATTGTTTATCTTGGTTGATTAATACTGTGGTTGTTTGTTGGATTCTGTAGGAGGAAAAGGATTATGACGGGGAAGAGTACGGCGGATGGAACCAAAGCAGTTTTTAGGTCTCTTGCTAATCTGTTTGAGATAAACTTCCTAAGCTAGCACTAGCTTCTGTGGTTTGTAATTTTTTTGGAAGCCTTTGCAACCCTAAACCGGGAACTCGGTAATCCTGTTCCTCGTATACTGCACATGAGAGTCTCTCCAGCTCAAGGCTGCATGGCATTGTAGTGTTTGTTTGGAAGTTTCCCATTTTTCTCTTTTCTTTGTAAGATTTTTGTCGTTGTTGATACTTGATATGTTCTGCTACATGAATTTGTATGGAATCGCTTATTTTATTTTACTGTATTTATTTATTTTGGTTATAAAAGAGAAGCTTTAACAAGAGACTTATCAGAAGAAGAGAACACGAGGTGTTAATTGAACTGCAAATTTATTGGCATGGAATCTCATATTTAATTATATGCTCATACATAAAAAATAAAAAAATTGTATTTAAGATTTTTTATATTTGATATCAACAAATTAAAATCATAAAAACAATACTAAAAAATTATTAAATTTGATATTTTTTAAATGAAATATAATTTTGAAATAGATCTACAAACAAAAGTTATTATACTCTTGAACACTCGCTAGGAAAACTTTAGATTCTTCTTGGGAATTGTTGATTTCCCTTTTTTCTAGTTAAAATTTAGGTAATATTCTTTCTTTCTTTGACCTCTGGTGAATTAAGGAATGCTATGTTGGTGTTCCCTGAAATGAAATAAAATTCCCATCATTATCAGTCACTGTCTTGTTAGTTAAAGTCGCTCGCTCTTTGTCTTCTCTCTCTGTTTTTTTTTTTTTTTTTTTTTTTGTGCGATTCGTTATATTCTCATTAAAATAAATCATTACAGCAATTAGTAATTACTTACAGTAACTTATAAGGCAGGAAAATGGAAGGGAAAAAGAAACTTTTCGAAAAAGTGCTTCGAATTGTTCATGGGTTTCACGTCTGCCACTACAGCACTTACAAATTGGTGGAAATTAATGGATGACCTGTATGAATGGTGTTAGGTTCATGGGATGGTCATGCATTTCACTAATAACATTAACAACTACGACTGCAACCACCGCCAATCACAGCTAAAGATTCTTCCACCGCAGATTCTCACTATCCCTTTTTGCCATCCTCCATCCCCCCATTTTTTTCACTTCCACTTCAACGTTTGATATCTTCTAACTTCCTTGATGGCACCCACGACTGTCCAGGTGAACCTTCTATCTCTCTGTTTTAATAAGCACCTTCTTCTTGTAACTTCCTTTGCCATTGTTCTTAGATTGTAGACTACTCTTCATTTTTTGGCCTTGCAAGAACAATGAAATTTGAAGACTACCTTGGGCAACAGAGTGATGAGAAACAGAAAAGAGTCGATCTCGAGGAGGAGGTGAAGAACCTTATTTCGATCATTTCTCCACCTAGCCTTTTGTTCTGTATAGCATATAGGAGTAGAAGCAAAAAAAAATGTCATTAAAGGATTACTAATGGTGGCTTTGTCTTGTAAACGTTGCAGGTTGAGAAATTGCAAGCAGAATTAGACGAGGAACAGGCAATAAACAAGGTTCTGCAGTGTGCACTCCATGGTTCAGTGTCGTCCCATCCATGTCTTGCCACGCTGATACCACCCCAAGTAAGAGCAATTAAGTGGATAGTACTATTACTCTTTCTATAGAATTGATGTCATAAAGAGGATTGGTGCGTGTGCAGGTTCAGAGCCTCCTTGCAGAACTGGCAATGGTGGAGGAGGAGATCGTATGGCTTGAAAGAAAAGTTGATGAGCTGAAACTCAACTTGTATCAGGAGGTGAAGCAGAACAAGGAATGGAAAAGGCAGCCGCAACACCAAAAGAAGATGAAGCAACAAAATCAATTACCACCAAGCGGACTGGAAAATCGATCAGTGCTCGAAGACGATTTCAATCAGCTATCCAGATCACAACATTATGACGAATACAGAAAAGAGAAAATGAAATTCAGAAGACCCTCTGTAGGTTCTGCAGCAGAAATGTTAAGCATGTTGTCTACAAGTTCCACTAGTAAGCTTGCATGAACATTCCTTGAGCCTGGCTCAAGTTGTTGAGTCTTTTTACTTTCTAAGTTTTGTCAAAAAGGATACGAAGGAAAAAAAATACAAGGAAAATCCACTTTTTTATTGTCTCCTCTGTTCTTGTACTGCACAGAAAATGAGAAACCAAGGAGGCATACAGGAAGAATACAAAATGAACACCATATCCGTAAAGAAATTTGTAATGAGAATCCAAATGAACTGTCAGAAGAACTTGTCAAAAGCCTAATAGGAATATTCCTTGAGCTCCACCAGGCACCACCACAAGATACAGAAGAACTAGCTATTGTTCCAAAACTTAGCCTATCCTGCATGAATTCAAAGGGCCCAAAGACCTTGTTCAACTATAAAGCATCTATCTTTCCTTTCAACCGCAATGAATCAAACCTCGACCCTTACCGCATTATGCCAGATTTAGATAACACTGTCAGGGACATTGGGCCTTACAAGAACTTCATTCAGATAGAAAGAAACTCGTTAGATGTTCGTCGTTTGCCAGAGTGTTTACCAATGGCCGGAAAACTGAGGTGCTTACTGATTTTCTCAGGCATGATGATTATTTAGACACCGATAATTCAAATTTCAGAGTTCCTCACATGTTCTATTTCTGTACCTCTTTCAGGGTTTTAATCCGTAGACTATGTAACGTTGACTTGACATTCTTGACCTACAAGCAGAAGCTAGCATTTTGGATCAATATCTACAACGCCTGCATAATGCATGTACTGTAAGAAATCTCAAGTTTCATCTAGCAAGTGAGAGGAATGTCTGTCAAATATTTAATGACATTCTGCTTGTCATAAAATTTCAGGGATTTCTAGAACATGGGCTACCTTCGTCACAGGAGAATCTGCTGGCAACTATGAACAAGGTATGTCAATTCGTAGACAAACCATGGATTAAAAAATCAAGCCTGAATTGCCCAATATTCGGCTACACAAACATTGACATGGCGTTGTGCTCAACTATGACCACCAGCTTTTTTTTCTTTTTCCCAGTTACGGTAACCATTAGTAAATTAATGGGACTATTCTAATCCAGGCTGCAGTGAATGTGGGTGGGATAGTGCTGAATGCTTTAGCCATTGAACACTTTATTCTCCGGCATCCATGTGAACCAAACCACGTAAGTTCATAGTTATCTAATTATTCATTCTGTGCATGGACCTAGATTGATGGTTCCCTGCCACGTTTCAGAATTTTCAAAATTGCATGCCTCTTCCAATCCATCTTCTTCTTTTTTTAATTGCCAAAGATCCTATAAACTTCAATGTTCTCATCTGAGTATATCGTACACTCACAACACCCTAAAGAAGGTTAAAACCGCAAGGCTTAGATTTTCCATTTCAAGGTCAACAGCAACAGAAAGGATATCACATCCGATTTCCGGCCATGATGAACACTCATCTCCTGCCTTCGCTTTATATAATAGTTGATAAGGTTATGTTTTCGCTTACAAGGGCCATGCGGATGAGAAGGAAATGCTATTACGGCATGCTTATGGTCTGGGGTATCCAGAACCAAATGTGACATTCGCTCTTTGCCGAGGAAGTTGGTCCTCGCCCGCAGTAAGTGCATAATGCTTTTAACACTTGATCTCTAAAATCCATCTACTTCGAACCACGAGTGTAGACCTGTAAGTTTTTTTTAACAAAATGGGATCTGATATTCAGCTTAGGATCTATACCCCAGAAGAAGTGGTAAATGAATTGGGAAGAGCAAAAGTGGAGTATCTGGAAGCTTCAGTGGGAGTTACATGCAAGAGGAAGATCGTGGTGCCTAAGCTTTTGCAGTGGCACATGCGAGATTTTGCAGATGACATGGAATCACTACTAGAATGGATTTATAGCCAATTGCCACGCTCTGGATCACTGAAAAGACTGATGATGGAGTGCCTAAATGGAGAATCAAAATTTCCGTTGACAAAGATGGTAGAAGTTCAGCCTTATGAATCAGAGTTTCGCTACCTGCTGCCCTTTTAAGACTCAAACAGAAAGTGAGAAGTCCTATCACAACTGCTAATGTCTGCACGTGAGTATCTCAAAGAGCAAAAGAGCAAGGATAAGTTGTAACTAGCTTGAGATCTAACCAGCTCCTTTCCAATATTTAGAATGACTGAGCTAATATCAGACTTTTAGCAAATGAATATCAATTTCGACAGCCAAAACTGATGTAAATTCTATAAATTTGTATGTTCTCGTGTGGGAAAATAAATAGGTTATTAGCTTTTATCAATACTAGACAACAGCCATAATGTAATATGTCGAGACCAAATAAATCATGATGCCAAACAACGACCACCTATATGAAACCACATTGTTCTACAAAGAAGTAAAGCAGCATGTTCAGAACATTGGACTACTTGGGTTTCTCCAAGCAACTAATGCTTTTATCACACTGGGAAAATTCCACCAACAAAGGTTTGGCTTAATAGAGACAACGAATCTCTCGTCCATAAGAAACAGAAACAGCAAATGAAATTCAAAGGGAAAACAACAGTATCATATCAATAAGAACAAAGAAAACCTTTCAACAATAACAGTGACAATGATCCAAGCGATTTCAAGTTACATAAATGATTTCGAAGCTATACATTTGTCTGACATGAAAGAATTTGGAAGGCAATATTCAAAGTATTGTGAGCAGCTACAGAAATTAGCAAGTTCAATTACAGTTTAACACAATGGCATCAATCAAATTCCCAGTATTTCACCTTTTTTATCAAACCCAATGATCAATGAGTTCACTATTTTGATCACAATCAACAATTACAAGCAAATAAAAAGAGGACTCAACTAAGGAAATTGACGATCCTATTCAACAGATTTAGGCCAAATACAGTTTCCTCACAGTTGACTTTTACCAACACATTTAACGGTTCAGAGCATTTACCTTCAGCAGTAATGGTAATTAAGCAAGGCATTGAGTTGCTCAGAATTTCACCACTGAATCGTAAGCACAAACCAGAGACATCATCATGTTTGGCAGAAATTGGCATGTCAACAGATACGAGAGAAAAATTTGCATTGCTAAGCATCTTTAATGCTAGGCTTTCACAGACCAATAGAAAATTGTCTTTCACTAACGCATTGTCACCACTTTCCTTGTTGAGCTCCCCAATGTGGTCTACGAAGGTGAAACTGGCACGTTAAAAAAACAAATCCACTTTGGTTCAGAATGCTCAATGTAGGTTTAAAAAAGAAAAGGAAGATAAAAACTTGCACTGTCACTCAAAGAAAGAGATTTCCAAGTATAAAAGAATCTCCTTTCTTCTATGTGTGTGTACGACGCCTTTTGCAATTGCTTCAGTTCATCATGGGAAGTTAGAAGTGAAGCTTTTCAACATGTAATGACATTTTACAGCAGCTATCAGTATAAACGACATTACACATATTTTCTTGTGTTATTCCATCTTGACTGTGCTATATCAGGAAGGAGGTGGTGAAATTTCAAGATAATAGAAGTCTCCTACTCGTATCATTATACTTGAACAATCATCAAACCCTCAAAGTCCAGGAAGAATAGACTGTTTCTTGCATCTTCCCAGAGAATGTGAGATGAACTTTTGATTTACCAAAATGAACTGTAAGGAGATATGTTTGATCTTTGAGAGAACCAACAATGTATTTCTAAATCCAAAAGTTCAAAGCTAAAAAAAAATGTCCATAGATGTTTTAGACAACTTTTCTAGATTCACAACCAAAAACAATTAGATCACCAATACAAAAATGATGCTAACATGACAAAGCAGAAAAAAAAGCATAAGCAGATTTTCTGAATATGAAATATAAGTCCTTCATTTCCTTATCTCTCTAAATATCAATTATGAAAAATAATAATATGCCAAAAAAAAATGAGCTGACCTCCTGGTGTACTCAAACATTCCTGGGAGACGAGATTCCTTATTTGTGAAAGCTTCAACATCCATTGGAAGTGGTTTCACAAAATATCCAATGTCAGGCCGCAACTTAACAGAAAGCTTCTTGCCATTGCAATATAACGCCAGCTTCAGAGGCAATAGATGGTGATGGAAACAAACATAGACAATCTTTTTTACTGTCTGACCAGGTTCCAGTGAAGCAATCTCTTCCATAGGAACCAGTGTTGGCACATCCTTATGAGATGGTGAGCTGCAGTATTCAGATAAAAACAGGTGGCTGTAATTAGTGCTTAAAATCCAGTAAAACAGAAGGGCATGTTATATGGTCAAAGAAACCTTGGAGTTATGTTAGATGGGACAGACTTCCTATGGTTGCCTAAAGATCAAGTTGATTGGGTACCCCTGACCACTTAAGTATGAAACATGACGGAAACCCAAGAAAGTCTACTAATCACAAACACAAATCTAACAAAAGAATGCCCAATTCCAGCCAATAATCCACATTTACAATAATAGGATACCCAAAAAACTCCTAGTTGCATGAATACTTGGAATTAGAAATCAACTAGATCACTGGCCCATGCTATGCTACGGGTCGGATCAAAAAAGTTATTAATATAAAAATATATCTAGGTGTTACTAATATTTTTTCTAGTAGAAAAATATTTTAAACCGTGTGGGGATTGTTTCAATATGACCCGGTCAACTTGGCGGGTCCAAAGGCAACTCGGATATTTGGTAAAAAAATAGTTTAACTCAAAATAAATATTAAAAATAATATTTTTTTTATAAATATTAAGACAGTAACATGTTGGATCGAGTCAGGTCAACCTAGATTAATATGTCAATTTGCATGTCAAGTCATAAGATTATGATAACCCTATAGAAAGCAAAAAAACAAATTACGAAGTCTAATTTCCAATAAACCTAATGTTGAAGGATAAAATTGAAAAAAAAAACAATAACAAAACTAAAAAATGAACCGAGT
>Ga0307517_10011691_pt1 | contig 12144 bp, 15 predicted proteins | sample 23_EM_MG_FD_194515 | JGI IMG/M metagenome (GOLD analysis project Ga0307517, IMG submission 194515) | Populus trichocarpa ectomycorrhiza microbial communities from riparian zone in the Pacific Northwest, United States - 23_EM | ecosystem: Host-associated > Plants > Roots > Unclassified | place...
AAGCCCAATTACAATTGACCCAAATAAGTAATAATAACCCAAAGAATAAGAAGAAAATAATAAAAAGAATAAAAACCCAAAAATTACCATCCTAAATAGGCTAGAATCAGATTTGTCACCCTTTAGAAGTCGCAAATAAACTAGGAAAAATCTGATTTGAAAAATTTGTGTTGCAGCCCCCTTTGATGTCCTTGATTAGCTTGGATTTCTTTGTTTAACTTGGACAAATAAGAAAATAAATTTCTCTTTTGTTGCTGATTTAATTACTTTTCTTCCTAGGTTAGGAAAAGCATTAAATAATCCTCTCCTCTTTAGGAACAAGATATGGCCAACTTCCTTACTTAATTAGAAGAATAAATTGCTGACATTTTATCCTTATAGTATAAGGAAAAAACAAGCCTAACAAGGCTGGTATGGGGCCAGACACATCAGCCCCTTGTTCCACCCAAATTGGGCTCTTCTTGGACCTGAATTAGATGAATTAAAGGTTATCCTTCATGGTTCTTAAATGTCCAAAGCCCCTTTAGGTCCATCTTACTACATATGTTCTGAACAAGCTCATTCAATGCTTCTTCGCCCTAGCTCTTATAATTGGCCCAATTAACACCTTTAATGGGTTGTTGGCATAATTACGCTTGGTGTTGGGTTGATTCTCATCACTTCTCTTCTTCTCATGGTAGAACATGAAGTTAATATTATGTGATACAAACTTCTTGAACACTTGGTCAAGCAACCCACACGCTAAGACTCTAATTCTCAGAAAGCCAAGTAAATCAGGTTTTATAGGAGTGTGACACAAACATAACTTGTACCTAAGCACCAGCACTATTGGAAATGAAAACCCCCACCTAATGAATATTGATTCGCGAACGAGAAGTACAAGGACGACGCCACAAAGTCAGTTGTTCTTTGATAAGTTATTTTTCAGTTCTTTAGAGAACCAAGGGAGATTATCCCACCAACACACAACAAGTGCAACAAAAGAAGTTTTTTGATTTGAAAATTGTGTAACCCTTACATGTCTGGTTATGCATTTATTTATATTGACTTTAGACTAAAACAAACCCTAATGAACCACTTATGTGGGTTTATATGAGACCCACTTACAAATAAATCCAAATTATATCAATAAAACCCTAAACTAAGAAGAAAATAATAATAACAATAATAAATTTGAATTTAATATCCTAAATATGATATGATCAAATTTGCTGCCCTATAGAAGTCTCATATAAGCTAGGATAAATCTTATTTGGAAAATTTATGTTGCCGCCCCCTTTAGGTCCTTGATTAGCTTGAATTTCCTTGTTTAACTTGGACAAATAAAAAAACAACTTTCCCCCTTTGTTGTTGCTTTAATTACTTCTCTTCCTAGGCTAGGAAAATCATTAAATAATCCTTCCCTATTTAGAAATCAGATCTGCCGAAACGTCCTTGATTGTTTAGGAGAATAAATTGTTGACTTTTTATCCTTGTATCATTAGGAAAAACAAGCCTAACAAGGCTGGTATGGGGCCGAACACATCAGCCCCTTCTTCTACATGAATTGGGCTTTTCTTGGACCTGAATTAGATGAATTAGAGGTTGTCCTTCATGCTCCTTAGATGTCCCAAGCTCTTCTAGGTCCATCTTGCTTCATATGTTTTGTACAAGCACATTCAATGCTTCTTTAAACTTCTTTGTCCTAGCTCTTGTAATTGACCCAAATCGGGCTCTTCTTTCCCCTTTCTTTCCAAAAGGATTCGACCTCAAATCATCACATACATCAAACAGAGTAAGATCAGAAACATGAAAAAGTAGCACTAAAACCATACTCACCTCGCAAATCAACTTTATAAGCATTGTCATTGATCCTCTCAAGGATGTGAAATGGTCCATCTCCTCGTGGTTGTAGCTTTGATTTCCTATGGGCTGTAAATCTCTCATTGCACATATACAACCAAACCCAATCGACGGGCTGAATGACAACATGCTTGCGCCCCTTATTGGCTTTGGTCCTATACACACGGTTTCTCTTTTCAATATATTGCCGCACAATCTCATGAAGTGTATTCACCACCTGTGCTTTACGATTACCATCAAAACTAACCCTTTCATCAACAGGCAAAGGAATCAACTCCAGGGGGAGTTAAGGGGTTAAATCCATACACAATTTCAAATGGTTAAAATTTAGTAGTAGAATGCACAATACGATTATATACGAACTCTATAAATGACAAACAATCTTCCCAATTCTTTTAAGTTCTTTTGAATGACAACACGCAAAAGTTGTGTTAAGGTTCTATTAACTAACTACTTCGGGTTGTCTATCTGTTTGGGGGTGACAAGTAGTTGAAAATAATAATATAGTACCCAATTTTTCCCATAACATCTTCCAAAAATTGCTAAGGAACTTAACATCTCTATCAGAAATAATGCTCTTAAGGACCCCGTAAAGCCGTACTATCTCGCTAAAGAACAAATTAGGAATGTTAGTTGCATCATCGGTTTTATGACATGGAATGAAGTGTGCCATCTTTGAAAACCTATCAACAACTACAAAAATTGAATCCCTACCCCGTTTTGACCTAGATAAACCTAAGACGAAGTCCATTGAAATGTCTACCCATGGTTCAAGCAAAGGGGTATACAAGCCATGTGGTTGAGTCCTAGACTTTGCTTCCTACAAGTTATGCATTTATCATATATGCGTGATAAATGCTTATGAAACACATCCAAAGTTTTAACAACACCAAAATGCCCCAACAACTTGCCCCTGTATGCTTCACGTACAAGTAATTCATGCATAGAACTTAATGAAACATATACACGACTCTCTTTAAACAAATATCCATCAAGTCAATAGAACTTCCTAAAAGCTGAAGTTTTGCAAGCATTGTAAACATTAGCAAAATCACTATCATCCTTGTAAAATTCTTTTATAGATAAAAGAACATACTTGCGCAAAAATGCATTAGCCACAATGTTTTCTTTTCCTTGCTTTATACTTGATCACATATGGAAAGGTTTCAATAAACACCTTGGGCCACACACTCCTTGGGCCAAGACATAGAGCTCCTTTAAGGTAATTCAAGGCTACACCATTAAGTTTTTCGCTGAAATACGCAATGGGCTTCATATCTTGATTTAACACAACTTCTATACCTATACCTGAAGAATCACTTCAAAAGCTCTTGTAAAGTTTGACAAAGCTAAAACAGGCGCCGAACAAAGTTTATCTTTCAACAAATTAAAAGCCTTATCTTGTTTATCATTCCATTTAAATCCAACAGACTTTTTCATGAAAACAATAGTACTAAAATCCTTCACAAACCTTATATAAAAACTAGCAAATCCATGAAAACTCCTTACCTCACTTAACGATCTTGGTGTAGGCCAATCTCGGATGGCCCTAACTTTCTCCTCATCCATCTCGATACCCTATGCAGTTACGACATACAAAAGGTACACTTCTTAAGATTAACATATAATTGCTCACTTCTCAATACACTAAGTACGTTACGCAAACAATCATGATGCTCATTTAAGTTTTTACTATAAATCAAAATGTCATCAAAATACACAACAACTTACCTATGTTTACACACGCGATACATGATTCATTAAAAGCATAAACGTATTAGGCGCATTTATAAGTTTAAACAACATGACTAACCATTCATACAACCCATGCTTAGTCTTAAATACAGTTTTCCACTCATCAGCTTCTTTCATCCTAATCTGATGGTACCAACTCCTTAAGTCAATTTTAGAGAAAGTACATGATCCATGTAACTCATCTAGCATGTCATCAACCCTAGGAATAGGATGTTGACACTTTACTGTTATGTTATTGATGACGCGAGAGTCAACACACATCCTCCATGTTCCATCCTTTTTAGGCACAAGTAACACTGGCATGAAATAAGGTGATACGATCCGGGCAACGAAAAAACAATCAGATTCGAATTCTGACATAAATGCAAAATTATTTAGTTTTACGACAACAGTCATAATTCTCAATCCGACTGTTGGATAGGGTTAAAATGTTACGTGGAGTCTCGTGACATGTTTTTCTACCTTGGGTTAAACTTTCAGGTAAATCAGAATTCGAGAACATACCGCAATACTGGTCAACAGAGGCTGTATGAATTTTTTTTTTAATTCCTTTTGACTTGTGGACTTCCTATTTAGCTAGGATTGTTATCTTAAAAGGATGTGGCAGCTTGTTTTGGAAATCTCCTAGTTCTACAAAGATCTTTAATGGGCTGCAACATAGTTTCCAAGTGTGGCAATGATTCATAAATGTTTCAAAATTATTTTCTTACAAGGATTCTTTATTCATCCTAGCTACAACAAGTAAAGAAGACTTCAGAATTAATTCTACCTTCATATCAGATTTCCTAGTCTATTTAGGACTTCTTAATAGTGACAAATCTGATTCTAGCATATTTAGGATAGTAATTTTTGGATTTTTATTATGTTCTTCTTAATCTTTGGGTTATTATTACTTATCTGAGTCAATTGTAAGTGGGTCTCATATAAGTCCACCTAAGGGGGGTCCATTAGGGTTTATGTAAGTCTAGAGTTAGTATAAATAAAGGCATAACCATACATGTAAGTAAGACAATTCAGATTAATAAAACTTCTTGTTTGTCGTACTTTGTGTGTGTGTGCTGGTGAGATAATCTCCTTTCCTTGGTTCTATAAAGAACTGAAAAATGACTTATCGAAGAACAACTAGCTTTGTGGCGTCATCCTTATACTTCTCGTTCGCGAATCAATATTCATCGGGTGGGAGTTTTCGTTTCCAATAGTGATGGTGCCTAGGTACAAGTTATCTTTGTGTCACACTACTATCAAACATTTACTTGGCTTTCCAGGAATTGATATTTTTACGTGTAAGTTGAGAGATCACATGATCATAAAGTTCACATAATTTGGTATCAGAGCTTGGCTCCATTAATTAGGTTATTATCCTTTTGAAAAAAAAAATTCCTTGTTGTTTCCGCAAAATTCCTTAGTGTCCAATTTCTTCTTCTCCTTGATTTTGCAGCAGATAAAAAAATATTTTTGTTATTTTGTTCTATTACTGTCCAAAATATATTAGTAGCATAAAAAAATAAAAGAAAAAAGGAAAGAAAAAACAAATCGTTCCAAAAGATGTTTATTGGTTTATGCCGCAAAAAACTAAGCAAGGGATAAATGGATCAAATCAATTCGGAATTAGTTCAAATTTGATACTCTGATTACTGGGGTTAATTGGATATCATTTGCTTTGGTTTTCAATTTCGGGTCTAATCAGGTTTCATTCATAACGTTTTTGCATCAGTATATCAAACCTTATCGTAAATTGCTTGAATTTTATATTCTGTCTATTTGGGTTGAAATCACACTATTACTGAAATTTTAGCTGAATTGGACATCATTTACTTTAGGTTCTAGATTCGGACTTAACTCGTCGTAAACGAGTCTATTTTATGTCAACTTTTGAAATTCGTTTTCTTTCTGTTTTTTTTTCATTTCTTGTAGTATATTTTCAACATATCCAACATAAATAGATGTTGTTTCATCATTTTGGATATTTCATTTATGTTTTTTATTCGAGTCTTCAGTTTCATTCTTATTTTGGATAGATTCGCCTGCTACTCGCGAGACTATAATCGCAGTTTTGTTTTGCTTATTTTCTTGTTTTTATTGCTTCTTGAGTCATATTTACATATTTGGATTGCGCTGCTAAGTTGGTTCTATTTGGTGCTGGTTTCAGTTCCGCAAGGGTGAGACGAGAGGTGTGAGCGCGTGAGGATATTAAGAGTGTTTGAGCGAAACACGAGCGATGTGAGGATTTTGTTTTTACCACTAACCAATTTATGCAGGTTATGTCAGATCAAGGACCTTAAGTCATGATGTAGATGATGCAGATGATGGAGAGGATGAATTTTGTGATGGGGAATGTGTGTGACAGACTTGATAGGGTGGAGAAATGTGGTAATAAGGCTGGTACAAGCACACAAGACGTGAGGAAGGTTGGGGCTGAACCGAAAGCAAATAGTGGCAGTAGGACCGATATGTCAAGGTGGGCTAATCGGAGGGGATTCAATATGAGTATGGAAGAGAAACGGAGGTTACGAGTTTCAAATAGTTATGCACATAATGCTTTTATGATGTTAGATAAAGAGCGCGAGGCTAAACGACTTGAAAAAGTTTATAAAGAAACAAATAAAGAACGTGAAGAATGGAGAACTTCAATTCAACGCCAAAGAGATAACAAACGAAAGAGGACAGCAATGGTTATCATTCAAAAATATACATGCAAGCAGATGAGAAGACATGCTTATTTGAAATTTTTATCAACAACTATATTCATACAATGTTGTTACAGGCAATTGCGTGCAAGAAAAGAACTCTAATGGATGAAACAAGAGGATAAGGAATTGTCCATCAAACCTGTTGGTAATTCGAGGATGAATCATCTTGAAGAGAGAGGGAATGATACGATTCGGGCAACGAAAAAACAATCAGATTCGGATTTTGACGTAAAGTGCGCAACTATCCAGTTTTACGACAACAATCATAATTCTCAATCCAACCTTTGGATCATATTGCAATTTTTACGTGGAGTGTCCTTACATGTTGTCCTACCTTGAGTTAAAATGTCAGATCAATCGGAGTTCGAGAAGGCACCACAATACTGGTCAACAAAGGCTGTATGAATTTTGTTATTTATTTCCTTTTGACTTGTGAGGATTCTTTTCTTGAAAGGATGTGACAGCTTATTTTGGGAATCTCCTAGTTCTATAAAGATTTTTAATTGGCTGCAATATAGTTTTCAAGTGTGGCAAGGATTCATAAATGTTTCAGAATCCTTTTCTTACAAGGATTCATTATTCATCCTAGCTATAACAAGGAAAGAAGACTTTAGAATTAATTCTACTTTCATATTAGATTTCCTAGTCTATTTGGGATTTCTTAATGGTGACAAATCTGATTCTAGCACATTTAGTATAGTAATTTTTGGATTTTTATTATTTTCTTCTTAGTCTTTGGGTTATTATTACTTATTTGGGTCAATTGTAAGTGGGCCTCATAAAAGTCCACCTAAGGGGGGTCCATTAGGGTTTATTTAAGTCTAGAGTTAGTATAAATAAAGACATAACCAGACATGTAAGTTAGACAATTCAGATTAATAAAACTTCTTGTTTGCCCCACTTTGTGTGTGTGTTGGTGAGATTATCTCACTAAATAAAGACATAAAACTTCTTCCTTAGTTCTATAAGGAACTGAAAAACAACTTATTGAAGAACAACTGGTTTTTTGGCGTCATCCTTATACTTCTCGTTCGCGAATCAATATTCATCGGGTGGGGGTTTTCGTTTCCAATAGTGCTGGTGCCTAGGTACAAGTTATCTTTGTGTCACACTCCTATCAAACCTGATTTATTTAGCTTTCCGGGGGTGTCTTTGCGTGTGGGTTACGTGACCACGTGACCACGAGGTTCCCATCACAAGGGCTCATAGTCTCTCAAATGTACCCCTTCATCATTAACTCATCTACTTGCCTTTGAAGCTCCTTCGTCTCCTTGGGGTTGCTTCTATAGGCTGGACGGTTAGGAATCGAATCTCTAGGTACAAGGTCAATCTGATGTTAAATTCCCCTTGATGGTGGCAATCCACTAGGGATGTCTTCAGGGAATACATCATCAAACTCCTGCAACAAAGAAACAACCATTCTAGGAATAACAGAATCAAGATCGTTAGTGTTAAAATAAGTCTCCTTATATATAAGTAAGATCATCGGCTTGTTAGTGAAAAATGCAAATGTGATTTGAGCTCCTTTGCATAAAATTTAGGTTGTTTCTTTAATTTTTCCACACTATTATCATCACACAAGTATGTTTTCTTCACTCCTTGGGTTTTACCTCCCACTCTTAACCACTTTAATTAATGATTTAGGTTTAGCCAAATCTGATGGTCTTCTGAATTTAGGTTCTGAATCATTGCAATCTCCATCTCCTTGAAATACTCATCCACGGACCTAAAACCCTGACTCAAACCCTGCAATTTCATATACAAATCTCTATAATAGTGGTTAGGCACAAATTGTCATCTCATCAACACTTTCATCTTCTCCCACGATGCTATCGGCCTCTCCACTCCTTCTCCTACTAATCACATTCTGATCCCACTAAATCAGTGCATAATCTATCAACTCAATGACTACCAATTTTACCTTCTTCGCCTCCAAAAAGTTATGGCAATAAAAAAAATCCAATCCACCATTTTCTCCCACTCCAAATACATTTTGGGATCATTTTTACCTTGAAAAGAAGGTATTTTCAGTTTGATAGCATCCAAATCACCATCGAAATCATCATGCCCCCCAAACACTACAGAAATTTCCCCTTTGGTTGAATTGACCCCTAGTTCTATTCCCAAAATCCCTTTGGTTTCTAGGATGCCGAAAACCTTCTTGATGGCCTATGCTCTGATCCTTAAAACCACCATCACCAATATCATGAACGTCCCCCTCAAAATCCTCACAATCAGCCCACCTTGCCTTTTCAGCCCTACTGCTATTGTTTGCTTTCGATTCAGCCCCAACCTTCCTCACATCTTGGGTGCTTGTACCAGCCTAGTTACCATGTTTCTCCACCCTATCAAGTATGTCACACACATTCCCTGATACGATCCAGGAAAGGTCAAATTCAGATTTTGACGTAAAATGTGCAACTATCCAGTTTTACGGCAACAATCATAATTCTCAATTCGACCGTTGGATCGAGCTGAAAGTTTACGTGGAGTCTCCTGACATGTTTTCCTACCTTGTTTTAAAAGTTCAAGTGAATCGAAGTTCGGAAAGGTATCGAAACACGGGTCAACAGAGGCTGTACGAATTTTGTTATTTACTTCCTTTGGACTTGTGGACTTCCTATCTGGCTAGGATTCTTTTCCTAAAAGATCAAGATCAAAATTTTACATGATTTTCCGGATGCCCTTTTCCATATAGTGGATGTGGAATCGATAATCGGTGAGGAGGAGGTCTGGTCGCGGCAGGCTAGAGTAACGGTTCGAAGTGGCCATAACTTTTGATCCCACCGTTGTATCGCGATCAAAATTTTACCTAAGTTTCAGAAGGCATTTTTCCATATAGTGGAAGTGGCATCGATACTCGATGACGAGGAGATCTGGTCGCCCCAGGCTAGAGTAACGGCTCGTAAATGCCAAAACTATTGATCCGACCATTAGATATGGATCTAAATTTTACAGGAGTCTCTGGATGCCCTTTTCCATATAGTGGATGTGGAATCGATACTCGGTGAGGAGGAGGTCTGGTCGCGGCAGGCTAGAGTAACGACTGAAGTGGCCATAACTTTTGATCCCACCGTTGCATCGCGATCAAAATTTTACCTAAGTTTCAGAAGGCATTTTTCCATATAGTGGATGTGGAATCGATACTCGATGACGAGGAGATCTGGTCGCGCTAGGCTAGAGTAACGGTTCATAAATGCAAAAACTATTGATCCAACCGTTAGATATGGATCTAAATTTTACAGGAGTTTCTGGATGCCCTTTTCCATATAGTGGATGTGGAATCGATACTCGGTGAGGAGGAGGTCTGGTCGCGGCAGGCTAGAGTAACGGTTCGAAGTGGCCATAACTTTTGATCCCACCGTTGTATCGCGATCAAAATTTTACCTAAGTTTTAGAAGGCATTTTTCCATATAGTGGATGTGGAATCGATACTCGTTGATGGGGAGGTCTGGTCGCGCTAGGCTAGAGTAACGGTTCATAAAGGCAATAACTTTTGATCCCACCGTTAGATCTGGATCTAAATTTTACAAGAGTTTCCGGATGCCCTTTTCCATGTAGTGGATGTGGAATCGATTATATAGAGGATGTGGAATCGATTATCGGTGAGGAGGAGGTCTGGTCGCGCCAAGCAAGAATAACGGTTCGAAAGGGCCATAACTTTTGATCCGACCGTTGGTCCGACCGTTGGATCATGATCAAAATTTTACTGGAGTTTCCGGAGGCACTCTTTCCATATAGTGGATGTGGAATCGATACTCGGTGAGGAGGAGATCTGGTCGCGCCACGCTATAGTAACGGTTCGTAAAGGCAATAACTTTTTATCCGACCGTTAGATCTAGATCTAAATTTTACAGGAGTTTCCGGATGCACTTTTCCATATAGTGGATGTGGAATCGATACTTGGTGAGGAGGATGTCTGGTCGGGCCAGGCTAGTGTAGCGGTTCGTAAAGGCCATAACTTTTGATCGGACCGTTGGATCGCGATCTAAATTTTACAGGAATTTCCGGATGCCCTTTTCCATATACTGGATGTGGAATCGATACTCGGTGAGGAGAAGGTCTGATCACTCCAGGCTAGAGTAAAGGTTCGTAAAGGCAATAACTTTTGATCCGATCGTTAGATCTGGATGTAAATTTTACAGGAGTTTCCGGATGCCCTTTTCCAAGTAGTGGATGTGGAATCAATACTCGGTGAGGAGGAGGTCTGGTCGCGCCAGGCAAGAATAACGGTTCGAACAGGCCATAAGTTTTGATCCGATCGTTGGATCGCGATCAAAATTTTACATGAGTTTTCAGATGTCCTTTTCCATATAGTGGATGTGGAATCGATACTAATTGAGGAGGAGCTCTGGTCGCGCCAGGCTAGAGTAACGGTTTGTTAAGGCAATAACCTTTTATCCGACAGTTAGATCCGGATCTAAATTTTACAGGAGTTTCTGGATGCCATTTTCCATATAATGAATGTGAAATCCATACGCGGAGAGGAGGAGGTCTAGACATGCCAGGCAAGAGTAACAGGTCGAACGGGCCATAACTTTTGATCCGATCGTTGGATCGCGATCAAAATTTTACATGAGTTTTCGGATGTCCTTTTCCATATAGTGGATGTGGAATCGATACTCGGTGAGGAGGAGGTCTGGTTGCGCCAGGCTAGAGTAACGGTTCGTAAAAGCAATAACTTTTGATCCGACCATTAGATCTAGATCTAAATTTTACATGAGTTTCCAGATGCCCATTTCCATATAATGGATGTGGAATCGATACTCGTTGAGGAGGAAGTCTGGTCGCGCCAGGCTAGCGTAACGGTTCGTAAAGACAATAACTTTTCATCCGATCGTTAGATCTCGATCGAAATTTTACTAGACTTTACGGATGCTGTTTTTCCATATAATGGATGTGGAATCGATACTCGGTGAGGTTGAGGTGTGGTCGCGACAGGCAAGAGTAACGGTTCGAAGGGGCCATAACTTTTGATCCGATCGTTGGATCGTGATCAAAATTTTACTGGAGTTTCTAGAGGCCCTGTTTCCATATAATGGATGTGGAATCAATATTCGGTGATGAGGAGGTCTGGTCGCGCCAGGCAAGAGTAACGGTTCGAAGGAGCCACAAGTTTTGATCCGACCGTTGGATCGTGATCAAAATTTTACTGGAGTTTCCGGAGGCAGTCTTTCCATATAGTGGATGTGGAATCGATACTCGGTGAGGAGGAGGTCTGGTCGCGCCAGGCTAGAGTAACGGTTCTTAAGGGCCATAACTTTTGATCCGATCGTTGGATCGCGATCAAAATTTTACAGGAGTTTCCGGATGCCCTTTTCCATGTAGTCGATGTGGAATCGATACTCGGTGAGGAGGAGATCTGGTCGCGCCACGCTATAGTAACGGTTTGTAAAGGCAATAACTTTTTATCCGACCGTTAGATCTAGATCTAAATTTTACATGAGTTTCCGGATGCACTTTTCCATATAGTGGATGTGGAATCGATACCATGGTGAGGAAGATATCTGGTCGGGCCAGGCTAGTGTAGCGGTTCGTAAAGGCCATAACTTTTGATCGGACCGTTGGATCGCGATCTAAATTTTACAGGAGTTTCCGGATGCCCTTTTCCATATAGTGGATGTGGAATCAATACTCGGTGAGGATGAGGTCTGGTCGCGCCAGGCTAGATTAACGGCTCGTAAAGGCAATAACTTTTGATCCGACCGTTAAATCTCGATCTAAATTTTACAGGAGTTTCCGGATGCCCTTTTCCATATAGTGGATGTGGAATCGATACTCGGTGAAGAGGAGATCTGGTCGCGCCACACTATAGTAACGATTTGTAAAGGCAATAACTTTTTATCCGACCGTTAGA
>Ga0307517_10011692_pt1 | contig 12143 bp, 16 predicted proteins | sample 23_EM_MG_FD_194515 | JGI IMG/M metagenome (GOLD analysis project Ga0307517, IMG submission 194515) | Populus trichocarpa ectomycorrhiza microbial communities from riparian zone in the Pacific Northwest, United States - 23_EM | ecosystem: Host-associated > Plants > Roots > Unclassified | place...
TAAAAATCAATTAGTAGTCATCATCCATAATAAAACTATCCTGGTATTTAATAAATAAATAAATAAAATATTGCATAGTAATTGATTCTGTCTTGGATACCGAAAGGCACAACGCATCAGGTTGCATGAACGTCTCGAGGAAAGCAATTAGGCCAGTGTAATAAAACTGTGTAAGGATAAATACCATATCATGTAGGTATCTATATCAATTGTAGATTTCCGCTCCTAAAAATCATAATCTCTCCTAGCATCACAAAGATTAAGGTAAGATACATAAATTACCAACCAAATTTTCCTGTGCAGCTCGTCTCTTGTATCAACATAATCTCTCTTGTATCAACATAATCTAATCTAATCTATGCCTGTATCAACATAATCTAATACATGCTGCCATCTGTGGTCGCAAGGGGCCAATTCTTTTAAAAATTCTGTCCTTTTATTGTTTTTATTCCTGTTGGAAAATATCTCATCCTAAGTCATGGTCTTCATGACATAGGATGGGGTATTTTCCTATTGGAAAATATCACATCCGCTTTCATCTCTTTGAAAAACTGCAGTGCCATGGACTTCATGCTGCCCCTTCATCAAGAACACATGCTCGAGCAGTTCTTTGTAGGGGGATGCGACTGTGAGAAATGGATTTTCGAGGAATATTACTTCCTAACCAAAGGAAAACTTGTGCGTGGATTTTAATTGGGAGAAAGCATCTAGAAGCGTCATGAAGGCTGATAGAAATCCATTCAGCAACAGTGCCAAGAAAGAGAATTTTTCCAATATTTAAATAACAGAACATATTGAAAAACATGGTTTGCATACTTGCCTAGGTAAAAGATCCGCTCAGCTGCAGATCTCCAAGGTTTCCATCAATTTTGATACTGAACTAGTTCCTAGGCTAATATTGAAGAGACATGAGAAGCTGTGCTAATATAGCTCTGAGCTGTTTAACATCTATTTACATTCTTAAGATTCCAGCTAAGAAAATATAGTACATGGTAACAGCAAACAAATTTATCACGGCATCCTCGTATAGATCGATTTATCAGTCCTCCATCAGACCATCAGAGTTTGGCTGCACCAGCCATAAAGATGAAATCAGATCATTTCAGTAATGGTTCATCACTGGAAATCAATTTCACCAAATCCAATATCTCACTCAATTGAAAATATCAAATAAACAAGAAAATGCTAGTGTTAAAAATATTCCGACCTTATTCGACATTATGAGATTGGTCGTGCTCGATAAAATCTATCGCATCTTCCTTGGAGACAACATTGACACGGCTCACCCTGTTTTTGTGTGTCACCCCATATAACTTATCAGCAACCTTCACAAGTTCTGGCCTGAAAGTGGTGGTTATAAATTGTGTGTTGGCCATATCAGCCAGGCGACGAATCATGTCTAGCGAACAAAGTAATTAAGGATCACCTCCAATGGTTACATCTGATGAATAAACAATAGCTAAACAGCCAAAACAAGACCACAAAATAGAAACCATTAAAGCTTTAGGGAGATGGCAAAACAACAACGTAGAAATAGGATACTTCCAACAGCAGTCCTGTACTGGGGATCCAGTGCTGCGTCTATCTCATCAAAAAGATAAAAAGGAGCAGGATCACATCGTTGGATGGCAAATATCAATGTCAGGGCTACTACAGTTTTCTGACCCCCTGATAACTGCTTCATTGATTGTGTTTCCCCTTGCCCTGTAAATGAAACCTACATACCAAAACCAACTTGACGATATTTAAATTTGAGCATGCCCATATTCTTGAGGATAGAAGATGCCGTAGGAAAAATACTTCTGCTCACCCTATTTACTAGAAGGCAAATTACAAATGAAAACAAGATTTGCATGCATTTCGTGGAGTATTGTTTTTAACAAGACTAGCTGAATCCTAATCTCACCACTTTTTAAATGTCAATAAACAGAAAGTGCACTAAAAGGCTATTTACTATCCAATCCATCCTTTTTGAAAAAAAAAATTACTGTATCCTCATTTCTTAAAAAAATAAACACGTATAAATGAAAGAACAAACACATACCTTCACTTTCACACCTATGTATTTCTCAACCCTTCCCTCCAAATCTGCCTCACGAGGTCCGTCATCATCATAATCATCATCCCCATGATCACCATCCTGTCAAGATATCACAAATGCAAGCCATGCCATTTTTAAAATGCACTCCTACAATTATCTCAAAATATCAACATCAAAGACCAAGAAGAATACTGATTAAACTTGGAAAACAATAAAAAACACAAATGAAGAATACAAGTGCATTGTAGAAGAAAAAATTGATTTTGACTAGTTATTTTGTCAACATTTAAAAAAAATTCATCATCACAGCAGGACAAACAGTGCAAAAGTTAGATTTTGAGCAAGAAAAAATATGCTTATGGGACACTAAGAAAGGAATGGATTTATAAATTATGAACCAGCATATTGATTAGAGCAGTTAATAAAAAGTGAAACAGTAGTTAGAGATGGGAAAAAAAATGAAACTAAGGCTTAAAACACTCCTTTAACTAACCTTTTTCTTCATCATGACCAGATGACCATGACCACCCTGCACAAGTTCAGAGAATACTTCGCGAAAGTGTCGAGCAACACCCTTGAAAGTGCGTTCTATTGATTCATCCTTCCGCTGATCTAGAGCAGATATAAGTTCTCTTATTTTCTGCAAAAAGGCATTAAAGTAAAGATACAGAAATCATGAACTCATGTTAAAAACAGTAAGTACAAAAGAAGAGATTTAAATATAAAATTCCATACAATACCTCGTCACCTGCTTCCAGTTCAGCTTGCCTTTTCTGAAGTTCCTCCCGTTGCTCTGTGAAGTTTACATATTGATCTAGTGCCTTCTTGTTTACATGGCTGAACTGCTGAAGTTGCTCATTGCACCTATGAAGCATTTTATGCAAATCTTTCACGCCTCTCCGCTTATACCTATACGCTCCAATACAGAAGAGTATGTCATTTATCAAAAGAAACAATATATAAGTGGAAGCATGCAAACATTACCTGTTTCAACAGGTACCAGGTACATGCCGAGGCAAGACAAAAAAAAATCATCTTCGAAGATTTCAACATGAATATTGGCAGGAAAAACAGGCAGAATAAATCAATTAAAAAAACCTCAGGGGTCTCAGTTGATTACAAGACATGACAGTTTAACAATACAATAAAACCCAAGCACGAGAAAACTGAAGCTCAGATTGAAGTCATTATCACATGAAGAAACAATGAGGAAAATTTGAAGTTCAGAGAGAAGCTATACGTTTCAAAAGCATCTGATGACAAAGGACCCAGTTCCCTAATTTTGTTAGAGTATTCCTCCTGTTTAGCAAGAAAAATACTTCGTTTACTCAATAGCTGTTCCAGTTCTTTTGCTTCATCTTGAAGTGTTTTTTCATATCTGTCTTCCAAAACCTGTAAACACAAGTTGTCATCTTAGCTGCTGCAACAAATCCTAAAGATCAACAGTCTGCAAAAGGTGGCAAACCTTTAGTTCTGTCTTTTTATCTTTTTTCTCCTTTAGTTCCTCCTTTAGTCTATCTATCTTGTCAGAAACTCCTGAGAAGAGTAACCAGTCAAAAAAAATTCTTCTTATATTTAAATATTTAAATCGAATTTTTAGAAACTCATAGCTCACTTTTGAGTTCCAGTGTTGTGACTTCAGCCAGTGATTTAGCATCGTTCAGTTCCTGCCTCTTCAATTCATCTTCACCATGTAACGTGTCAGAGTCAACCGTTGATATTATGGCTTCCAACTCTTGCTTCCGTCGTTTCAGGTTAGTTGTAAGATTAGTCTCTAGTTCCGCTTTTCTTGTTTCAGTCTATGTAATGAAAAATGCACATTCATGTGAAACAGAACACATTCCACAAAGGACACTACAATTACTACTAGACAAGGTTGAGATTTCTAACCTCGATGCGATCTGTTCTACAGGTAATAAGCTTCTCTTTAAGGTCTTTTATTTCAGGGTTGAGTTGGGATAGTTCATATTTTTCCTCTGGTGTTAAGTGATCAATGAGCTCTGTGCCCATCTCAGCTTGTTTCATGACCATACTGGCATTAAGCTGTTCTATTTGATTCCGGACATCTGCAAGTGATTTTTCCTATAAATAGGATCCATTGAAAGAGGAATAAGAATACTAACAGCAACAATGTAATGGACACTCAAGAAAGGATAATCTGCCAGTGGTAAGGTAAGGGTGACTTGACAGTCTACATGTACCTTATTTTCAAGAGCCGTGGAAATGAATTGTTTCTGCTTATTAGCATTAGCTATGTCCTGCTTAAGCTGTTCCAACTCTGATTTATCATGAGCCCGCTTGGCATCAATTTTCTGCTGCTCAGTGACGCGTTCAGTTATTCTCTGGTCTATATGTGAGATCAATTTAGCGAAAACAAAGTAGACAATAATAGATGGATGTAATTTAAGCTAAGGAATTAAGGAAACATTTGTTGAACTCTTCAAAAGATATTTTAGCAGTCAAGAGTTCTACTGTTCAACAATCAAACACCAAGCCTTGTTTGTTTACAAAAATTTTAGGAGTAAGATAGCATGGGGGATGTATTTACACATTTTTGCGACTATGGACAAGAAATCATACCCTAGTTTTACAATTAAATGAAAGCATAAACTAAAAGCACTCATTCAAAAAGAATTTTAAAAAAAATAATAGTGAAAAAGGATATCTTGTAGCATAAATCTGACTTTTTCAAGTTCTTCTTCCTTAATGTTAATAGATTTTGTATTCTGCATAATCATGTTCATAAACTTCAACTTTGAGCGCCGATGGTCATAAAAGCCCCCTGTCATACCACCTTTCTTGCTTACTTGATCACCTGATCAGTAGTAAATTGTTAAGGCATCTCGATCACATATGAAGGTCATTGTGCAAAATAAAAAAGAAGATTTCTATGCTAACCATCCACAGTTATGCAGTCCAAACCATCAGTTCGGGCAACTCTTGTGGCCACATCCAAATCTCGACAGATCACAGTTCTAGCAAATACCTGGAGAAAAAGAAAGAATATGTGGCAATATAAGCATGTAGCACATCCCACACCACTCCAGGAGTCATATCAACATCATAACAGTTTTAGCTCATGCAAATTTTCAAAAAGTGTGAACACATTTATATACAAGACCAATGGCATCAACAACGTTTCACAATCCAAGAACATGCCAGTCAAATAATTTAAGAATGCACAAATATCACATCAGGGAAAAAGTGTTTCACTTCACAAGTCTAGCATTGTGGTTAGGGGTGGACGACAGTAGCATATGTGTAGGTACTTCATAGCCTTCACTTACTTTTTTAAAGTTAGTGCCCGTCACCCAAAATTATCAAGTTCAAACTTTTTCCCATCAATATCCATCCTTAGATTCCCAAAGCAATCACTACAAGCTTCTCACAAAAAAAAAAACTCCAACAAGAATAAATAACTACTGAAAACATCAGCAATCAATTGATAGAAAACACAGAGAAATAACCTCCTAGAACAAAATAGCACAAGAAATTACTGATTTTCAGTTATGTGCAGTCCGACATATAAATTTCTAACAACAAAACTCACATCAATGTTTCTGCTGGGTCAATACCGTTTCAGTAAGAACAAACATGAGGGAGAACTAACCTGAGCAAATGCTGGCGTAAAATTGGGAGAGAACTTCAACTTCTTTAGCAAAGGTACCACATCAGAACTCTGTGGATAAGTTACTCGAGGTGCCTTTACCCTGTTCAGTGGAATAAAAGTAACTCGTCCTCCTTTCAATGCATTAAGGTGCCTAATTATCTGAGTTGATATGTTATCATCCTCAACCACAACATGAAATAAGCTGCTCAAAAGACAAACAGATATTAAGTACATCATTCAACGATGAAGTGATCAAAGCATAAGGTCAAAAGACTAATAGCGAGTATGCCAGCTTGTCAAGCAGATTGAGAACACGGCTCCAAGAGAGAAAACAATGAACATAATAGAATAGATTTTACATACCTGTTTCCAGCTGTAACTTCAACAGCAGTAAAATATTTCTCATCACAATCAAGCAGCTCTATTATTGGACCGAAAACTCCACTAATTTTGTACTCTCTGCAGATACGCCGAATAGAATTGAGCCCTCTCCTCACATCCTGATAACATAACGTTGGCAAAGTTGCCAGAAACAGGAAGGGGTTCAGATAACATATAAAAACTAACTTCTACCAAATGATCATTGTTGTGTCCAGCCATCAAACAAGCAGGACATTAGGCTACTATGAATGCCTACGGCATTAAAATCAACCAATTGCAATGGAGCACATATTGCTTGTAACATGCATATTTTGGATGGAAGATAAGTTGAACCAAGTGGCTTAAACTTTCCTTCTATGAAAAGGATTTTTAAGCTGAGCTTGATCATGATTTATTTTCAGACATGGCTTGCTGTTTAGAAAGCTTGCAACTTCTTGAGCTTGGCCCAAATGCTCAGTTCATTCACAAATGACTGGTCACATGGCAAGTGATTTTATCAGTGTTGAGACTAAAACAGAAGCCAGAGAAATGTAAGAATTAATTAAAAAAAGAACAAGGCTGGCATGCTGCCCGGGCATGAAACATAGTCAATTTTGTTCATTAAACTGCTAACCATTTTAGCTTGTATTCTAAAAATATTACACAAGGATCTCAAGTACAAATTAAGGTCAGAAGAGTGGGCCTGAAAGTTCATGTTCATGGGCCCATTCAAGGCAAGCATGGGCCTGATTGGTCTTGACTTCAATCACAAACAAGCCTCACTGTGACGCTTGAACTTGGTTGTAATGAAACAATCAAAGATCAAAGAAGCTTTTTGTCAAGTTCAATTCAAGCTGTTCATACTCATGGAGGCATTTTGATAACTAAGTTCGTAAAATTAAAAGCTAAATAAATAAAGGAAGAAATTACTCACACCAGGAGTTGCATGATCCAGGCTCTTCTCTGCCTTGTCAACTTCTGTTCTTAGCTTATCAATTTCAGCAGAAAGTTCACTTTCCTTTTTCCACAATGATCTACAGAAACAAAAAAAAAGAAGTCAACCTGAGTACTTTCAGTAAGCCTGACCAAAATAAATACAGAAAAATAATCATACTTTCGCTCATCTTGCAGCTTGTCTCTCTGTGCTTTATGACTATTGAATCCTTCACGTGACTGGAAAATGAGAGAGTCTAAGGTAGCAATTTCAGCTTTGCGACTCTCAATGTAGGCATCTCGCTCTTTTAAGTCTGCATTCAGCCTATAAATTTCTTCGTGGAGTTTTTGCTCCTGGGGATATACACAAGTAGACAGCTTATTTAGCATCAGAATATTGAGGAAACAGCACGAGAGGCACATGGACTTGCAACAACAGAGCTAAGAAGTTCAATTCCATACACAAACCAACTAACAAAACTTCTTCAATGAATCCAAACAGGCATGCACAAACCTTGCAGACAGTTCAACATAGAAGTAGAAATTCTCTTATGGCTCTTGTTTTTCGTTTAATTGTGGGCACCTATTACTTACTGCTATAGACCTAGACACCATAGCCATGGTACATACACTATCCAGAGATTGCACCAAAGCAGAATAAATGCCGAACATTTGAAGCCAGGACAGCATATGGAAAGTGTAACAGCTTTCTCCTCAAAATGTCCAGTTCATGCAGAAAAGAAAAATTAATTATTTCTCATTAGCATGAAAGTTCCAGTTCCTTGGTCCATTTTACTAAGGCTAAAATGAAAAAAATACCCAACAAGGAATGAAGGATAAGGAAAAAAATCTAGAAATCCACAGGAAGCTTCCTTGAATCTACAAGTGGAATTGTTGACATCCACAAGCAAGGAATTATTCAAAATAGCAGAAACTCAAAACATGCTTCTAGTATTAAGACTCAGAAATATATGTGCAAATATAGGTGCCCCAAACCCTACAAGGTCAAACCAAGCCAGGAATAAAATCCCAATTAATTCTTAAATAATGATGTTCTAATTACTTATTAGCAAATCCTCCATCTACAGTATGTTCTATTATATGTGTCATGTCAGCTGTATGCATTAGTTTATTGACAGTAAAGAACAAAAAACTAATGTGAGAGGCACTTTCAGCTGAAATTATAGCTTAGGGAGTAATTTACAGAAACTTTTAGTTGAAAAGAGACCTTACATTTTAGCCTTTTCTAAGGTATACCAATACTAGTCAAGAAGTGCTAACATTGTTCTTTTCACACCTAAATTTACTAAAGAGAAACCTCCTGAGATTGCATACCCAAGAAAAAAAGAAAAGGAGGAAAAAGACACCTAGGACAACTAGCCTATAAGGGCTGTAATCCATGGATTGGAAACAGGATACAAGAAATTGAACAAACAATATACTAATGAGGTTAATCATTCTATTCAAAAAAAAAAAAACTTGACATTGTGTTTTGATCTTTGAATTATCTGATAAGAGGCCTGGTCCTTTCTTAATTAAATGATGGGCATGAGATAAGAAAGTGCCTCCTAATCTATCCACTAGGAAAATCCTGACAACAATAGTTCATCTGAGATGATGTTCAAGTATCAGAATAGATTAATGTGAACTCTTGCCTGAGCCAAATTTGAAGAAAGAACTCGTTGTAAATCATCAATTTCCTTTTGAAGCCATTTGTCACGAGCAGCTTTGCTGGAAAACTGGGTTGCACGACCTTGTTTTTGATAAAGTATGCTAAGCTGCTTTTCACGCTCCATTATTCTGCAAGTTGCCAAAACCGTTTATGAAAGAAAGGTACTGCACATGGCACAAGCTTTTCTCCCAAATAAATGTGCTATTTTGGCATAGACAATGAACCATCAAAGGCCAAGAAAGAAAATACACTTCAGGAGCGCAAAGAAAATCAAGAAATTTGTAAAAGAAAGCAAACAAAAACTTTTTACTGAATAAATCTATCAGAAAATTTTTTTTACTGACTTGACATCATGACTGATCTAAGGCCTCCTTTACATGTCCGAAGTAATGGAGCTGCAGCAAACCCTGGACACTATCTGAATGCAGTCTGATCTTTAGCATGTTCACTTTAAGTACCAGACAAGACTAAAACCCATACACTAGGACCAAGCAATCTCAGAATTCTAGTAGTAGACAAAACAATTGCGCCTGGTCCATGTGCAACATGCAAAAGCATGCGCAAAACTGAGAATTCTTGGCTTACCTCTTGGTGATATCCTTTTCCTTTGAAAGGTGTTCTTCATAGATGGGACTGATTTTGTTGAGCTCCTTCTGAGAATCCTGTATTTCTTTCTGTAGAATATGAAGTTGCTTCATGGCATCATCCTGAAAGCATGTGCATACATTGAATAAAAACATTCAGCATTCTTTATCCTTAAAAAATAATTAACATTTCTCTGTTAGAGTTTAATACTTTGGCTTGGATATTTCCAGAAAATCTCTCTAGCATATCTTTCACATCAAGCTCAAGCTCTGTCTGCTTCTTTATTGCTTCTGTTTGTTGTTTCTCTGCTGCCTCTTTCTCTTTGTTCAATGCTTGAACTTCTTTTGTAAGATCTTTGAGCACCTTCTCCAAGTCCTTGGACTCTTCATGAGCATTCAACACATCGTTATACATCTTCGCTGATTTTTCAGAAACCTTGCTGCGAGCATCCTCAACCTGAGATGGGGACAGATAAATATATATAGGCACTACCTCACCTCAGAAAAAAAAAACAAAACAATAAAGTTCAGACCCTGGACAGGTCTTAACATTTAAGGCCAAGACAATCTAACACTGCTACAACGCCAGTTCCCCATTCAAAACTCCAAAATTATCTCATAATAAATAGGCGCATAAAGAACAAGGTACAAGAACCGGTGGAAGAAATGAAAGAGTTAATACATCTAAAATAATGAGTTTCATCACATTTATTTGCTGTCAGCTAAATTTTGAGCAGCATATCCTATTTATGTTTAGTCAGTGAAATGTCTGTCCTGTATATACTTCAACTAGCAATTTGGTGTAACATTCTTCATGATTCATAAAAGCAGTACATGAAGAAACCTTTATGCATGTCCAAGCATCTGACATGTACTAACCTCCAACAATTTCTGTCGAGCATCATGGAGTTCCTTATCATAAATAGTATATTCTAGAGATTTTCGCTGCTTGTCAAGCTGCTGATATTTTCTCAGCTCCTCTTTCTCTTCATCCAGTTCCTTCAGCCTCTCATCCAAGTACTGAACAACTTGAATTATCTGCTTTCTTTTGTTCCCTGCTTGACAGAAAACATAAAATTATACACATACTGGAAAACATCCACAAAAGAAAACCCAACTCCACTATTCCTTCCTTGCCTGTTTCCTGCATAATTTTCAAACTCTCACGGCGTCTCTCTTCATACACTCGGGTGCCACCGATTTCTTTCAATAAATCGAGACGTTCAGAGTCTTTCATCAATGTCAACGATGCTATCTATGATGTATCACAAGAAACAAAAAGGAAATTAAAAAATAAACAAGCAGGAAAAGAATATATATAAATTTTAAGAAGATTATGCCATGAAGAAAGGTTTAAGGTGTCAAACCTTTCCTTGCTGCACTACATAGTATGGATTTGAGCGAGAGAACCCAGCACTTTCCAGTAAATTCATAACTTCAGTTTTCCTACAAATTATCAGACTTTCTATCATTGAGCTTACAGAAACAAATTGAAACGCAGTGAGACATAAAGTAAATAAAGAACATAGATTTCTTTTCTAAAAAGGACAGATACTCACGTAATGTGCTTTCCATCCAAAAAATACTCATCCTTTTTCAAACCGATTGTTCTTCGAAGACGCACTTCCTCCTTATCAACCTGTTGATAGGTGAAAAGGCATGCTTAACATGTGAAAGAACAAGAAGAAAAGGACAAATGAAAGCACACCATATGTAACAATATCTCTTATGAGGAAAACAAAACATGGATCGAGGGGACATTGTATAAAGCAGTTTGCAGCCATGTTAAGATAATATAGCAACAAAGAAGCGCCAATCAAATTTTTTTTCTCCTCTTCCACAATTCTTGCATGACCCACACACATAACTGCAACAAAAGGCTATTCCCCAAAAGTGTAGCAACCATTTTCTATCACAAAAATAGCCATGCCAGTAGCTTGCCATTTGAGGTGGCCATCAACAGTGATAGAGTTGGTTCCAGTTGGTTGATGCAGGGACTACATAGTTGAAATAGAGACTTCCAACCCAAAACCCCAGGAAGCCAGGAGTATAAGGACTTGGCATGATGGTAGTAATTAAAGACAAAAGCCTAATAAAATATTAACCAATCTGGGTTGATCTATATGATAACAGATTTCACAAAGAACAAGGTGGAGATTGAGCACTTTGGAAGAAGAAAAGAGTGATCAGGTTCCTTTCATCTTTTGAAGGTTAGGAGGGATGAAGAAAATAGAACAAAAAGAAAATCGCATGGCCACATATATTGTTTTTTTTCCCTAGTTCTTCCTGTAAAGCATTAAAAGGTTGCCAATTTTATGCATGGCTGCAAGGATAGTGGCAGAATCCTGGATCATTGTCCTAACTGATGGAGGCCACAGTTTGTCTTTATGAACTTCTTAAACAAAATTATGCCCTCATCAGAGAAAAACTAACTCAAAGGAAATTCTGGAGCACAATGGGAAAAGAGTAACAATATCGAAAACTTATATGTTAAAAGAAGAAAAAGATGAACATAAAATAAGGATCTTTCTCCTTTTGTAATAATATCTGGACCATTATTTAACCTCCATAACCCAGTAAAGAAAACGAAGTAGGTTGTGAAGCATTACTGGGATGCGATTGTCAGAATTATCAAACACAATCTCCACAAAAGCAGATAAAACTTGATGGCCTGCACCTTCCTGTTCAATAGCAGAAATCAGCATAACTCAAACTTAAAAGGGTGACAAAAAAAAATACCTTGATCTCATAGATTGGAATTGAGATAGTATATGATGAAACATACATGGAGTAATTGATGCCTGTCATCATTGCGCAGGTTTTGGAAGAGATCACTCAATACAAAACGAATGGCTACAAAAGAAACATATCATAAGCCTGTGATAGATGTTCGATTTCAATTAATTTCAATAAAAGTTTATCAAAAAAGAAAACAAAAAAAAA
>Ga0307517_10011693_pt1 | contig 12142 bp, 18 predicted proteins | sample 23_EM_MG_FD_194515 | JGI IMG/M metagenome (GOLD analysis project Ga0307517, IMG submission 194515) | Populus trichocarpa ectomycorrhiza microbial communities from riparian zone in the Pacific Northwest, United States - 23_EM | ecosystem: Host-associated > Plants > Roots > Unclassified | place...
AACCTATTTTTGTCAGCCCAGAAAAGGACCATCAAACACAGCTGACATCTTTCCACCGGCTCCTTGAATTACAACCGGAATACGCATGCCAAGGCGAACGACACGTCAAGTTAGTTCTTATGGGTGGAAGTCGTAATGAAGGAGACGCACGGCGCGTCGAGGAGCTCCGTGGTCTCGCAAAGCAACTCGGAATTGAGGTATATCTTTCCTTCACCAGTATTTCTTGGCCCTGACCGAGGGACCAGTCTCACGTGGATTTTATCGTGAACGCATCATATCCCCTTGTGCTGGATTGGCTCTCTAAAGCCAGCGTCGGCCTCAGTACGATGGTCGATGAACACTTCGGCATAAATGTCGTCGAATTCATGGTCAGCGGCGCTTTTTTTTAGTCTTGGTCTTGGCACAGTTCTTATTGTGTTTCTATCACAGGCGGCAGGCGTCATCCCTGTCGCTCACGCATCGGGTGGGCCTCTTAAAGATATTATTGTCCCATTCAATGGCGAAAATACTGGTATGTATTTCGAATCGCCCGCAGTTCTTTTTGACGTACCCCGGTCACTACTCATTGCACTTGTACCCTTGAATAGGATTCCACGCGCGGACCTCACAAGAATTCGCAGAGGCGATGCAAGCGGCTCTCACGCTATCTCCAGAGGACGAGTTCGCAATACGCTGGCGTGCACGTGCATGGGCTGTCCAACGGTTTTCGGAAGAGGAGTTCGAGAGAGGGTGGAACCAGAGTGGGTGGAGGAGATTCGTAGAAGCTCAAGTGCCTGTTCGATGAAGCCATTTTGAGACTCTTTCTCTCACTTTGCAGAGTTATTATCCTGATCTGCCCACGTATTCACAAGTCACTGGGCTCGAATTTCTGCAGAAAATATATTGCTTGCGCTGATGGGTTCACCGTTATACTGCGCACTTAAATTACTTGCCTATCGTAGCAAAGATTGCGTTGTATCCGATCTTCGACACCTGTCGACCGTCTTTCTTTCGGGACCGCCTTTTTGACGTATGCCCGGCGTGTTGATCCCCTTCATTCCCGTGATGCGGCTCGCGATTGAATAGGACCAAATTCATCGACCTTGCATACTCTACCTTGCATACTCTACCTTGCATACTCTACGCATCGAAACGTCGATCGCAGTGGAACGTTGACCCCTTCATATGATTCGTTTCATGTTGAAGCCTTCTGGTTGGTCAATCATACATCTAGATAATAAGGAACAAGGGTAATAACATATTCTTCCAATAATAACGTCTGCCGTTGTGCTGGTACAGTTACACCGAGAACAGAGACGGAGAGGAACGGAGAGAGCACTAATCCTCCAGCACCGTTCGTGATGCCGTCATGCGAAGTTGGTCGCCATTGATATTCCAGGGGCAAGTACATCACCTGTAGGAAAGACTAAACGTTGTTCTTGCCCTGCTGGGAGAACCATAAAGAGACGGTAAGCCGGGTTGACGATGAGGCATTGCCGTATCGTTAGGTCTTCGCACAACTTGGCCACGAGCGCTAGTTTGCTGCGTAATAAAGGACGGCTAAAATATCACCCAGACCTTTCTCTTCCGAATGCCAATCACTTTTTAAAGATCCTCTTCGTAATACAGCTCGAAAATATCAGCTGACGATGCCGTTGCTGGTATAATAGGTTTGTAATATACCTCATTTTTGACCGAGGTACCCGAATGGACCCACCAAAACCCCCACAAGACGGAACAGACCTTAAAATTGATTGGCATTTGTTTATTTGGTTTCTGGGAACAGAGCGATCGAACAAAAAAGCTCTAAGGGTGCAGCATAAATCGAGATGGAAGTGAAAGGGAATTTTATACACGGCCTGTGCAAATTCAGCCAGACAAATCAAGCGCCCGACCCGGGATATCGCACTGAACGCCCTGCTGGCGAACGATCCGTCCCAAAAAAAGTTGTGGGTCAACGTCACAGGACAGGTGTTCTTGCCCAGGCTGTGTAAAGAAGAACACAACTTCGGACGCATTGAACCAGTAGCACTAGATCTATTTACCATGTATATGCTTCTAGGACATGCACAGCATGACCTGTCATGGTTTCCTGCGGGTTCAGAGAGGAATTCAAGTTGTTCTACATGGGATTAGATCAATTTTACGAGAACTTCTTCTCCCTTTCCTTGAATCTCACTGAGATTCGTAAACCCAGCCAATCCCAACGTGCTGTCCAAGTCGGCCAAGGTGTGGCGTAAAACTTGTTCAACACCAGCCTGGCCTCCAACGATCGAACCATACAACCAAGGACGACCCACTGAGTTGGGTATCATAAATGCGAGGTATCAAGTGAATGCTATGAAAAACTTACAAAGAACTGCCTGAGCTCCTAGAGCCATTGCTTTGATAATGTCGCTTCCTGTCCGAATGCCAGAGTCAAATAAAATAGTGAGTTTTTCGGATTGTTGGGCAGCTTTGATCTTGGGTGATCTCATGATCATTTCTAACGCAAGCAATGAAGGGATAGCGCCGTCTACTTGGCGCCCACCTAATTTAAAAATACAAAGTGTCGGCATGAGGAGAGGGAAGGAAGAATACTGGTCGATGCGTACCATGGTTGGAAACGATGATACCATCGACGCCGTATTCGAGTGCCTTTTCGGCATCCTAATCTCAAATTTTAGCTAATAACATCGCCTCCACAGAAAAATTTTCAACGTACGTGAACGCTCTGAATCCCTTTCAGCACAAGAGGTCCCTCCCAGTTCTCTCGCAGGAATTTCAAATCATTCCAATCTCGGTACAAACCTGAGTTTGCTTCTTTCAACCATTCCATCCCAAAAAACGCAGCTTCCCGAGATTTCGGGTCCCCCTCAACGATTCCCTTGTCAATACTCGCCGGATTGTATGGGAAATCAGGGTGCTCGTCCATCACAGGCTGTTTTCCATATCTTGCCATGAAGACGGGATCGGATTTTCCAACCTGGATTCCCCAGCCATGAGCAAATGGCATATACGCAGTTTCCAAGTCGTGGGGACGCCAGCCGATCGACATCGTGTCCAGGGTTACGACAAGAGCCTTGTAGTTGTTCTCTTTGGCCCGTTTGAGGAGCGACAGGGTAACATCATTGGTACGAGGCCTATGGGAGAAAGAATCAGCCAATATCCCAGATGATTTCGATCTAAGTAAATTTCACCAATAAAGCTGGTACCACCGATGTCCATCGCCGTTGGCTTCTGCGACCCCCTCTATGGTTCTACTCGCGGCTGTACTCAGAATGAATGGAACCCCGAGAGCCTTTCCGGCCTTTGCAGGATTGAGTTCAGCTTCCGGATGAAAGATCCCCTGTACGCCTATCGGGGCGATGAACACAGGTGAAGAATGAGTGACACCAAATATTTTGGTCTGAAAGATGATCAGATGCATGTCAATAACGGGCAAAGCAACAGAGAATTTGTTTTCCGACACACTTCCAAGCTCCTTGTCGTTGCGTTGACAAGCATCCGAGGAATGATCCCATACCTTTCGAATGCCTGGAGATTGGCCCGATGCGTTGAACTTGTACCAGCACTTCCACCAGCGTACATGAATGCTCCTGAATCATGTTAATCGCTTTGAGATAGAAGCGCAAGTGCAATAACGAAGACGCACCTCCATAATCCTTGAGTTTCTCCTTGGCTTTTGCTTCGATCTCTTCAAAAATCACTGTTCCGAGCGGTTGAGGAGCCTGGCGACTTCGATATAGATCCACCATATAGGAGCTCCATGGATTTCCTCCAACCGTTGGATTGGCCATGCCGCTGCAAGGTATACGAGACGACAAGGCGTTAACAAGTCAAGAAACTGAAAGGGAAGGAGAAAGGGGGATGATATTTAAAGGTCGGGAAAGGTTTAGCTCGGGCTGCCATTTCCCGGAATTCCGTAGGGAGCAAATGCTAATGGTCATGAGAATCGTCGTTGGCAGGTGATGTACATCCTCTAGATGACAAATATGATATCGTCTATCTTCTTTTCCCAAGGCAACGACAATATCGGCCGACAGACGGGGGTATGGATGTCGTGGTAAAATGCAAGCCCAACCAAATCCCAGAGTCCCTCAGTGATATTAAAGTATTGTTATCTCGTTTTTATCATTTTAAGATTTACAAGTTTGTAAAACTATGGGACGCTAAGTGAGGCCTATAAATTTCCTGTTAGTAACGGAAAAGGTGAAAAAACAGGTAGTCGAGGACGCACTGTATTTGGGCCCACCTCCACCCTCTGGAACAGTCCAAGTAATGTCTTGGGTTGGTACCTTGACATCGCATAGCTTGCAATGGATACAGTTCTATGATACGGCCCGTCAGCCCAACAATCCAATTTCAAAGGATATAAATTGAAGACAGCAGATGCACACCTGCGAGTTGATGACCAACTTATGTCCGTTCCAACCACCGCTAACTGCCTCATCATTTCCTTCCTCAGCCACGTATTCATATACACCCGCGGGGCATGCCCGGCCTAACAAACCCGCGTACTCGCCAACATTAACTTGGACATGCTTCCTCCTCGTCTCCAATTCCTCTTCCACCATTTCCTGGCCCTCAGCGGATAGCACCGCCGCCTCTGTTTTGACCGCATCCACACCAGCACCTACTGCCCAGTTGCCTTCTTGCTTCTTCTCGACGACCTCGTCGATGAATTTGGTAGTCTTCACGACACGAAGATGGACAGGCTGGTTTTCGGCGTGGTTTGTACCAGTCAACGCAACACTGGTCATCAAGTCGGTTGACAATGGGGCTTCGAATGGCGGGTAATCAATTGGCTTGTGTAAGGCTGCGCGTTCAGTGTGTGAAGCATCGAGTGAAGTGTGCGTCGATGAAGGGTTCTATTAAGAGTGCAAGTCATTAGTTAAGGTGTCGCGAGTCATGAAGATGGATGGTCCAGCAGAAAGTGCAAATAGAAAAAAAACAAGTAATGTAGAAATGTATTTATATCGGAAGAAAACGGAAACATACCTCGACCTCGCCATGCTTAAAGGTCCACGGAACCCGGCCTTTCAGGAACAGTGAATCGATTCCAGAGTATGCAATCCCGCCCCAAAGTCCCAGACCGGTGTTGAACGAGGGTCGGAGGTTGCGCACTTCGTGTAGGTCGGAGTGTACCCACGAGTTGTGTAGAGCGGTGTCGTATGATTCGAGATTGGCTGCAGATCCGGCATCCGACTCAGCCGCGGAAGACGAGGGATGGACTGCTTCCCAAGCTGCTTCAGCAGCCAGCATACCACTCTTCATGGCGTTGTGCGTGCCCTTGATCTTGGCGACATTCACGAAGCCAGCTGAACACCCTAGCAAGGCCCCACCGGGAAAGTTCAGTTTTGGCACAGATTGCAGCCCTCCTTCATTCAGCACGCGAGCACCGTACGACAGCCTTTCGCCGTTGGAAAGAAGAGCACGGAAGTAAGGGTGGTGTTTTAAGCGCTAGTTAAAGACTATGTCAAATTATATTGCTTTCCAGGACAAAAGGTGATGAGCGAACCTGCAGCTCCCGGTAGGGGCTGAGATAGGGATTTTTGTAATCCAGCCCAATGACCAGTCCCAGACTGACAAGGCCACCGTCCATATGGTATATCCAGCCACCACCATAAGTTTGCGAGTCCAACGGCCAACCCATTGTGTGCACAACTTCTCCAGGATTGTGTTTCTCGGGATCAACACGCCAGACCTCCTTCAGACCAATGCCATATGTCTGCGGTTCAGATTCCTTCCTGAGTTTGTACAACGAAATGGCTTGCTTCGACAGAGACCCATGTGCGCCTTCTGCTAACAGTGTTACTCTGGCGCGGAATGCCATGCCAGGCTCAAAAGAGGACTTCATGTGAAAATCTTTGGTTAGGCCCACTTCGTTAGTCACAACTCCCTGCACGCTGCGAACTTTGTTTCCCCATGGATCGAGAGAGTTAGCTTCATCGCTGAGGAGGAGCTGGGAGCCTGCGAAACCGGGATATATTTCAACGCCGTAGTCGTTCTCTGCAACCCCAGCAAGCCAGTGCGTGAATTGGGAGAGAGAAACAACATAATTTCCCTTGTTCGACATTTGTGGAGGGTGTGGTATGGGGAAGGACATCCTGGGCGTGAAGAAACGCATGCGCGAGGACGTCGCGGGTTGTGTGAGTGGGTGGTCCGGCATAGATTCCCAGCTGGGAAGCAGCTCGTCGAGAGCTCTGGGTTCAATGACTGCACCAGATAAGATATGTGCTCCTAATGAAAACATCAATATGACTCCAAGGCTTTCAAGGATCAAATGCGAACCCATGTCCGAGCCTTTTTCCAATACAACAACGCGGATTTCGTTTCCCTTCTCCTTTTCGAGCTGCTTGAGCCGAATTGCTGCGCTCAAACCTGCCGGGCCTCCTCCGACAATGCAGACGTCCACCTCATCCTCCGCCCTCTCCACAGAAGCGGGATTGAAGGCCTCATTCGCGCTCGTCGTGGACGTTCTGAACGGCCTGCGCGTAGACAGTTGTGCTGTTGTTCTAAGGCTGGAAATAGATCTTGGGGGCTTGCACCGTATCATCCTGGCGGTGAAAGAAAAACGAGCCAACCGTCTCCGGTCACTGAAATTCAGGAAATTCAATTGGCCGGATCTTGCACGTGATTACGCTCCCGGCCCGTTCATCCGGACCCTGGACGTGTCCAGACGTGCCTCAATGTTAAGATTCAGTATAGTATCCATTACTTACTCACTCTGGTGCCAGGAGATATAGCTGCGCTGGTAGCCAGCCATGCCCTCTGTGCTTCCATCGGCCTTGCTCGCTCTTCTCTTTGCATCGCCTGTGTTTACAACAGCAACGACAACGACGTCACCGAACGACCTATTCAGAGCTGTAGCACTCCAGGTTCCAAAGCAACCACAAAATCCAATATGCTGTCTCAAGTTGACGACTTCAGAGCCTGTTGATGATGGTATTCTGCTTTCATTTGAAGAATGGAAGGTGAAACAACAGGCGGTGCAGGCGGGGTCACCGCCAAAACCGAACGAAAAAGAGCCAACGAATCGTGGCCCCACCCAAGTGCCTGGAGATGGCAATCTGAGTGAAGCGGGGAATAGCAGCGAAACCCCTGTAACTCCTGCCGAAAATTCTCCTCCATCAGGGTCTTCCAATCCAGAAGTTGCCTCAGGAGGAGAGTGGGCAGACTTTTCGTTCCTGCAAGTACCAACAACGGACCGATTCAATTATGCCAGTTTGGACTGCTCAGCCCGCGTACATACCGCTCATCGTTCCGCCAAATCCCCCTCTTCCATCTTGTCCTCAAAACGCGATCGATATATGCTCAGTCCTTGCGATACATCGAAGGAGAAGCATTTCGTTGTTGTCGAACTTTGCGACGATATACGCATCGATACGGTTCAACTTGCCAACTTCGAATTTTTCAGTGGAGTGTTCAAGGATTTCACCGTCAGCGTGGCCAAAACTTACACTACCGGGCCTGACGGATGGACTTTGGTAAAGGGTTACCAGGCAAAGAATATTCGTGGAGTACAGACCTTCCGGCCTCCGACATCTTTGCGCGATTTTTATCGCTTCATTCGCATCGATTTCCTTTCCCATTATGGTAACGAGTACTATTGCCCAGTTTCCCTTCTCCGAGTTTACGGCCTAACGCATCTGGAAGAGTGGAAGTGGGATATCTGGGAATCGGAGAGCAGGCAGAAACAAGCCGACTTGCAAAAGAAAAGGTTGTCTTCTCTGGCCATAAGTGCGGCTGCAGAACCCTCTATGACGGCGGTTGATCCAAGCACACAGCTCAGCATGAAGCCCGAAGACAGCGATTCGGTGGTGCAACCTACGATAATGACCACCGTTGCAACTGGCACAGCGGTTTACCATTCGGAAAGCATTATTTCCTCTCCAAGCTCGTCACACCCGCCGGATATATCCACATCGAATATAAAGAACACTGCGACTTCCGGACATCCCACCCCTACGAACGAGCCGAAGCCATCAAGCAGTATTACCCATGAGCAAAATTCAAACCCCACCCATACCGATGACGACCCATATATCCATTCCACGCACATATATATATCACCACAAAGCACTAGTTCAGCTTCGCCAACTCAGGCGCGTTCTGAAAACCAACGATCAACTATACCACCTTCTGAATCCCTTTCGGCCACTCCAACAAATTCCCCGATCGTTATTCTTAATGGATCCCACTCTCCTTCGGCACCAAACCAGAGCCATTCAGCCTCAGACTCTCCAACAATAATCATTTCTTCAAGTTCGCCTTCGGTCTCGGTCATTCCGATAACCACAATTCCGCTGCCTCCTGCCGCAAAAGGTGGCGAGTCGATCTACAGGACCATACTCAACCGGCTGGCAGAGGTGGAGACCAACCATACCCTCTATATGCGTTATATCGAGCAACAAAATCTCGCTGTAAGGGATGTCATCAAAAAGCTGGGCGAGGACGTCGGTCGGTTGGATGGCATCGTGAGTCTTGTTGGTTGATCATGACGAATTTGTCAATGATTCTGCCTTTGCAGAGCCGGGCACAATCGTTGACCTACCAGAGGACACTCGATAAATGGGAGAGACAGCGATACCAATTTGAAATGGAATATGGAGACTTGCTATCGCGGATAGAGTCCCTCTCCGAAGAGGTAACTAATCTTTTTTGACTCTTTCGGATAAACTTGAAATGGCTTTGGTTCTACCCCATAGATTGTCCTGGAAAAGCGCCTAGGAGTCGCTCAACTTTGCCTTCTCCTGGCCGTTCTCGTATTCATGGGACTCACCCGAGGATCAAGAGCGGAGGCACTAATCGATCATAGCTCAACTCAGATCAATAGATCCGTCAGAGAATGGGGAAGGCGCCACTTCAAACTTAGTGGGGAGTGGGCTGGTCGTTTCAAAGGCAAGAATCTTGAAATGGGTAGGAGGAATAGTCGCAGTCGCAGTCGCAGCATAAGTCGAACAAGAACACCTTCACCAGTCCCTCGACCGCGACCCCAGACTGCCAAGTCTTATTCATCCAATTTTCCATTGCATATCCAAGGTGTGTTGACTTTCCTTCCAACACTCGTTGCATTGGATTTAGATCTGTTTCGCCTATTTAGAAGATGATACCAAGTTTGCATTCCCATCGAATTCGTCTTGGGGGAAAAAACCTCTTGAGACAATCCAGTTGAACAGCGCTCCACCTGGAGGCCAGTTATATACACGACCACGGACTCGGACAATGTCCAATCCTCGTTCTCGCGTTCCATCATTACGGTCAACACCTACAACGCGACGCATTCAACATAGCGCACAGCAGAAACCAATTACACCCCTCACAACGACCTTACGTCCGCATGTAATCCAGCGCTGGAGTTCTCATGGAGGCCCTATCCCAGCGAGTGGCTCTTGGGGTTCGATGAGCGTGCCCAAGAGCGCCAAGAAGTGGGCAAGAACCGCGCATCTACATGAAGTGAAGACCACAGTCCCAACCCCGTCTGCAGATGGGCGTCAACACAAGCTCGGAGAAAACACAAGGCACGACCGAGAAAACAATCGGACCCCCAAAGGGTTCGATTTTGACAGAGACCACGATGTGTTCTCTTCATCCGTAACGAAATCGTCGACAAATTCGACGTTGATGGATACGAGTGCGGGAGCTGGTCGCTCGCCCACAATAGAACAAAGTTTGCTTTTGAAGCCAGAGGTCATTATGGACGATGGCGACCATTGGGTCGACACGGATAGTGTTGATGATGGGTCAGAGATGGATCAGGCGGGCCTTGCTCAAATTTCAGCGTATCAAATCCAAGACCTGTGAGGCTCGTATTGTTGCCATAGATTCTGAAGCCATTTCAATCATTCATCTCATACCCTTTTGCATTTGGTATCTAACGCATAGCATACATTTATTCAGCAGACTAAGCAGTCATCGCAATGAACCTTGATTCTTTATTTTTGCCGCTAATCAGCGCCGGGATAACTGAAGAAAATAAATTCCATCAAATTCCCTCCAGTCGGGACTATTCATAAGTACATAGCTTTGATGAGACTTGGGAAGGGCAAGGTTGGAATCACCGCATTTCTTCCGTTCATCATACATCTCTCCAACTTCTGATATCTACCTTCCAAATAAATAATCAAAAGACCCCGCGTGATTACATGGCATTGCTGGGACCTCTAAGTAAATCTAATTTGCGACGTGCGTTGGTGAAAGAGTTGAGGATCACATTGCCCATGACGCATGAAGGGAAAGCATATGGGAAGTGCTTCTTTCGCATGAATCATCATCATTATTTGATCTAACACTTATTCGCATTGACCCCATCCAAGATGTCTGGTTCGCTTTACTTACGTATATATAGTGTTGCAATTTTTTCTGACCCCCCACTGCCTACGACGCATCCAAGATGCTTCCCTTTCTTTCCTTTTCGATTTTCTTATTTGTTACTCCTGCTCTTGCCCTCTGGCCTCTTCCTCGACAAATTTCAACTGGGACAACTGCCCTAAAACTCTCTCCTAGGTTCAACATCAACCTTTCTGGCGTCAAAAACGCGCCGAAGGACCTCACAGATGCCGCCAAGCGTACCAGGCGCTTTCTTAGAAACGACAAACTCCAGGCGCTCGTCGTTGATCGCGGCGCCTCTTCCGCAGGAGCTGTTGGGGCTGCTAAATCGATCAAGTCGCTCACAGTATCCCTCGTGTCCTCAAGTCCAGTGAAAAGTATCTCTGAGGAAGCTGTTGCTCCTCTTGAATCGAGGGTGGAGGCCTACACCCTCACCGTGCCCGCAGATGGATCGGATGCGGTTTTGCAAGCCAATTCTACGTTGGGCCTATTACGAGGTCTGACAACCTTTGGACAACTGTGGTATGACCTCAATGGAAACACGTATACACTTGAGGCTCCTTTCAACATTGTCGATTCTCCTGCATATGTACGTCCTTTCAATTCCATTTTTGATGCCTATTTTCATCGGCCATTGTAGCCTTACCGCGGCTTTATGTTGGACACTGCCAGGAACTAGTGAGCAACACGTTGGGTATTTTTTGCCACGACTTATAACTTGAATAGCTTTCCCGTCGCTGACATTAAACGCACCCTGGATGCGATGAGCTGGGTCAAGGTAGATTGACTTGATTCAAATCCAACCACCAAGCATTCAAAATGTTTTTATTAGATCAACACTCTTCACTGGCATGTCGTCGACTCCCAGTCATTTCCTTTGGTCATTCCAGGATTTACTGTGTTGTCCGAGAAGGGTGCATACAATGCCCATTCTGTCTACACTCCTGGAGATGTTAAAGACATCGTCGCCTACGCTGCGGCTGTAAGTATTGACTCGGAAATTTTATCAGTCCACTAACCTGCACCATAGCGCGGTATCGACGTCATTGCTGAAATTGATACCCCTGGTCATACCTCAGCGATTGCAAAAGCTTTCCCCGAACACATCGCGTGTCCTGAGGCTTCGCCTTGGGCACAATTTGCCAACGGTGTGTTTTGGCCGATCAATAGCATAACCCTCGATACTACCCAACCATCACAGAACCTCCTGCTGGCCAGCTTCGTCTTGCAAATGCTGCAACTACGAACTTTACTAGCTCGTTGCTGACCTCGGCGGCAGGCCTCTTTCGTTCAAGCTACTTTGGAACAGGTGGTGACGAAATTAATGCAAATTGCTACGATAAGGACCCGCAAACCCAGGCTGATCTCCGTTAGTGGCCGTCCTTTGTTTTCGGATAATTTGATGACGATTTACAATTTCTGTATAGAGGCCCAAGGAAAAACTGTTAATCAGGCTCTCGACACTTTTACTCAAGTATGCCATAAAGCCTTGAAGGCTATCGGTAAGACCGCTGTGGTTTGGGAAGGCATGTCTTCAGCACCTGCTTTTCAAGTCTGCGTGGCTGATAAAAATTTCAGAGATGCTCCTCGCTCATCCAGTCACGCTCGATAAGGATACTCTGATCATGTGAGTTGAGGTTGAGAAGACTAATGAACGATCTAACTCCCTCCAATCAAAGGGTCTGGATTTCAGCGGACAACGCAGCTGCAGTTGCACAAAAAGGGTATAAAATTATCCATGCCGCTAGTGATTACTTCTATCTGGACTGTGGAGGGGGAGGTTGGGTTGGCCAGAATGTTCTTGGTAACAGCTGGTGTGATCCATTTAAGACCTGGCAAAAGGTAGGGTTTT
>Ga0307517_10011694_pt1 | contig 12140 bp, 14 predicted proteins | sample 23_EM_MG_FD_194515 | JGI IMG/M metagenome (GOLD analysis project Ga0307517, IMG submission 194515) | Populus trichocarpa ectomycorrhiza microbial communities from riparian zone in the Pacific Northwest, United States - 23_EM | ecosystem: Host-associated > Plants > Roots > Unclassified | place...
CCCCGCCCCCGCCCCCCCCCCCCCTATCGTGGTTGCTATTAATACTTTTTTACTTGTGAGCAACTTGATTTTAAAGTAGGGCACAGTAAGTCAAATAGCCTAGGAGGGAGGAGTCCAGGCTACGATAGGAGAAGGGAGGAGGAGGATGGAAATGAAAAGGGAAAGGAAAAACATTATGATACATGCGTCGAAGGTGGATTTTTTTTAATTTTTTTTTGTCTTGTCTTGTCTTTCCTCTGAGACATTGTGATTGACTTGGTGACTCTGGTGGTTTGTATCTTTTTGGGAGGAGGAGGAGGCCTGGTGAGTGGGTGAGTGTTGTTGAGTGGGTGGGGGTGGTGAGATTCCCGTGGAAAGGGATTTGTCGGTTACTTGCATGTGTCGGTACTTAATCCCGGAAAGGGGAGGGATTAGGATTGGAAGGGGATGGGAGGGGAGGGGAAGGAAGGGAAGGGGGAATGAGTTCGACAGCAATTGGCGTAAGGAAGTGCAAATGGTATACAGCTGTTGGTTTGCTTGCCAGATTGATGGATATCGTGGACGGTGGAGGAGGGAGGAAGATTCCTTCATCACGGACCCTAGCGGTACCTGTTCGCATGTGAGCACAGCAAGTTAGGTTCGGTACGGCACCGGGTGCTGTGCCTGACCCTATTGTACCAAAACAGCAAAAATCCCCTACCAAATAGACAAATAAGAAATGTCATGACCAATCCCCAAACCATTACCGGTAACCGCGCCTGTGCACAACTTACTTACAGTACTCGAGGACTTCCCCTGCGGCACCAATGCGGCAAAGGATCCTCTCCTCTATCAAAAGACCCACTTCCCCCCAACGCCATCCAATTCTAATTCCACCGCAAGCCAGTCAGCCAGCCAGCCAGCCCGCCGGCCCGCCAGCAAACCTCATCACTACAAGGCACTTTGTGTATAACTTAAACCCAACCAACTGCCATCAGTCAACCACTCTGGTACCACCACTGCCACCACCGCACTCACTGGCACTTCCCCCCCCTTTCCATTCCTCGTTGGTGCCGGTACCTCGCTTGACACATCAGCACCGCCCTCAGGCACCAAACTTAGACTAAACCGAACCACTCCTAACTGTACCCATAGGTACCTCACCCGATTCAGAAAGTTTTTCACGGTCCGGAAAACCGATGGGTAAACAAACCTACCGTACCGTGGACCAAGCCTACAAACTGACCCGACCCAAATCAGGAGACAGGGCACAGCTACAGTATCATGCCATATCAACTGAGAAAAAAAGGTTCCTCGGTACAGGTATAATATGCCGGAGTGGAAATTTGGGGCATCGGAATTAGATTTTCCCGGTAGCACACCATGCTGATGAGGAGGAGAAGAAGGAGGAGGAGGCTCGCGATAGCCAGCTATGTGACACACGGACTACATATGGTACCGGCACTGTGCTAATATCGTAGGTCACTATATAACTGCGCAGTTTGTGGTACGGTGCTTTTAAATTATCACGCTTGGTTGTGGGGTTTTTTTTCCTGGTACGATAGCTGTTCCATGAAGTACCGGTACTGTAGCAGCACAGTACTGTACAGTACAGCACATCCGGGCATATCACAACTCTACTCCCCTACGATGGGGGGGGGGGAAACAGCCTTCCATTCGTGGGCTACTATGGTACGCTTTCGTCAGCCTCTCAGATCAACTCTTATAAATAAATAAATAAAGGAAGAGCTATCATACGAGGTTCGGGTTTGTTTGTTTGTTTTTCCCCGGTAGCTTGCGCTGCCTTTGCTGTAACTAGTTCGTGGAATGGACTATGTGTCCTGTGCTGTGCTGTACCGGTACTACAGTTCACTGTCCAGGATATAACCAGGCTACTATACCGGGTGAGTGCGGTACCGCGCCGTGCGGGTGCTTGGGTGCGTCAGGAAAAATCGGAAACTTATTTCCGCCGATGCCATACAAATCTCTCTCAAGACAAGGGTTGTGTTTTCCCGGATCTTTATGGACACACACGAGCAGGTGCTGCTTTGTGCTACGACCCGCCATAAAGCACCCGGAGCAATAAAGGAAGGAAGGAGTAGCCCGACGCCGGTGATCATATAACCCACTTTAAGTAATTCAAGTCATTAAAGTTCCCTTGTTCGATTGAGTTACTACGGGTAAACCGCTTGATCATCCTTGGGTGGTATTAGCTTAGCGAGCCTGTTCATATTCGTACAGGATCATCAAACTCCATAATGCAACCCCCCCCCCCTCACTAACCACCTTCCTCCCCAAGCACCGATATAATGCCGTATTGTGATATGATTTTGTGATGGAAAAAAAAAAAACCACACTCCCTTTAACAAGTACTGTACAGAAATTACAGAGCCACCATTACGGTGTTTGAGATTGTTTGTCTGTTTGTTTGCTACCCCAGACATGAAAAGGAAGTTTGTTTGACACCGTTCGCACATGCACATTTGCACTACCCACAACGCACAAATTTTCACCAAATCACCCTCACACACACAAACCTACAGATACTAAACGCATGGCCGTTTCCCATCCACTGCACTGTATAATGACCCCTCTACTCTTTACCGGAGCCTTGCTGCAATGCCGCCTGACCTCTCTTGAGTTGGCTAACAAAATTCGAACCAGACGCCATAGCGTTTGCTAGTTCAAGTCAGCCTCGTGTCCACTACCCCCATAGTACCTATCCCTGGAAGAAGAAAATGCGATGGCCGGGTATACCAACTTCTTGAACCCCAAGCTCCACTACTCTTGGGAGTGGACCAGCCCTTATCCGATTTGTAGATGATGGGCTTCTGACCTGTCACCAGTTGTCATTCAATTGTTAGCTTCCAAAACATCCCCAATGAGTACGACCCGATGAATTCGCTCATGCATAAAAAGTGCACGGGGGTTTGAAATAAATAAATGAAAAGGAAAAAAAAAAAGTATAAATCTAATGGGAAAAGGGTAAAGTAGCACGGGGTGGCCAAAACCAAACAGCATGGAACCCGCAAGTCCGGTTACTGGTGTAAGCAAAAAACCGTTTTTCTCTTCCCTCTGCATCCTTCCGGAATGGGACGGAATATGCCCAGCGATGGGGATTCCAAAATAAGGTAAAACCCAGCGGCAAAATCTGAAAGGGAAAAACAAAGGGCGAACGCAACTCGTGCAAAAATACGAAAGCATACCTTGATCACCACTTTGTTTTGCAGCGAGCACTTCCTTCTCGTAAGCTAAAACATAGACACAAAACATCAGCCAAATGCCCAATGCAAATAAATCCCTAATCCAAGGAGAAAACGTTTATCAAAGCGATAGACCCGAGCAGAGGACAGATTGAACATTGAAAGGTATCCCCAAGATAAAAAAAACAATCTTAGAAGGGAGTTTCCGTCGATAGTTGGATGTTGCCATCCCTCAGTATTGGTTCCCCGTACCGTAGCACCTCGCTAGATTGTGGGGGCACAGAGTGATGGATAAGGAGATAGCCGCCAGCCACGGGCAGTTTACAACAGCACGACATTTCCCGGACCCCCCCGAAGCTTTTGTTCCATCCTTTCCCAATACATGGGATAAATCCCATGATAGAAACCAGGCCCCCTTCTCTTCGAAGGCATGTAATACAGAATTCAGAAAAGAGTAAAGGAACGCGCAAGTAACACAATAACTGCTGTAGCGCAGGTCGACAGGAAATAGAGAATGATCCGGCACAATCTCCCGCCCCGGTAACAATTTTGACATGGAATGGAGAGGATTCAAAGCACTTCCTGCGTCGAGGCAGAAAGGTGGAGGGAGGGGGCACGGGTAACATGTTATTGAAGGGGTACATGACTCCGAACTACTTTTGAAAAAATATCCCAAAGAGACGGAGCGACATAAACGACAAAAACCCCAAATCGAGGATTGCTCTCCCCTTCTGGGTAAAGGAACAAAAAGAAAAGAGGGCAAGGAAAAGAGAAGGGAAAGGAAAAAAGAAAACATGGGACGAAGCTCTACCCATTCCAGAATAAACAAAATAAAAAGACGTACCACGACTCAAGAAATCCTCAACCTCTTTGCCGTTGAATCCCCTAACAGGAACGTGGGCTTCAGCATATACAGGCGGCATCTGTTGCTGATTTGAATTCTGCCAGGCATTATTCCCATTACTGCCAGAGTTTCCACCGACATTCCGACGTTGCCCGCCCCCGCCTTGTGATCGTTGTTGCGTAGGTTGTTGCTGCGTGCGTTGATGGCGCCAACTGTTTGGAACCGGAGGGGGGGAAGCCATGCATTAGTGCTAGTCTCTCTCGCTAGAATTCTACCTTTAAAGTAGGTGCAAATATGTCGGCAACAAGTGATGGGGGGAGGAAGGGGATGGGTGAAAATATGTGTGTGTGTGCGGCAGCGGTGGACAATGCCCACCCTGTTCCCTTCGATCCCTTCTAACCGACATAGCGGGGCCGATACTTGATAGATCTTTTGAGGCGGGGGAGGGATGAAAGAGACGGTTCAGAGGAATAAAAAGCGGAAGGAGTGGCAAGAGAGACTTACCGCTGTTCCTCTCCACCGGTATTCATTGCGATGAGAGGAGTATGAGTTCAAAATGGGGAATCGCAGGAAGCAAGGGATCGAAAGAGGCTGGAATCGAAGAGGCAACCAAAGGAGGTAAAAGAAATATTAATGAAAAGCAGATAAAAAAACAAGGCGGCCGCAATTTTTTTTAAATTTTTTTTCTTACGCAGAAGAGAATTAGGGGCAGGCTGTGCAATTATTATACTTCGAAAGACGATGCAGCAAAGAAAGAGAGATGTGGTGACGATGGTGATGAGGAAGAAGAGGATAAACCTTGAGGTCGAGTTCAAAGGGCCCGGTGTTGAAGTCTGGGGTCTAGACACCGCGAAAGTCTCGCGTAAAATTATGGAGAGGCAGGCTGACAACAAAAGCGCCCTAAGTGGATTGATGAGAGTCCAAGGTGCTTATGTAATATACCGTCCCAGAAGCTGCACGGTGCGCAACAAGGCTAAGCTACCGGAAAAGGGAGTCGTCGTCGATCAATCGCTTGGGCCCTGCTTAGCTCCCAAAAAAGAAAAAAGGCCCCATTTTCTTTCGGATTTAATTTGTTAAAACTCGAATCCCATTGCCCAATGAGCACAAAAAAAGCCATATCCACATAGCTGCCTTGCTGATACTCGAGTAGTTGTGATGAGAACAGGAATCCAGTAGGAGCCATGCAAGTTGGGCTATCACCGAAAAGTGCAATTTTAAAATATTTCACTTGCGACGGAAACGCCATAAAACTCAGAACAATACCACTTTTCTTTAGCATGCCAAACAGGCCTTATCCATCCGCCGTATCTGGCAACGAGTATCTAAAAATACGCCTATGGTCACACAACAACCCAACCAGCGAAGAGAAAAACCCCTCTCATTGCCGGACGCTTTGTGCCAGATAGAAGTAATCATAGGCTGGCGAACAACATCCGCCAGCCAATCCAGCTCGCTTTTATTCAAGCCCCAAAACAAAGGCTGCTATTATACCCAGCCCAGCAGAGTTCAAGTAAGCTGCCGGAAGCCTGAAATCGACTAAAAACCAAGACAACAGTAAACCCCGAAAACTTCCAACCACAGCCACATCTTCAGGAAAACATGGCTATAGAGGTGTACATCCCTCTCTAGTTCTACATTTTCCCGTCCTCAATAGGAGCAATATTCGTGGAGATGGTAAATTTCCGAATTACCCACCTCGGTCATATTTGAGGTTATTTCAGCCAAGCCCGGCTTTTTTTTTGATATATTACGTAAGCCAATGACTTACCTATGGGTATTGACCTCAAGTACTAGTACAGCACCAAGCACCTTACTATAAGAAGTCTACTACGATTACAAACTGTTTACGAAACCCAAACCCCCGAAAGAAAGCCCGGGTAAGCCCTAACTTAACATAGAACCCTGGTTAACTCCAGGAGAACCGGTATCCAGACTCGGCGCCAAGGACCTAATGCTACGCCAAAGTCATTACCGTTAGTTAAGTCTCGGCTTCCCTACTTTTACCAGCGTACCTTCAATTTATAAGTTAGGAATACCTAGTCTTGGGGCTTCTAGCATCAATACAGCCGGAGCAGCATACACGCCGTATATACAGGACCATGGTCTTTACGTTGGATAGAACATGTAGGCGCATTGATGGTTAGCTAAGGGCTAATGTAATGTGGACTAAACTCTAGGTATTATAGCCCGAATAGTACTAAAACTGCCATTCTACACCCATCCAAAAGATGTGTCATGCCCTTGATGCCAGTGGAAAACAAAACTAAAAACCTTTGAGATTGGATATACGGTGGTGAAATTCCTATATCAGGAGGATAATTCCTATCAACTTTTTCCAATACCGCACCATACCGACCGAAGGTTTCCTGGGACCGTTGCCAAAATACTACACGTCCCAGGCATATTGAACCCGAACATTTGAGTCCGAATTCAGTACGGGGTCACAGATGTGCACAGACAATCCGCCATACAAATTTTTACCCCCCCGTGTTCGGGTTCAATATGCCTGGGACGTGTAGAATGCCAGGCGCTATGTCTAACTAATCCTAGGCTAGTAATAAGCAACCCACAGAAAATGAAACCCGTTAGTCTCAACGCACAGGTCCCCACCCGGGGGTGAAATCCGAAGCCCAAAGGCTGAAGAGAAGTGAGCTAAGCTTTTCCGAAATCTCCCATGACAATAGGGAGATATTTATGGTCCGATCCAGTCCTGGTAGTGCGCTAGTGCTTCGGACTTCTCCCCAACAAAGACACTACGATCTACAGCCCCACAGACCCCCACACCGCATCACCAAGGAAATTTTTAAAAAACGAATAATGAAAGACTCACCACTGAGGGCTGTGAGCTACATGACCTAAGCAGGTCCAGGGGTGTAACGATGAGATCGAGTGATGGTGATGACTGGTGGAGGTGGTGCACATCCAGGCAGCGATAAGGCCAGAAACAGAAAAAAGGTCTTACCAACCCCTCTGATAAGCCTTGTAGATCCTTCGTAGTTTGATCCACGTATTCCCACAACCAAAAGGAGGAGCTCAACAGGTTAGGTCCTGTCCATGACTGCCCAGGCGCATGACTCCACAACGATCAATAATTGCACACTACCTTCCGAGAATCGCCACTTGACTAGACCACATATGTAACCCCGCCGATTACGAGTAGCACATGAGGACCACGAATCCCCACTCGACACAATCCATCCACCCTCGCAAAAAAAAAAGGCCACCGCTCTCTGGAAAATACAGAGCTAGGGAAATCGGGTGAACCTAACAGCACCTTCGAAACCACCATCAAAGTGGATCGATAGTTCTTTCGGTGGTGAGAGCATCTAGCATTATTGGCAGTCGAGCACACGAAACAACGGCGTGTAAGCAGAGAGAACCTGAGAGTAAGGTGTCGATAATCATAGTTGTGTGGGGATTTTTTTTTGGAAAGTACCCATAATGAGTAAAGACTGCGAAACGCCTCACCGCTGGCGAAAAGACGCCTACAACATGAAGAAGCTTGCACGATACACCGGTGGAAGCAGCACTTGGGTGAAAATGTTGGTTCTAAGGTTACGTTCGTATCAATATATTTATGCATCCTACTGTCACAATGGGCTTTTTTCGCCTGCGGAATAGGGGGGCTGAAGTCTGCATATGAGTTATTTCGATCACGAGGGCATCTTTGAGGAGGAAAATCACCCTATGATTCTATGATGGGAGAACCCAATGGTAGATGCCGCTAGCAGAAACACTGGGGGCGCAGAGCTTTGCTATTATCACCCGATTCCCAACTGGAGCATCTCTCAAAGCGAGCATCAGGAACTACATCTACCGGTACCGCAAAGCCCCTCGCATATTGGGTAATAGCACGGGCTTAATAATAATAAAGCCACTTCATACGCCTCTTTTTAACTTTTCAACTAATCTATTTCTGTACTATTCTTAGTGTCTCGACAAAAGAAAACTTGTGGTCTGCACTAGTGGCACCATTGCTCTCAAGCCCAACTTCTTAATACTCGGATTTATTATATTCACCACCGGTGGTAGCTATCCTCTCAAAGTTGCAGGAAAAAGCCCTTTCTCAAGACAGAAAATTCTCACGAAGCTGTTATATTGGCTGGTTGCTACAGCAAGCCACGCCCAGTGGCTGCTCAAAGTTCGTACCAAAGTCTTGGCTTTTTCTTTTTCCTCGCCAGCTACCAACACCTGCTTTGTCAGATAGAGTACCCAGCTCCCGATCGGTACTGCGTCTTGGTTAAAGGAGAAGAGGGGAAAGACTTAGCTTGTCCTACAACATACAACCGCAACGCAAAGAAGGAGATCCGGCGGGAGAAAAATGGACACTGTCCCTCCCATTCCCGAATCTTCTCAGGTCGCTCAATCGAAAAGCCGGCACCAGAGAGCACTCCGATCCCGCAAATGGAGACTACAGCCCAGCCACTGTTCAGTACATTCAGTTACTTTACAGCAGCACATCTAGGCGGTATGACAGTGCTGTAACCGAGAAACTGGGTTCAGCCAGTCAGACCTTCCGCAAAGGAAGGGATACTAATGCAGGGGAAAAGCCGATGGAATGCGAAAAAAAAGCTGCTCACGGGCTTTGCCCACTGCCTCCCCGCATCCCCCGTAGCACGATGGGGGCAGAAAATAAAGGGGGGACGGCGAGAAGGTCGGCTCTGGGTGAACTAGGCAAAAAAACAAAAAATGAAGGTGGAAAAAAGGAAAGGAAAAAAAGGCAAACAGTACAGTAGCGAGGGAACAAGAAAGCGCGCGCGGAACGGCCTTTCCAACTGTGGTTGACAATGCGGTACTGTACACGGTCTTCAGTGACTCTTTACCCACGGTTAGCACGGTCATTGCCGCTCGGAGGGAGAAATAATAATAATAGTAATAATAAAAGCGGGAGCTCAAGCCCTATCTGTCCTTGTTTGTTTTTTGACGATTGCAATTTATTAATAAGATCCACGGTCGCACGGGACCTGAGATAGGGGGGTGACTAGCGATGATCCATGTTTCGGCCCCCGGGGCCGCTTTTATTTCTATCCCCTCGACCTGGTGAAGGGCAAGCAACAAGGCTCCAACCGTGGATCCATTTGGCGCAATCGGCGGAATCCCAGTCGGTCAGAGACGAGAGCCAAAAAGACGAGCATCATATAGTTCATGGGGGGGTATATAATGTTGGTTACTTAAAATACATACGATGGGAAATGAGGATGAACGGCAGGGCAAATAGGGAGACGACGAAGAAACGTGACATACAATCCAAACTCCAAAGTATCCCAGTCAGTAGTGGCTAACCTCTCTGCTAGCCGGCCTTTGCTATTGGCGGGCAAAAAAAAATAATTCACCAGGGGCGATGGAAGAAAAAAAAAAAAAAAGGAGGAAAAACAAAAGAAGGAAAACCTCTGACGACCCGAAGATCTCAAAACCTAGTCAACCAAGACCTGGTTTGAAGAAAACAAATCCTTGCGGATCCCGGAGGTACGAGTACGTATTATAGCTTAGTTCGGCCCCATCCTCCAACATCCCCGCAAAGGAAGGAGGGAAAAGACTCCACCCCTCCCCACTCCGGCAACTCTCTCTCCGCGGTGTGCACACTATCCCTTTCGGTAGGCGGAGTCCGAATTCACCTTGAGGGGTGAGTTGACGGGTGGCATGCACCGGCACTGAGCGCAACTCCTAGCCTATCGTTTAATGGTAGATATTAAACATTCAGCTGTGTTTTTCCCTCCATGGAGCGGGGGGGGAGGGGGAAATTTGAATTGACCGGGCAGAACAAGACGAGTATGTAAGAACGGGCAGCGGGAACTCTATTGACAGGCCTCTTTTCCCTTCCACCCCGATCTGTTGTCCACGTCCACCACAAAACCCCAGGATCACCAGCGCTCGCCGCTGAGAAAAAATTAAAAAATAACGTCCTTTTTTGATTTTTGATCCACACCCACTCATATACATCTCGCCCAAAGAGGGTGGGTGTGGTTAATGGATAGGATAGGGCAAGGTAGCGAGACAAGACAAGGCAGGACGTGTTGTGCGCTGTCATTTGCATCAGAATTATTCATATCTGTTTGACACAAACTCTCGCTCAACCCCTTCTCCCCATCCCGTTCATCCAACCTCTGCATAACATCGGGCAGTTGGCGGGGAGATAGAGAGAGATGGGTGGGAAGATCACTTCCTAAACTCTTGGGAATCTGTGATCTGCCTGTTCGCCGTCCACTCTTCTCGTACCCCTCCAGCGGCTTTACTTTTTTTTTTTTCCTTTCCTCTTTTTTCCCTTTATCCCCATGCTATTATTATTTAAATTGTAAATGTGCTATGGGGATTCCCATAAGAGCCAGCCCTCCCAGATAGGGAACCCAAGTGTCACTTCAGGTTGGATGCTTTGCTTTTTGAAACGCTCCTACTAGTAACGGGAGCCGATGGGCTAAAGAGGCCCCCAATCGACAGCCTTTCCAAACGCATTGCGTCCAGACGCACAAGGAGAAATGGAGTTGGTCTCCACAATGACGCCCACGACGCCGAGGAGAGGCGAGAAGGGGAAAACATGAGAGTGAAGGAAAATATGATGGGTAAGAGTGACCGAACAATTAACCTTCTAATCAGTTGCCCATATGTATGATATCGTACGTTGCTGCAAAGCTTAGTGACACCGGCACACTGGGAAGGGAGAGCCACGGTGGGTTCGGCCACAAACTTAAACCCGATGCCAATGCAAGTACGGTACAGAAAAGGGTTCTCTGGGTAAGGATTGTAAGGGACTCGTACAGTACACACAAACCCACCCAGCCTCCTCCCCACACAAGCCAACCCTATCTGGTCAATTATTAATCTTTGACACTCTCAAAAAGGAATCGCAAGTAATGGAAAAACAAAAAAGAGCAAAAACAAAAGAAAAGGTGGGGAAAAAAAAGAAATACTCCCGTAGCTGTTACGGCATTTGACTCAAGCATGCCTTTATCCTCACCTGCTAAGCTACTAGCTATGGTATGATAGCTATGGGAGCAAGAGAAGCTGGACCGTAAGCAATGCAGTAGTAACTTGTACTCGCAGCGGTACTCGTACAGTACTAGTACAGTACTAGTACAGCATCGTAGTAACAGCAATAGCCACCCTACTGGATCAGGGAGAAGTGAAGAATCCAACAAAATATCTGGAATCCTATCCATCTACTGACACGAGAGAGAGAGATGTCTTGAAGATTGAAATATACTCCCACTTCTGCACCAAGAAAAAGGGATTAAACGCTTTCCTCGCTTTGTTTAGAAGGGTAGAGAAAAAGGAAAAGACAGCCCCATCAGTCCGTTGAGAACCGAAAAAAAGGGGGTAGTGATATTTAGCATATCACGGGGGAAAAAAAAGGTAGAAAAAGAAAGAACCCCAGAAAGAAAAACCAACAGTATCATGAGTTGACTAAATTTACCCGCGGAGTGCTCAAAAATGTGTTTCCACATTGACAGCAACCCAAAACGGTATACAAAAATCGATATAGGGAAGAAGAAAAAAGGGTCTAGTATGATACAAGTATACATCGAAAAAACCTAGAATAACCACTTCCTCCAAATCTTCAAAAGCAAGAAGGAAAAGAAGAAGGAAAGAAAGTAGAGAATGATCGACGCGCCGGGACACTAGGATCTGTCAATAAAACTGGGCTTTGGGAACGTTGCGTTCCCACCACCACCGTAACCGGTTAGTTGGTTTGGTTGGTCGGTTGGGCCGGGCTCGTCAGGAAAGGGAAGGGGAAGAAGATATGCCCTCCCCGATCGATAACTCTCCCAAAGCCATTCGACCAAATCCGTACCATACAAGTGCCATACCATACCTACCATAGCATGTCACTGTCACGGCCCATCCTTTTTTCGCACCGTCCAGCTCTTATTTTTATTTTTATCAACAAAAGGGACATACCGGTTGAGAAAGCCTGGCCATTCCCCTCTGTCCCTTTCTCATCGACCCATACAATCCCTTCCCTTCACACCCACACCCCCCCCCCCTTTTGACCATGTATGTCTCTCAAGTCCGTTCGTAGTTAGGTTTAGATAGGCGAGGGTAGAACGGCGAGGTGGGAGTTTCAATTGACGGAAGATCTGGGTTTGGGAATATTGAATATTTTGGCCTCCTTGTGTGCCTGTGATTGGGGGGGCGGGGCG
>Ga0307517_10011695_pt1 | contig 12139 bp, 17 predicted proteins | sample 23_EM_MG_FD_194515 | JGI IMG/M metagenome (GOLD analysis project Ga0307517, IMG submission 194515) | Populus trichocarpa ectomycorrhiza microbial communities from riparian zone in the Pacific Northwest, United States - 23_EM | ecosystem: Host-associated > Plants > Roots > Unclassified | place...
GCTAGTACAAATTCTCTGTAGCACTATTAATGCGGGGCATGATCTTATCAGGTATTACATAGCGTCCCATTGCATATCTGTAGTAATACATTGAAACTCGAACATTTTATATAGGTAAGTTACTGTAAATATGGCGAAGTTCCACCGGGCGTGTGACCTTGCGTTTTCGAAAAACGAAAACCTACACGGTCACATGTCCATCAACAAAATTTCGAACTCGTTTCGAAGTCCTCTGCTTCCACACTACCACATCTTTTCCCCCACTCCCCCTAGGTATGCCGTCGTCGCCCTTCGCGAGCGCCCACATCCGCCAATCGCCTCCACATCCGCCACGTCACCGCTGCCCTCTGCTGCCATTGCCACATCACAGCCCAGGTCCGCCACCACCCTTGTTGACCGTCACGTCACCCCGAGGCCTGTCACCCATCGATGCCCCTCCCCTCATTGAGGGATGTGGGCATCCCAATTCCCCCCAAATGCCCTCGCCACAACAACGACGACGAAGACGCCGTGTCTTCAACCACGCCAACACCAATGACGATGCCATGTCGTCGGCCCCGCCATCGGTTGAATGCCATGTCAGCGAAAAGGGGAGAGAACGAGGAGGAGGGAGGAAGTGAGGCGACACGAGGCAGCGAGATCCCTACCGCTGCCCTCGCTATGCCCATACCTTATTTCAAGCCCATTTGGATAGGCCGCGGGGCAGCGTGATCCCTACCGCTGCTCTCGCTATGCCCATACCTCATTTCGAACCCATTTGGATAGGCAGCCACTCAGCGCGGGGCAGCGTGATCCCTACCGCTGCCTTCGTTGCACCCATCCCTTCCATTACTGGCGAACACCGCAGAAGGCAGCGTAATCCCATCGCTAGTCTCTCTGCCTATGCCATCCTGTGTTTCCTATTAGGAGGGCTGCAGCCCTGTTCACCTGCACTGGTGCTGTGGCTCACGAGGCAGCAGATTCCCTACTGCTGCTCTCGCTGTGCACGCGCTATCGCGAAGTCTCTTCATGCCTCATGTTCTAAGATGTATATAACTTTGTCGTATTCGCTAATTTAATATATTCATATTATCTATTTTATTTAACTCGAGCTAAGAAGAATAGTAGAATAGTGGGGAAAAGGGGGTAGCAGATGAAAATATGAGCCACTTGCGTCGTGCTCCATAGATCCCAAGCAGAATGGTAGTAGTGCTACATAGTTCCCATGGGATACTTGGAATTGCTCCATAGAGCTCCATAGAGCTCAGGCGCAGTTATGTACTGGGACTGCAATGCTGCACTGAACAGGACCCTTTCTATGGTTCTATGGTGCTATGGAGCAGTCTCTAGCCTGGTATAGAACACCCATGTTTTGCTGATGCATTCAAAACTCTTCACGCGCTCAACAGCCACTTGAACTCGCCGGCACATGATGCCAACGAGTTCAAGTGTCCGATGTGCCAGAGGGAATTCAAAGTCGTCTCGGCTCTCGCACAACATGTCGAGGCCGGCGGGTGTGCGAACCGGTGCATTACGGGTGTAGATGGGACGAGCGCACAAGATGTTGAGAGGTATATCGATAATCTGACGTCCAGGTTTACATCCCCAAATCGCATTCAGATGTAAGGACTACGGGTGAGTTTCGGTCTGTATTTCTGTTTTGCGGATCTTCCCTCCCTCATTAAAGTCGTTAATGGTATTATTGGTATAGAGTGTTGAACACCGACCAACCACCTCAAGATACAGAAGTCGGGGGTTGTTGGCCTGTGTTCTGACCTTCATTCGGAACCACATTTCAATGGTAACGTCCAACTGCATTTCGAGAAAGTATTGTGAATGGGGTAAATCGCATATGAAACTAGAAAACATGTTCACTGATAAATTCCAAATTTACGCGTTTATGTCGGACTACCCTTTTCCATCTTATCAAAGCTTAGGTTGAGTTTTTCGTCTCTCGATTTGAACAAAATGAGTTGGTTGATCTGGGAAGATTTCATTCCGCACGGCTGAAGGACCACTCAGAGATTCAGTGTTGTTATTGACTTCCAATAGATGAATTTAATGCATGCCATCTAAGGTTGGCGGGAAGTCCACGGCAGGTTTGCATTCCGAATTTTGATGGCTGCTGATGGCCAGTTCGGCAACCTCCTTGTGCCCAATGTCCCTCATCAGATAGAAATTAGTGTGATTGTGTCAGAAAAGACAGATATAAGACGGATTATATGCCTCAAATTCCTATAACAGAGAATTCTCAGCGAATTTGAATATGTATGTAGGTGTTTATTTTGAGATAATGTAGCCAACTTGGAGCCAACTTAAGATTTGGATCAATCCCATCCAACTTCAAGGAATCGACTGGCGATACGATTGGTAGTTTTAAAAGTGCCATTGCGTTGAAACGGGGTTGATTTAAGGCGTCTAGCGGGAAATTCACGAGTACTATGATACTACTATCCTTGCGAGACCCGATAGAGGATTCAATATGTACGCTCCGTTCTTTTTTTGTTCAGAGTATAATATGAAAATTTAAAAAGACACGCGATTTCCGCCCGGGGTATGTCTGTCATTTGTACTCTAAACATTGGAGGTCAGATGCCTACTCCAAGGCAGAGGTTCGAGTCTTGACATGATCCACCAAACTACTCATTTCTCGACCTGGTCGTTCAATCGCATTCCACGGGCTAGGCAAACACATTTTCCCTGCAAGTTCAAATGGCAGTTGATGCACTCAATGAAGTCGAGGCTTCGATCAGCCGCGAGACTTCTTTCCCTTGTCAAGGTTGAACCGTTGATTGGATAGCATGGACTGTATGGTGTTGACGGTGGCCTGGTCGGGCGTCATGCACACCAGCGCCAATGCTTTGCTCTTTTCTCTGTAGCTTTCCCTCAAAGCATCTTACCCGAACTTTTTATGTCGGCCAGGGGTAAACATTTCATGCATAGAAATATGTAAAACCTGTGGCTTTTCAGAAACAAGGCCACTACTTTATGTACAATCTATGATCGTGTATGACATACAGATATCATCCTCCGTGTGGCAAGTCGAGGAACGGCAGTGATGATAGGCTCAATAGCCATGGGAATACAATCTGGAGAATACAGCACCAACTGAAACTCGACGCTTCTCAACGCGGGGAAACGTGTCCCGACGAGAAGATCTTGCAATTCATCCCATGGGTTCTTGGCTACACGGGCATCATCTTGAGAAAGTCGGATGGTCATGTGTTGGAGATGTGCATGTGCACCGAGATGGAGAAGGGACTGAACGACCAGCTGTATTGGGGAATCATCATGCACATATGTGGGTTTAGTGATCGTGAGGTTGAGCGAGCGTAGGTCGGAGGCGCATGTCCGCACTGCAGTCATTAGCGACTGCAAGTCTAATTGATAATGGATTGGTGATGCGGTCACCATAAGCTAAAAGGAACGACTGACCTGCATTGGAGGCATCATCTAGGTCTCTCACTTCTAGATGCTGCAATGATTCACCAGTTTTAACCATGAAATGGGCCACATTGGTACCGGAAATTGAGGGAGCTGGGGCCAGGTACGAAAAATGCAGTTTTCGGAGCGATGAGAGAGCTGGCATGAGCCAGTCCAACAACAAAGCGTCGCGACAACACCACACATCCAACCTCTCCAACCGGAATATGGGGGCGGCGATGGTGCTTATACTGTCAGTGGTTTCGTTTCGCACCCAGCACCCGTGAATGGTGATTGCCCGTAGCTTCGGGAAGTGGTTCAAGAAAGTGGGGAGAGCATTGTCGCCATACTTCGTCGTTTCCAGTGCTCGAACGTCCTCCTCCTCCAGCGAAATCTCCCCGAGGAATTTTAACTGCGCCAATGAAGAAAAGTCGAAGCGGGGGTACTCTGGCTTGCGTCTTCGCTGATGGATATCGAGGGAAACAACGGATGGAGACAAAAGGCCTAAGATGTCATGCAACACCTTAGAGCACTGGATCCAAGGTCTGTGAATCTCGAGCAAACATAGACGCCTGACAAACGTCCTAATATGAGGTGTGGATTCCAATTTGGCCAGCACGTTGTGGGCCTCGGAGGATAAGGATAAAGTATGGAAAATATTAGCCTGAGCTGGGGAAACGAACGCTCTGCACGTTAAAGCACATGCACGTAATGATTGGTGTTCTTTGAATTCGTCTGCAGGCAGATGACTGAAAATGGCACAAAGCAATTCTGGGGGTAATTGGTGAAAGGACATTCTGTGGGCGGTCGTGGAATGTGGCTGATGTTATACCGGCAGTGTGAATGGCTATGCGTTCTCATCGGCAGCTGAGTTTGTATGTAATTACTTAAATAGAATCGGTAAAGGGCTGTGGTGAGTTTCAAAATCCATCTTACGGGATATCAACGATCATTGATACTTAAGCTCCGTGCAAGTGTAAAGCGAACACCAGGGCTTGATTTGATAGTGATTTGGTGACGAATTCCCAGAACGCTAACTTGAAGTTTCCTCTTCAAACATCACTTGTCGGAGATTGAAATAACCCTTGACAATGTATATTTTAGCCAGATCGGGATGATATTTCCGGAAGACTAGAACATGGGGTTTGGGCTATGCTACTTCATAATTTATGTGCTCAACCTACAGGCGTTTGCATATTTACATTAAACAGTAGTATCCCGATGTCAGCCTATGATACTTATGAAGTTGATAATTAAACAGTGGAAGCATTTCCGATGCTGGTTGGGTTCCAATCCTCACGAATGTCAGGCAGATCTAGGTGGACCCTTTCCATCAAACAAAGGCCCCAGGATTTCTCGAAATTTGACGCCGCAATTATATATGCAAGCGACTGTATATGTAGCAATTTATGCTGATTCTCCCGGTTTTTATTACTGACCGAGGTTTCTGAGTTGCAATATCCAATTGTAGCTTCAGTATTCCTTCCTCAACGATGCCTTAAATGCATCGCCTCAATACCCGGCGTCACCTATTTTTGTGGATTCCCTATGATAAAGTGCATTTCCATTTATTTAATTTATCATCAAGCCTAAAGACCCATCTGATTGCCCATGAGTCGCGCGCGAAGCGCGACATTTTTCCTTAGGAATTCGGCCTCTTTCCCGAAAAATATGAGAATCTAAGGAAGACGTAAGGAGTAACGGAGGATTGATTTGAGAGATAAAAATACATGGACAATCAAGTCGTCAGGAATAGCAGGGCCAATGCCACGGTTTGTGTGCACCTCAATCATGATTGACGGTTGCAATGTAGGTTTTAATTCACACGAGACCTTGTATAAATACGGGCTCTTCCTCTCGAGTCGTTTCCTCAGGCTGGACCTCTAGAGTTGAACTCTCCCCATCCATTATCTTTCTTTGTCACTTCTCGCATTTGTCAAAGCCAAAATCCTTCTCCTGCCACCCTCATCATGCGTTTAGTTGCCAGCCTTTTCTCTGTTCAGAACTTCGTCATATCACTGGCGTCTCTCAGCGCTTTAGTGACCGTATCTGCGATACCTGTCCGGTCAGACGCCATCACCCTTGCCCGTCGTAATTCCGTCACCGTCGGTGGCAAGGTCGCAAAACTAGGCGAACAGCTAAGTCACGCAAACCACGACAAGTCAACGGTGCATCAACTCAGTAAGCCCTCTCTGTTCTCCGCGACATAACTGCTGATGCCTGGAACATAGCTTCGTGGGATGGTAAAGCTGAACCCCACGCTGTTATCAAGACCTACTCCAACGGCTCAAAAGTGAAGGACGAGGAGATCAAGGGTCTCCAGGCTGCTGGCCAATATATCCACCATGACAGCAAACACGTGGTCATGAAAGAAGTAAAAGGGAAACCGTTGGCTGATCTGGTGGCAAAGGTCCCCAAAGACCAACGGGAGGAATTCGTGCATAAGTGGAAGCCGATAGTCGCAGAACATGCTGCGCACATTGCTAAGACCAAGGGCATTTTGCATGGGTACATCTCCCCCATTTGTTTTCTACCGATGCATTGACGCTGATATTGTCATTGATAGTGACTTAAACCTGAACAATGTAAGATGAAGAACTTGCCGTATTCTCTGGTTCGGGTGCTGACACCGCGCTTTAGGTCATCGTACACCCTGAGGGACATGTCCAACTTGTCGACTGGGAACATTACCACAAGAAGGGCTCACCAGTAAGATTGGTCGCTCTTTTTGTTATCCATCATTGTTGATTGTTAAAACCTCCCAGGAATTCACCACCAACAAGGGGGATATCATATCGAAGAAATTGCATCTTTGGGACTCCACTCAAACGCCCCCCCAAGGCAAGAAGTCTTCCAGTCACAAGTCGGAATCTCCCAAACATCGGAGCTAGATCTAATTGAGATATACTCGAAGATATGACGTCGTAACCACGATGTTACCGACGGGTGCTTATAATTACGCTGTTGGTTGAAACGGTGTCACTGCAATCGAAATCAGATCTTTTCAACAATGATGGCATGTAAAACAAACCAGCGCCATGAATTATTCGATCGTGATATCAAGAAAATATCATTATCTTCGACTTGTTTCGCAGTATGTTGAACTAAATCCAGGAAGGGTTGAAAAATGTCTAAAATTCATTTAGTACTAAGAAGACTAAAAGGCATTCTTCAGCGTACATCATATCGAAATGCGGGAGAACGAGTATGGTCCAGCAAAGGGATCACAAAAATTTCTCTGTTGCGCATGCCCTCATAATTATTTTCAGTCACTGGCAATCGCCTAACGAAGCTTCTATACATTCCGCCAAGATGATAATCCCAGATGTTCGGTCCGGAGAACTACTGGCGCCTGAAGCGCCTGCGAGAATACGAAAACGTACCGTAATTCAGGCATAAATCTAACATCGTTCGAGCGGTTCCAAGTTCATTGCCATCGCCCAGCCTGACCATACCGAGATTAAAATGAACATGAGCGGCCGAGTATATGCTAATGCCCAAATGTACATGAGGTAGGATAACATACGTATGTGTTCGCGCTGATCAGGATCCGGTAAGTCGCCGTATTGTCGTTCACCTTTTCCCTGTTACGGGCTTTGGAACAACGCGCGCCGCCGCTGTTGGATATCGGAGGATATTTAGTGCATGGGGAGGAAGTAAGATGGAACAGGTGCGCACCTTCCCATACCGATCTCCGCCATGGATTTACGAATCCGTTCCTGCACTCATCCTCCATCCCATCTCTATTAATTTTTTGGGCCGCTCGACATGGTCAGACGGCGTTTATTTAGGCTTCAAGCACGGCTCCTAAAGGTAGGTAGCACCGTATATTCGAGTTCGTTGTCGTCAGCGTTCAATGCTACTTGAATCAACCACCCACGCTGCACGAAGCATCGAGGTCGTGAATCAACGCCGCCAGATAAGTGTACATCCACACGCGATGGCGCTCCTGTCGTAATGTAAAAGAGATGAGAGCTAGTACTGTCTTGTGCCTCCGTTAACGAATGTATATTTTCCTGGAGTAGGATGCGTCCTGGAGACTGGGCTGTACATTGATGAGAGAAACCACTCACCATGAGTGCAACCCCACTCATTGTACTCTGTCCGAGTTGCTCTCGCCGTCGCTTACACCTTTCCAGTGCTCTTCCCCATCTCAAAATTCGATTTTCAGACTTTCAGCAGTGGCGTGTCCTGCATCGCTGAAAGAGACCTTCTTAGCCAAGGGGAAGAGGGCAACACATGACGTGACTTACCCGAGCTCCCTCTACCAAGTAGCTTCTCTTTCAACGTCCACGCCGCCATGCCGATATCGATGAAAAGGCTGAGATAGTCATATACCAAGTCCAGTTTTGTAAACAGAAAATTTCCTACACAACGAGCCCCAAATTGAGAGGAGCTGACCTGTGTGCGGATGAGGGAAAGGAGAGCGCTTATACCGCGCAATTATGATGGTTTCAAGCGAGGCCTGAATCACTGTTTATGTGAAAGAAACCGTTGTAGACAGTGAGCGTGGACCTAGGGTGGGCTGTACCCGCTTCCTCCCACTAATTGAAGTTGGGAAAAAAGATGTCTTCGTTTCTCGTGTGCGAATATCGATTAAAGGGTAGGTCTTGGCCTCGTAAGGATGCATGAGAGTAGTGCGGAGGCAGGGGAGGGGGCGAGGGTAATCGAGATTCGATAATGAAGCGGAGGTGGTCCCGTGTGATAGGTAAGCAATGTCGATCCAAGCGGAACTAGTGGGGAACAAAGACCGTGAGTGTCGACAACGAAGGGAGGTAGTCAACTACTGCACGACAAGGGACGAGAGGAAAGCAGGGTTGGGGGACGCTGTTGGTATGGTAGATTCAATGTTGACACCGACGAAGGAAGAGGCAGGTCCCAGAGGCATTAAGGAAGAAAAAAGCAGACAGCGCATCATCAATCAACATTAATCAACCCGGGCCGAAAAGGAAATCGAGCTGGTGACGTCAGAATCCGTGATGCCGACCAGCTAACCCGAGTTTCATACAAACGACCATACGCTCGTCTCCCCCAAGACCATCGCCACCGGTAATGGGCCGGGTAAATATGTAGACAAACGCGAGCAATGATGTCACTGACCAACGAGCCGGAGTTAGAACCACAAGATTACCTTGTTAACTGGTTCTCAGTAGATAATGACCACATCGCCTCGACGATATGTCTCGGGGCGACTCGCAGCCTCTAGATTCATCGCCAAACCTATCTTTATTAGATACTCAGTTGACAGTCAACCGCCGAACTAATATATTTAGGAGGATCCTTCGTGTGAGATATAATATATTGGTAATCGTTGTATAAATCAACTTATGACAAACGAGATCGCGCAAGGAAGATTCAAAAAATGCGGTTTCAGGGAGAGACTAGTCAATTAGACCAAGGACCGGGAGAGGTGGTCTGAGAATGTGAAATAAGAACTGAACAAGCAATGGTACTCGAGAAATCACAGGTTGCAGAAGAACTTTTTGTGTGGCCACTACCGGAAATTTCCATTTCGGCTAAGTTATCATCGCTCGGGGCTAGTAAGCTGGTGTATACCATATACTTCCTTGTCCATATCAAGCGAAACATTGTCTACACCAACGCATGATCCTCTGGGTCTGCAACTCACTCGTGACACGACTCCGCGGGCAACATCTCCGTTATCTCGCCACAACCCCGTCACCTTCGTCTTCACTGTAGGATGTATTGAATGCAGCCTGCAGGTTCAGTACTAGAAAAATTAGAATCGAACTAACCACATCCCTCATGCTCACACGCCAATATCTCGCAAGTAGGGTTATTTTCGATCATCTAAAGAACGATATATGGCCACTGGGAGGGATATCAGTTTCTAGATAGTACTCTATAATAATCTCATTTATTGGACAAGGGGCCTCTCCGCAACTTAATATAATTAGGGTTTTGACTACTTAGTAGTCAACGTGACCCCATTTACTAACCACAGTGTTGGAGGAAGGGCAGATGAGCACCTAGCATTTGCCACGACGTTCGGCATTGACGATGTTGTTCAAGCAGTCGTTCTGACAAACCAGGTCAGCCTTCCAAGATGTAAAAAAAAGAGAACCAAGGAAAACTCACGAGGACGGAGACGCGGGCTAATTTGTCTTTTATTTGGTAGTGTCGAAGGAAGGGGACTGAAATGCGGTAGAGAGAATATAAGTAAAGATCCCAGAGCCCAGAATGAGTATCGTGCTACGGAAAGCGCGAGTCAAACAGGCTTTTGAATAGAAAGCGCCTTCGACGATTGGTGTTGTATTTAACTTGATCAGGGTCTTGCTGAAGGCGGCGGCGGCGATGGTGAGAAATCGGAGAGAAAGACAATCTCAAAGCTTGGTATAATATGAATTCCGTAAAAGGAAGCTGCCCCGAGTCCCAACTTACCGTTCGACTCCCATCAGGCCGGGAATGAGCACCTACTTAGTCGTGTAGCGCCCAGACGTTTTCTTTTTCTTCAGAATCCTTATCATCGGCCACGCTGTCATGTGTCCAGTTTCGCTCTAGATCAAATACGGCGTGGTCCTGTCAAATCGTATGACCGCCCGGCGCCTGTGAGCCCTTTCAATGACAGGCTGTTAAATATACTTAGACGCCGGCTGAAAATTCCCTGGACGTTTACCGCACAGGAATTGTTCCCTAGATCTCTGGATGAACCTCTCACGCGTTCTGTTCTTCCTTGAAGCCTCTTTCTTTGTCACTGTCTCCGATTCGAAATTCACTCCAAAATCACAGAATCCCCCTGCCTTAATATACCTTGCACGCCACTAATTTTTATCTTTGTTCTGTTGCGTTGTAACTCCACAAACACGACTTCGAACACAGCATTCGCGCCAATCGTCTGGATGATAGGCTGACATTCAGTATCCCACGCACGACAGAGTGTTGGCTGTTATCTGATGCGACTACATGCTGGTTGGATGCACCCAAATTCACCCAAGTGACCACAGGTAACAATAATCTTAGGCATGGTGCTGTGAGGGAGCCACACTGGGTAGGGATGAAAAATTGGACTTACGATCTGCCTTGGTCGACGATTTACGTGTACCCTTTCACGACAGGACCCTTCAATCCCAAACTAGTAGTTGCAATGCTCTCAAGTTCTTTCACAATTTCACCCTTTCACATTATCATACGACGATTTCCTCTCTTCGGTATACTCAAATGACTCACAATATGTTTTCCCATTTTATCTAGCTCATCTAAGATCTACTTTCACAGTATAAAGACCTCTGTACTTTCATAGTTTTCCCCAATTGATTACACTCCATTCACCTCACCAAGTTAAAGAACAAGTCAGGCTTCAATTGGGTCAAAGTGGACCCTTTCTCGCCTATTAAATCGTTACTTGTGATTGTAATCAAAGCGGTTAATTACATCACTACTACCCACATCTACCGAGCCGTTCTTTAGCACCCTTCGAGCTCCGCTAATCTCAAATCTTATCACACCGTTATCTTATCAGAGGTAACAAATCTTCGAACGCATCAAGATTTAGTAGTCTTTCAGTACGTCCTTCACAGTCGACTGAGAACGCCGTTGCCTGACCAAAGATTTTAGTTGACGATGCTCCAAAGTCGATCCAATGTACCCCTCGCGGACTACATCTCCCCTGATGACTTCAAGTGTTACAACCTTCCCATTGGTGTCATCGGAGTCGTCTCCCATGTCCTCACATACTGGACCGTTGTGTGTCTATGGTACGGGAGGAGGCCCCTATGGCCGTATCACGAACTTGTCTTGAGGATGCCCGACCTCGTGGCCAACACTGCGGGGTTCTTCTTGTGCATCGCCATCTCCGCCATCACGCTCAATAACTGCAAGGAAACCTGGGAGTTTATGGTTATCGCTGTGTGGAAACTGAGCACGTCGGTGTTGAATGCGTTAATGGGGGTGTATATTGCTTGGTTAAGTGTTAGGAAACCAGATGCGGAGAGGACAAGAAAAAGGAAGCGATCGTCCTGGTTGCTCATCCTCTGTAAGTAGTCAACATAAATTTCACCATTCAATCCACTCATTCTTTTTTCTCTGGATAGATCTTCCCGGGTTGATTGCCGGCATGTCAGGACTCCTGAACCTCGTTTCAAAAATTGGACCCAAAAGCCCACAGGTCTTCTGGCTAACAATCGCCTTCTTCACTCTCATCGGTGTCTTACCCACCATAGCCTCCGTCATCCTGTTATTCATTAAATGGTCCGTAGGGAAGGTTGCGATGACAGGTGTTGGACTTTTTCTTTTTCTCTTCGTTGCCACCAGCGTTTTCTACTGCGATTTGTGTTTGGGCTTTATGTTTGGTGATATATTGGACACACCATCAGATAAAAACAAGGCGACAGTACTCTATTGGTTATACTTTACTGGCGAACGTCTCCCCCTGTTTACATGGTAATCTCAATTTGGGATGAGTAGATACTTGCTTACCCGAGGCTCTGGCCCTTCCAGTAGGTTTACGGTACCCATAATTTATATACAATGCCGTTCGTGAAACATACAGAAAGACGAACTTGCAGAAAAGACGCGTTTGCGCTTTGAGCGCCTATCCTCTTATCCATCACAATCGTGGTCGTAATGGTTCAGCGGCGATTGGCGATCATTAATTACATTCTCGTCTTAGCGCAGCATAGATTAGAATTCGGACTTTGAACCAGCGGAAAGCACGTGACAAACCACCACTCATCATTGTCGACCCAAACAATGATGACAGTTCTTTTGTCCTTCTCTC
>Ga0307517_10011696_pt1 | contig 12139 bp, 7 predicted proteins | sample 23_EM_MG_FD_194515 | JGI IMG/M metagenome (GOLD analysis project Ga0307517, IMG submission 194515) | Populus trichocarpa ectomycorrhiza microbial communities from riparian zone in the Pacific Northwest, United States - 23_EM | ecosystem: Host-associated > Plants > Roots > Unclassified | place...
AAAGTTCATTAGATTGGGTTTGCTTGGTTCCGATCTTGTTATTATGATCTTCTTTTTCTTGTAATTGAATGTTATATCTTGCTAGTCGTCGGCCATTTAGGGGGGGCGGGGGTGCTTTTTATAGAAATGCCATTTTGGCGATGTCCTTTTATTGGAAAATTCAGTGTGTGTGCCTATTCGATGAAATGCTGAAAATGGATTTTTGTTTTCCATAGAGGAAAACGATTAGTTATAGATTTATTTAAGTGGGAAGTTTGTTTTTTGAGCTTAATGTTGGATTTTGTACAAAAGTTTTTGCTTCATTAGACTGAAATTTTGTTCTTTGTTTGTTCAAATGTCATGTGTCCTTCAAATATTCTTCTTCTTTTCTTAAATGCTGGCTTTAAACTCTGATTTTGAATTCGAAAAGAGCAAAAACTAAAGCTGTTTTTTCAAACTTACAATTAAAGTTATATGAAGCCTCATTGAAAGCTCATGCCTGATTTCATTTGTATTGGCTAATTTAGAATCTCAGCTTTCTGATTTTACTTCTGTTTGAGTACTGCTCGGAAGTAAAAGGAATTTTGGTCTTTTAACCTGAGCTTACATAGCATGTAAATATTCTCTTATAGTTTTCAACTTGTAAAATAGTTTAATGAATTTGAAGTTTCCAACATATGCTCATCAACTTAAGCTCTTCTGGACAGACTGTAAGCCAAAACATGATTGATTCAAGCAATAGCAATGCTCCCAATATCATATTGAACCATGATTTTTCCAGAGGACTATATTCCTGGCATCCAAATTGCTGCGACGGCTTTGTGCTTTCAGCTGACTCAGGTCACTCAGGATTTTCAACAAAGCCTGGCGGTAGTTATGCAGTTGTGTCGAATCGCAAGGAATGCTGGCAGGGCCTGGAGCAAGATATTACTAGCCGAATTTCTCCATGTTCCACTTATTCCATTTCCGCACGTGTTGGAGTATCTGGGCTTGTCCAGTACCCTACTGATGTGCTTGCAACCTTGAAACTGGAATACCAAAATTCAGCAACGAGCTATTTGCCTGTTGGAAAGTAATGGATTTTGGAACTCCATTTATTGTGTTTCTTATTTTAATAAAAGAATTAAAGTATGTTAACAATAGTTGTTGCCATTGCAGAACTTCGGTGTCAAAGGAAGGGTGGGAAAAATTGGAAGGCACATTCTCATTAGCAACCATGCCTGACCGTGTTGTTTTCTACTTGGAAGGGCCTGCTCCCGGGGTGGACCTGCTTATAGAATCAGTAATTATCACTTGTTCCTGTCCAAGCGAGTGCAATGTAATTATTCATCTTAATCTTTTTTTACTTCTCAATTTAACTTCAGTTCCCTAAACACATACAAGTGTGGTTGCTTAAAGACGTCCACAAGTTATTCTCTATCCAATTCTGTTTTATAAGCAACATCCCTCATCCACTTTTAACATTTTTATTATAATTCCTTAATGACAAGTATTGGAATGTTTGCCTTCCTCTTTATTTTGGAAGAATGCAAGACCCTGTTCTGGAGATGGAGACGGGAACATTATTCTGAACCCTCAGTTCGACGATGGCCTGAATAATTGGTCTGGAAGAGGCTGCAAGATTGTCATACATGACTCAATGGCAGATGGTAAAATTGTCCCTTTGTCTGGAAAACTTTTTGCTTCGGCAACAGAGCGCACACAGAGCTGGAATGGAATTCAGCAGGAAATAACTGGAAGAGTGCAGAGAAAGCTTGCTTATGAGGTTACTGCTGTAGTTCGTATATTTGGTAACAATGTCACTAGTGCTGATATACGGGCTACTCTATGGGTCCAAACACCAAATCTCCGAGAGCAATATATAGGCATTGCCAAGTTAGTCTCTTCTTTGCTTTTGATCTCCAGTAGATGATAGCTGTCGTTTTCTTTGTCAACTATGGAATCTCTGCCTGTAGCATTATTTTAGTTTTGATCTCCCACGAATCCACGGATGGTTTTAAATTTTATTCAATAGTTAAATTTTACCTTTTTTCTTCCTTTAGAACAAGCGAGTATTTTCTCCATATTTAGTGGTTGATAATGACCATCATCTTTGCATTTTCTGGTTTGATTTTTAGTCTGCAGGCAACAGATAAGGACTGGGTGCAGTTGCAGGGAAAGTTCCTTCTAAATGGTTCGCCTAAAAGAGTTGTAATTTACATAGAAGGTCCACCTGCAGGTACTGATATTCTTGTCAATAGTTTTGTTGTGAAGCATGCAGAGAAAATCGCACCCTCTCCTCCTCCAGTTATTGAGGTTGGTTGTTTAAGGAAACATTTGAACTTTCTTCTGTTAGTTTTGCATCAGATCTTTTGCTAAATGGATATTTGAAGTTGAATCACTAGGGTTTAAAGCATTAGACATGGATGAATAATGTGTTCCTATATTTCTGATGTGTGCATTATTAAGATGCATGCAAACGGTTTGAAGTAGTGAGCTTTCATTTTGCAGGACCCTGCCTTTGGAGTTAATATTATTCAAAATAGCAATCTGAGTGACGGAACCAACAGTTGGTTTCCTCTTGGCAATTGCACCCTTACTGTTGCAACTGGGTCACCACACATACTTCCCCCAATGGCAAGAGATTCCCTTGGACCTCATGAACCGTTAAGTGGCCGCTGCATCCTTGTAACCAAACGCACTCAGACTTGGATGGGACCTGCACAGATGATCACTGATAAATTAAAACTCCTTTTGACATACCAGGTATCTGCTTGGGTTAAGATTGGTTCCGGGGCAAATGGCCCTCAAAACGTGAATGTTGCACTCGGTGTTGACAATCAATGGGTCAATGGAGGACAAGTTGAGATTAATGATGACAGATGGCATGAAATCGGCGGGTCCTTTAGAATTGAGAAGCAACCATCAAAGGTCATGGTTTATGTCCAAGGTCCAGCTGCAGGTGTAGACTTAATGCTTGCCGGACTTCAGATTTTCCCAGTGGACAGAGAGTCAAGGTTCAAACACTTGAGGAGGCAGACTGACAAGGTAATTTGCAAGCTATATATTTTTTGGTGTTTGATCAAAGTTAAATGAAACGAATAAAACAAAAGCATGTCACAAGGTTATCCACGAGTCAAACTGTGTTGATAGTATATTGCAGCTTTTGTGCAACCTTAATAGGTAACATTGGGAAAGCTACTCTCTGTGAAGTCCCTACATTGATTTGATCCATAAACAGATCAGGTTTTCCTTGCAATTGAAAACGTTACACTGCTGTACCGCTGTTAAATATTCAAATAGTGCATGCTGAGCCTTTTTTTTTAATGATTAAAATGCAGCATTTTAGTAAAATATCCAGAGGGTTGCCCGACAAAATACACAGCTCTCGCTCTCTTCATATGTTTCTGTACTTAACACTGCTTTCATAGTAACAGAATAACGGGCATTGTTATCCTTGCCTCATTGGATACTGTTGTTGCAATTGGCAACTAAATGTACATAATTCGTTAACCTATTTGAACCAAGAACATTTCCCCCCTTTCTTTAATTACATGAATGTATATATTCCTTGATTCACTGTCTTGTTTTTGTTTCTGATATGGAGTATTGATGCAGATCCGAAAGCGTGATGTCACCCTAAAATTTTCTGGAGGGGGTTCAAGCAGTGTGCTTGGAACTTTCATCAAAGTCAGGCAAATGCAGAACAGCTTTCCTTTTGGGTCATGCATGAGCAGGACGAACTTGGACAACGAGGATTTTGTTAATTTCTTTGTGAAAAATTTCAATTGGGCTGTGTTTGGAAATGAGTTGAAGTGGTATTGGACAGAGCCACAACAGGGAAATTTCAACTACAGCGATGCTGATGAGATGTTGGACTTGTGTAAGAAGAACAACATAGAAGCCCGGGGTCATTGTATCTTCTGGGAAGTGGACGGTACAGTCCAGCAATGGATCAAAGCACTGAACAAAAATGACATGATGACAGCCGTTCAAAATCGTCTAACAGGCCTTCTAACACGCTACACGGGGAAGTTCAGGCATTATGATGTGAACAATGAGATGCTCCATGGATCATTCTACCAAGATCATTTAGGTAAAGATATCCGAGCAAACATGTTCAAGACTGCAAATCAACTAGATCCATCTGCTATGCTATTTGTGAATGATTATCATGTTGAGGATGGATGTGACACGAGATCATCTCCAGAAAAGTACATTGAACAGATTCTTGATTTGCAAGAACAAGGTGCGCCTGTTGGCGGCATTGGAATTCAAGGACATATAGATAGTCCAGTCGGTCCTGTTGTTTGTTCTGCTCTTGATAAATTGGGTATTCTTGGTCTTCCAATATGGTTTACAGAGCTTGATGTGTCTTCTGTTAATGAACATGTTAGGGGTGATGATTTGGAAGTTATGCTTCGAGAAGCATATGCTCATCCTGCAGTGGATGGCATTATGCTTTGGGGATTTTGGGAGTTGTTCATGAGCCGAGACAATGCACATCTGGTTAATGCAGAAGGTGAGCTCAATGAAGCTGGTAAAAGATACCTTGCTCTTAAAAAAGAGTGGCTGTCTCGTACTCACGGGTGTATTGACGAGCAAGGACAATTTGCATTTAGAGGCTTTCATGGAACCTACGTTTTGGAAATTGAAACCGTTTCCAAGAAGATCATGAAAACATTTGTTGTCGATAAGGGTGATTCTCCTCTGGTGGTATCCATAGACCTCTGATTGTCTCTTCACTCAATAAAAAGCTATGACCGGTGTCATTCGTGTGTGTACTTGTAAAAAACTTCTGTGGAAGAGAAAGGAACAACAACATTCGCTTGCTGAATTTGGGAGCTTGTCATGATTGTTTGCAGTATATCAATACAAATACTACAAAGAAACAATTGTTATTGTATCTAATGTAACATTCAGAATAAGAAGTAAAGATTCCATGCTGGTCGTGTTACTGTTGTTCGTTGTACTATTTGAGCATGCGTTTGAACTATCGTTTGGTCTTGTATCATCTTTTACTGGTTTTTAATTGTTTGTTCTGTGTAATCTCGAGTGCAAGCAGACACGAATGATATGTAAAGGATATGCGGATGAGTGCTGAAATGCCGAAGCGGCAAAGCTTATTGTTGTTCGAAGATTGAAAAATTAAAAAAGCTTCACCATGTCCAAGCCCACCCCATTTGATGGCAAGCCATATTTCTGATACATGAGCCAGCTTACATAATACACAGACAAAGGTGGGCGTTGCTAGCAGGTGGGTAAAAACTGGCTACTCTGCTAGGTTAAAGCCTGAAGCTAAGGCAGCATCCTTAATGCTTTAACTCGTTCATGGGCCGAGAGATGAGAACAAAAACATTTGCTCAAAGAACAACAGTTTAGTTTTTCAAGAGATCTTAGCCATTAGATGGCTAGTCTTTTGTAAAATCCTTTGATAGGTTCCAGTTTCCGCCATTCGGTTGATGTTCAAAAAACTACTTGGTATATCTATTTCACGAAGAATAGCATAGCTGTCACAAGTTGATTAAGGAATCTGCCATTACTGGGTAATTCTGCGCACTTTTATCACTGAGATGCTATTATTATCGTCGTTCTATTCTTCTCTGAAACGGATACTATTATGCAGTAATTAATAGGAATTACATTTAGAGAAGAACCTAATGCATGGATTATATTTTAGTGCCCTTGCAACCCGGTGTTAGGCACCTTTAACTACCATTAAATTTTAATTACTTTTCATTTCCCCTCCAGCAAAAAAAAAAGTTTTTTTTGTTAGGTTAAATAAATCGAATAGAAAATCTATTAATAAGAACTTTGAAGCTGAAATAATTCTAAACAAAATAAAAATAAATTCACAATTCATAACCTATCAAATTCACAGATAGATATGCTCACAACTGTAGCCCTCGGCCTTCGAAATATCAAAGGAGTGTTATATATAATTCATGAACCGTAACAGCCCAAACATTAGTTATTAGACTACAATAGCACCGCCGAGATAATAACAGGCCCAGTGAGTAAGACTAGACTAGCCCAGGTGGTCTCTCGCAATTATTTTGACGGGACAAATGTTGCCGAGGTGTAAAAGTGCGTCCTAGGTCACCTTTTGTTTTCGCGACGTAAAAATATTTTTAAAAAATTGAATTTCTTTTGTGTTTTCATGTCTTCTTTTATACGCTGGTGTGAAAATAAATTATAAAAGCTAATAAAATATTATTTTAATATAATTTTATTTGAAAACATCTATTATCACGACTATAAATTACAAACGTCTCCTAACGACGGCCATTAAGATAGAGGAGCACCGAGTTATGTTGAGGTTAAAAGAGTAAGGTGAGGGGGTGGCATGGAAGTTCTTGGCCAACTGGGTCCGTTGTGATATGTTTCGGGATTCTACTATCTTATCGATTGAAACTTGAAAGTTGAGAAACCCATTTTCAGTCGCCCTCAAACCCTATACCGAGGAGTCATTTTCTTTATTTAGATATTTACTATAATGGATGGAGAGCCGAGGGTGGCTTCACAGTTTCTAGGGTTTTTTTGTTTTTGATAGCCAATAATTCAAGGGGCATTATTGGCGCCGTTGTTCCACTGTCACACAATACAATGAACTGAATAACACCTAAACAGATTATTTCTCAGTTTGCTAATTATTAGGAGAATAAAATGTGGTCTGCCCGCAGACAGCGGTAATAGTTATTTAGATTAATAAACAGTCTCCAGAATACAGAAATGGAGTTTGCAAGATCAACATCAATTAAGATCCCTTGTTTTTTAAGCTGGGAATAATTTGTCAGATATTTTACTCTATTTGTTCTATCCTTAAAGTAGTTCGAGTTCCCCACACGGACCTTTTAAGCATAATATAAATTGTGATGAACAAGATGTCTGAGTTTTTTTTTTTTTTTTTTTTACCAGTAACACCCCGGATCCAATTAAACCATGGCCATACAAAATAAATAGAATGCCCCACATAAACATCACATCAATTTGATAGACTCCCACCATCTAATTACTCCAACTACACAAATCTCTTCTTCTCGGCTACTTGGCTAGTAGTCTTGAGTATATTATGGCACCGAGAGGACCCCAAAACAGTCCCCTCTCTGTCTCAAATTCTTGGTTCTCATGGACCCCAGACACCACATGGGTGCATAGTGAGTGAGAGAGAGAGTCAACATCAAAGGAGTTAACCTTTGATGTGATGCGGGGTTTTAGTGAGACCCACCTGAAATAAAAGAAAAACAGCAAGCATGGAGAATCGTGGGGGCTGGCAATGGAGCTTTGATGTCTAGTGCATCGGGAAACAGCTCTCGCGCTGTTTTCGCGCGCTTCTCACCCAGAACAAACGACACCCCGTCTAGGACCCACTTCCACACCTCCAAAACACCCGCTCCATTGACCCACTGAACCCCCACTAGTGCTTTGTTATTTGTTTTCTGTCTTATTCTCCATGGATAACCCAGTGATATCGTCATGCCATCCCTCCGGGTATCACAACTGAGTTCGCTTCTTACGTTTTATAGTTTCAAGTTCATGAGGGAGACTTGCAGAGGAAAGTATTTTACATATATCGCCGGAGTGGTCACCTTCGATCACTCTGGAAATCAAGTGGCAGACGACGTAGTTATCTTTCATTAGTCTTAGTTTGTTGAAGCATCTGAATTCTGCAATCACCGTATACCACTCAGATGGATGGCTGCACCCATAGGACCACGAAGAGACTTATATGGCCGTCTACATGACTGTTGGGATAAAATTTAAAAATAAAAGAAGAAAGAAAAAAGATGAAAGGCGATGATTACCATCGCACACCAAACCACTGTAAATCTGTATCGTCAATTTTTCCTATGCATAGTTGTCTGCTATTTTTGTATGGTAACTTCAGTTCAATGGTGGCTTTTCTGTCTTGTCTTCGTGTCTTATCTCTATGCTTGGACTTTAAATGCAACCCACCAATCGTCAATAAATTAATCAATTACTAGAATGGTATTTTTTAAACAAAAAAAATTAACCAAAAACATCCAAGCAAGTACTATAACATGATAGTGACTGTTTACTAATATGGTGCCATGTGTTTTTTTACTGAGGATATATATTAAGAGATTTTTTTTTTATTTTTAACTTTGAAATATCAAAATAATTAAAAAAAAATCTAATAAGCTATCAACTTAATATTTTTATAAATACAAAAAAATCTAAAAAAAACTTTAAAAAATATAAAACTTGCGGTATTAAACAACATGAAAAGTGAAAACAACCACAAATAATTTTTTAAATTATTATATTACATTTACAATATCCCTACCAATTTGTTTTGAATTCTAGAAATTGAATGTGATTGAATTACATTACTTAAATATAAAATGAGTTACATTGTAATTTTATACTAAACTTTAGATGGCTTTGGGTAATAGTCATTTGGATTTCAAACCAGTGATAATGATTATGAATGAATCTTTGTTTGTTTAATGAAAATTATTTTTTTAAAAAGATAATTTACATTAAAAGTAGATTTCTAAAAAATAAACAATTTTTTTTTATATATGGTTATATTATAAAAATAAGTTGGAAAATATTTTTCAATATTTGACTATACCATGAAAAATAAGCTGAAAAATATTTTATTGATATTTTTTTAAGTTTATAAAAAAAATAAGTATCAAATCTAACAGATAAAAAAAGTTAAAGGATAATGAAATTAAAAAATAATCTAATTTTATAAATTATTTCAAATAAAAAAAATTAAAATAATAAAGAATAAATCTGATAAGTAAAAAGGTTGAAAGATGATATAATTAAAAAATATATATATATATATATATATATATATATAAATAAATTATTTCAAATAAAATAGATAACAACAAATAAAAAGAGAATCAAATGATAAAAAAATCTCAATTAAGAGCAAAACAAATAAGAATAAAAAATAAGAATTAGAGTTGATATAAAAATTAAATTATAAGAAAAAAAATAAAAATAAATAAATAAAGAATTCAAGACAAAATATCAAGGACTGAATTTGATATAATCAATAAATAACATGATATTTTTTTTTTCATTTTTCATAACTTTTAGAGAGTGTATTCCATCTAAAATAAAAAAAAATTCTGAAAACCAAACTAATTTTTTTTTTAATAGAAGTGTGTTTCATTTATTAATTTTTTAAATAATAAATAAACAATAAAATAATTTAAAATAATTTTTAAAAAATAACTTTTCATTAAACGTTCTATAATCTTATTTTCTTAAGTGAGCTCGGATCACGTTGGCAAGATGGTTTAACATTGCGATCTTTACAAACAAAAAAAGTTAGATTTTCGGATATTTGAAATCTTTTGACATGAAATGCAATAATGTTTGGCCTCTTAAATTGATTTTCTTGAAAAATCTTCAATGTCTACGTGTCAAATGCTCCCTTGATTTTCTTTTTATCGAAATGATAATATCAATTGAATTTAAGTGGCAAATACGGTAAAAACATATAAAATAACCGAATAAATTAAAATTTCCCCATCCTATGATTGCACTCTGCGAGTAACGCACCACTAGAATTTTTGCAATGCATGTCATGAACATGCCAAGGGAATTAATCAGGAAGAACGAAGATTGAGTTGGGGTCAATCAATCATGTAATATAAAATTATAAAATAAACAAGCAGTGGACGCATGAATTGTGGGAAAAAGTTGAAGTTTGGTTGGTGACTAATTGATGAATGATCGATGATGTTAATTAAAAACAAAGTGGCGAAAAGCAGGTTTAGATTCTCTACTGCTTATCTTTTAGTATTGATGAGTCTGGAAAAATCACAGGTAGAAAAATTAAAAGCGCTTTTTAAGGGCTTATAAAATTATACTAAGACGATTTGATAGGTATTTTTAGATTTAAATATTTTTTAAACCTTGTTTAAATCTTCTATCAACTCATGATATCTTTTTAGGTATATGTTATCTTAAAAAATGAAATTTAGAGAGATAAGTTCTGACAAACATTTCATCTAGAAAAATAACACTTTGTGTATATATATATATATAGATTTTTTAAAAAAAATATCTCATGCGTTGTATAAAATATTTGTATAATTTTTTCAAATATCATAAAGTATACCATCGGTATATGTCTGGCTCCTGTAATCTTCTGTATAAATTATTAAATTGTCTAATTATCTATAGCTGTGCATGAATTCCACTGATGGTATCATACAGACCATGCAGATTTAATATTCTAAATGTAATGTTCTATACGAACTTTACCAAAAGCTTATTTTAGAAAGTCCTTAGAAAAAATCATATAAACAGCTTTTACTTTAACAAAAGCAGCCGTATGTGGATTAAGAAATAATAAAACGCTTCACAAAAAGGCCAAAATGTTAAGTACTGGAGTGTTCGACAAGGGAACGGTAATCAAATGCATGCAAATCAATGATATGGTGATTAAAATATTGGAAGTGAAGTTTAATATAATACTGTGTCGTTTTAGAAGATTAATCTCATCATCATCATCGTAATAAAGATGAGAAATTAATTCAATCATTTATTACCTCATATACAAATAGGGATTGAAGATGAAATCACTTGATCATAGAATAATTGATTCTTAGAGGTGGTTGGAGTGAGAAAGAAAGCAAATAGTGTTGGAAATTTTGTTTATAAAATATGGTTAATGGGTATATTTGAGACCAAATTAAAAGTGGTGTCCAGTACTTATTTTGTATATTTAAATTTTTTTGGAATTTAATTTTCAATGTACGCTTTCTAATATTAAATATTAATATGATTTAAATAAATTATGGGTGAAAAAAAACTTGATTTCAAATAATTTTTAGTTAGCATGTTTTGGTGAAACCTCAAAACTTTCTAAAAACTCTATCCCACTTTTTTTTAAAAAAGTTTTTCTTGTGGCTTATTTTAGTGGGAAGGTGAAGAGTTAATATTGGACCCGAGAAATATCCAAGTTTTTAGAAGAGAGATAACGTAAGCAAAGTGAATTTTAGATTTAAACCCACAAATACGAGCGCGTCGACTCGACTCGACGTGGCTCGTGCTCATGTTGGGCATAGACTTACCTAAATAAATTTTCCAACTCAAATGTCACTTCATTTAAATCAAAGCTGTTAATAGGGCAATTTCATCATATTTTGATTCCTAAAATTCTCTATGAAAATAGGGTGAATAAGAGTGTTTGATGTCGGTCAATTCTACATTATTTTAATAGAGTTTAACACTTTTCTTCGTCTAAATTTTCAACATTGTTCTTCCGGTTTTAAGATTTTGTTTCCTCTCTAAATCTCCTCCATATCTAGAGCTTAATTCAATCATTATAAAGGGATAATTGAGTACTATTTTTTTAGCTTGTTGAATATGTTTAGAAGTGTATCTAAATAATGTGGTGTTGAAGAAATCCTGAAAGACTTATCAAATGAAATCTTTTTTGCACAAAGTGATAAATAATAAAGCCCAAGGATAAAAGACTAATCATTGACAATAACAAAACTTGATTAATTTTAAAGTGTTTCAACAAGTAAATACTATTTTCAGTTTTGTTTAATCTTATATATTAGTATGCACGTTATGATTGTTATTCAATTATTTATGCAAGTTTATATATTTGTTTAGTAAGCATGCTACTCCTTTTGTTATAATTTTAAGTTGACATGTTCTTATTATATTGTATGTTTATAAACTAAACATGTTTTTCTCACTTGTCTACTTTTATTTGTGAATCGTAGACTACAAATAGACCAAATCACATAGTTTTTTTTATAAATAAAAAAGTAGCACCATAGAAATAAAAATTTAGAGAAATAACATAGTTTAAAAACTATTTAAAAAAAATAACACAGTTAAATAAAAAAAATAGCATACACAATTTTAAAAGCTATTTTGAATTTTGAATTTAAAACATAAACCAAACTCTATTTTTACACAACAATAAATGTTCTTTTCTTGTACTCTACAGTAAAATAATAAGTGCTCTATTATTGTACAAATTATTCTTATACAAACTCTAAATTTAAAATCACATGCATAGCTCTTTTTAGTTGTAGAGTTTGTATACGAATATATTACTTATTCTTGTATAAAAATAGAGTTTGATTTATGTTTTAAATTCAAAGTTTAAAATAGCTTTTAAAATTGTTTTTGCTATTTTTTTTAGATTACAGATGTTATTTATAAC
>Ga0307517_10011697_pt1 | contig 12137 bp, 10 predicted proteins | sample 23_EM_MG_FD_194515 | JGI IMG/M metagenome (GOLD analysis project Ga0307517, IMG submission 194515) | Populus trichocarpa ectomycorrhiza microbial communities from riparian zone in the Pacific Northwest, United States - 23_EM | ecosystem: Host-associated > Plants > Roots > Unclassified | place...
TAACTATGGAGCAAGTGCGTACTGCGATTAGCCTTATTAACTCGAAAGGATAGTTGATACATACAAATTAGATCAAAGCTGCACCTTCGAGTTGAGTGCGAAGAATCATGCTGTTGGTAATTAGAATCGGGAAGATGAATGAAGGCATAGAAATTCTTACTCTAAATCGAGAGTGAAGCATAAAGGTCAGTACTTGCTCTATGAATGGTAGCTAAATTAATATACCTTCAACAGCTGCCATGACCTTCCGAAGTAGGGCCGTATCTGTTGCAGTCGTAACACTGAAAAGCAGAAAACAGTTGGTGTCATCGGTTCGAAAATTCACAAGCAGTAATGTTTCCTTACTGGATGTAAACATCCCTATCTTTTGTCCTGTCTGCCTTCCGTGATATCCGAATAAACCGTCGCCTGATATAATCGCGTCCTGATTTCGGGTCACCGTCTACACCGTCGAAATCCTGAAAATTCTTAAGTCTATGTGTTAATGGAAACCGTAATGGTATGCGTACTGAGAAATAATTCCGAATGTGTGATGTTCGGACTTTTTTCTCGAAGAGATCGTTTTTGTTCAGGAAGAGAATCTTTGTAAGAGCGTGGTTAGAAAGAAAAAGAATGTTGATGGCCTATGTTCCTCACCATCGATGTCTTTTCAAACCATTGAGAATGCGATATCGAATCCCAGATTGTCAGAGCATCTTGGAGTTGATTCTGTATAATGCCCATTAGGCATGCATGTGATGAGCAATTATTGTTATCTCACCGCGTCCCTGTCTTCCACCAAACACTGATCATATCCGCTTAGACTCACGATGAACAAAATAGCCGCCACATCTTGGAAACAATGGATCCACTTTCTTCTCTCGCTCTTTTGACCCCCAACATCAACCATGAGCATATCGATGTCGTTCAGATGGAATAACATTTCCCGGATCCCAGACGTCCGAAATCGGCAGTGGAGAATATCCTGCACTGTTGGTTTGTACTCTGGATCGAATAAGCGATCCAGGTCGTTGAAGTAATATGGCAGGCTTACAATACAAAATTAAGGATCGTAGAATCCAAATAATTCGATGCTTACTTTTCGGGAAGAGCCGCCTCGTTGCCTCGTCGTATTGCAGTTTGGATGTTTGGATCGTCCCACAGCTGCCTGAGCGGTTCATGATACTCTGGGGGATATGGGTCTCCCTCTTGAATCCCGAGCGATTGTTCAACCAACTCGACGTAACTGAGGTTATGGGATTGCACGGAGAGCTCCATGTCCTTCATTGCATCTAAAACATATCGTAGGCCGCGTGTAAGGTTATCAAACACAACTTGACGATAATGTTCAACTTCAGAGGGGGTGAAGGAATTCTCGTGTATCACGCGCATTTGCTAAACACTCTTGTTAGGTTATATTCGGTATTTAGCCAGTATCGTGGCATACCTTCAGAATGGTCGACTTCCCGGAGTCGCCAGATCCAAGGAGGAGTACCTGTATGGGGACGATGAGTGGTACAGACCAATTTATAATTCAGTGAGATGTGTATGCACCTTAACTTGTTTCTCGAGCATGGCTTTCGTCTAAAAAATTAAGGTCACGTCAAGAGAAAGAGTGGTTGTTCGCAGCACATACCTCCTTGAGCTGCTTCTCCACCTCTCTGTGTAACACCAGATCCTCAGTCGACTCTCCAGAAATCGATGAAAGACAGCCACCCATCGTGTACTCAGCTCAGTCGGTTAGGAGGTAGCAATTCCTGAAACGCGAGAGGCACTAGGCGCTGACAAGTTGGCGGCAATTTATACTCGCCAAACACTGGTGGTGAGAACATTTTCTTGACCCCTGATGCCGTTTTCCATACTAATAGGGGGTTCCGAGTTTCTGGTTCCAGTAATCAATTGTTTTCGGAAGAAGGGTAAACCCTGGTAAACCGCCATGTCAAGCAGTAAGTAGTAACAATCGGCTCGCAAGTTGCAAGTAGCTACACAACGACGAGTACATTTCTCGTTGGCTTAAAAGTTAAAACTGGCCCACATAGGGAATTGATTGCCGAAGAAGTGCGATAACAGTTGACCATTTTGAGTAATATTCGCTAATTTATGGCACAGAACTCATGATGGAATGGTGGAAAAATGCTGCTACTGGAGGTAAATTGATTGTTGACATATTGATCACAGTCTCATGAGATTGTGAAACAGATGAGTCATGAGATGTCCGCGTGCCTCAAGGTTCATGAGACTAGAAAAACTTTCAAGTTTATTTTCGTGAGACTGGTTGCTCGTGAGACTGGTGTTCCTTACTCTTCAAGATGAGCAAAATATGTGTGAACTATGGATTTTTAAGATGTGTCGTCGAACAATCATCATAAGTTATTTGCGAAACATTGATCTTGGCTTTGAAGTTATGTAATGGTCATAAGTACATCTTGTTCAGATGCCACGATCCAAAGTAGTGCTCTGAAATACTCGAGCATTTTCCTTTCTGATATTGTTCTGCAGAACGGAAAGCCGAAAAAGCGAACCGACGACCGTGATAGAACAGATCTTTTGGAGAAGATCGATATGACCAACGACCGCTTCTTTGCATATTATAAAGCCCAGCACATTGTACCGCCTGAAGAATGGGACCAATTCGTCCAGTCCTTGCGACAGCATCTTCCAACCACTTTCCGGCTTACGGGAAGCCGACAGTGAGTTTAGTACCCTCGACGTTGTCCCAGTTACAACCTTTGCTTGTTTAGGACCGCGAAAGGCCTCAACCAGCTTATCCAAGAAGATCATGTTCCAGCTTTGAGCGACGTTACTTTTGAGGACCAGAGGATCCCTCCGCCCGTGCAAATTCCTTGGTATACTATCCTTCTTAACCATCCCAGCGCAACTTGACTCAAGTTTTCTAGGTACCCAGATGGTCTGGCTTGGCAATTTAATGTGCCGAAAAAGGTCCTCAGAAAATCCCCCGAGTTTAAAAGATTTCACTCCTTCCTCGTGTTCGAGACGGAAGTCGTACGTTCGCGACCCATGATGGACTTAGGGAACACGTTGACAGTCATTAGGGAAACATTTCACGTCAGGAAGCAGTGAGCATGATACCACCTTTATTCCTTGATGTTGAACCACACCATCTGGTATGCAATATTTGACTGTGTCTACACCACCATCTGATATCTCATTGTAGGTTATGGACATGTGCGCTGCCCCGGGATCAAAAGTATATTCATTTGATTGTTCGTTCCTTGTAAAATCTCTAAAGTTGACCAGACTGCGCAACTCTTAGAAGCGCTACACGCACAAGATTCAGAAGCCTCTGCGTCTATTCCCTCTGGTCTACTTCTTGCTAACGACAATGATAGTAAGCGGACGCATCTCCTTATTCATCAGTCGGCGCGTCTCCCAAGCCCAGCCTTCATGGTCACGAATCTCGATGCCTCGAATTACCCCTCCATCCGTGTACCTTCAATACTAGGAGGATTGACACGCTTAGATACACTCTCATTCGATAGGATTCTGTGTGACGTTCCTTGTAGTGGGGATGGCACATTAAGGAAGAATGTTGGAATTTGGAAATCCTGGCAACCAATGGATGGCAACGGCCTGCATAGGTATGCGGAGGAATATCTTGGAGCCACCAGCATTTTCACTTTCCTATAACTTAGCCTTCAAGTCCGCATTCTTCTCCGCGCCATGAAGATGTTGAAGGATGATGGGCGGATTGTTTATTCAACCTGTTCGTTGAATCCAGTCGAAAATGAGGCAGTAATTGCCGAAGCTCTCGCATTGAACAGATGTGTGTATTCATTCGTATTACACGTCGAAATACTAACATTTTGTAGCATTCGAACTTGTGGATGTTTCGTCCCGATTCCAGGAACTGCACCGTAGGCCTGGACTCATTAACTGGCGGCCAACTGTTGGCCGTTCTTGTGAGAGAACCTTCGAATCCTATGAAGAATTATTGGCATCTTCCATGGACGACCATTTGAAAATGAAACTCACAGAGGGGCATTTCCCTCCCAGAGATGTAGAGCCTTTCAACTTGCATCGCTGGTTCGTTCACTTCATACTTGCATGGCGCATCTCATCTTTTGCAGCCTTCGAATATATCCCCATTTGCAGGATTCTGGTGGTTTTTTTGTTGCCGTTCTGCAGAAGGTGCAACAAGCAGAGCACAAGGAAGATGCGTGAGTACTGGAATGAACTGGATATAAGCCGCGATCGAGACAGTCTGCAGTGAACGTCGCAAGCGGGGTGGAGAGGCTACCGAAGTGTCCGACAGTAAACGGCTGCGCCTCACTGACGAACACCGTGAAGTTACACTCTCTTCTAACAACCTAGATGAAGAGGCTGGAGATAATCAGAAGGAGCGACAATTTAAAAAAGAAATGGACCCAAAAACCACGTCAGGCGGTTCCTTCAAGGAGAATCCTTACATCTACTTATCCCGGGATGACCCTGCTCTCATTTCCTGCCTGTATTTCTCTCCCCTATATTTTCATTTCCGAGTCTGAGTCTTACTTTTGTTTTAGTGATCGCCTTCACATGAAGCCCGATTTCCCTGCTCGGAATGTTTTCGTGCGCAATCCAGAAGGAGAAGCAACAAGGTCCCTCTACCTTTCAAACGATATTGTCAAGTCCATCATACAGCACAATAGCTATGAACGCATCCGACTCACTACGGCCGGGACCAAGGTATTCTCCAAGCAGGAAGGCGGTAAGGGAATCGAGGCTCAATTTCGGGTTCTAGGAGAAGGTCTTCCAGTCGTTCTTACATTTGTAGACCCCAAGACGATCCTCGAAGGTGACACGTCCTGTTTAAGGGTACTTTTAGAGTCAAATTATCCTCTGTCAACAAGTCTTCCAGAGAGCTTTGGGAAAGTGATTGAATCACAAGGTGTGTCATTTATTTTTTTGACCTAAGAGGCCCTCATCATCGCACCCCGTTTTCAGCATTGGGCGGTCATCTGGTTCTGTTTTCGCGAGACCTCGTACTTCCGATATGGAAGTCCAATGTCTCAGTTTCTTTAATGATTGACAAAAGGGCGAAAAGGTAATTATTCACACTTGTTGGAAAAAACAGTTTGTTCACCTGTACTGAACAGAGCATTAAGTTTACGTCTTTTTGGCAGTGACATAACCCTAGCTAGCACAGGCTAGGTCTCCGGAAGATGTATTTTGCTAAAAGTAATGCATTTAAAACGTCTTTATAATGGAACTCAGCCACGAGTTCTGCTCGATATCTGGCTGTAAGTTGTTGACATGATCTTTCACGTCTTGTAATTCCTGCTCGATATCAACCATGTGTACGTCTCCGTCTGTAAGTTGAGCGTCGAGTGCGGAAGACCATGTTTCAAAGAATGATTCCATGATATTGATGCCCGCATCGATCACATCGGACGGAGCGTTTTCAGGAAAATCTACAGGACGTGTGTTTCAGGTAGACTCTAGCAAGAACTTAAATAACCCCTACCTTCGTTGGAGGATTCCAGAGCTTGTGCATTCTGTCTGGCAAGCTGGAAGAAGACAAGACTTAATTGGGTCTAAAGTTCTAGGTGGGCCCCTCACCTTAACTACATCTTCCGGGAAGTTGGCGAGTTCAGCAACATGTATCCCGAAACTCTGATCCGAAACTCCTACCAAACTTTATTAGAAATAATTCTCAAGACAAACGATACCAGGGCCTTACCGCGATCGACGCGGTAGAGAAGGGTTATGTCTTGGTCCCTAGACGCGCAAGGTGATTGTGTAACGTGTGCCACAACATGCAAATTCTTTACATGGTGTATTTGTTGATCAAGGTTTGTGAGTTCGTGGAAGTGTGTGGCAAAGAGACAAAAAGCGTGAATCTTCGATGCAATAAACCTTTTGGATATCGTCAAGGTCGGGATTCAAAGTCTGTGTACCTGAACTTACTCCGATATAGCCCACGCCAAGCCAAAGCCGTCATATGTCGATGTGCCTGGAAACAAATTAGATCCGCAGACATACGCAAATAGCAACGTACCTCTTCCAAGTTCGTCAATTATTATCAGAGATTCACTGCTTGCAGACTGGTAGAAAGGCATTGAGCACAAACATCAAACTAAATTAAAAAGAAATGAACTTCACTCGGAGTATGGTTGCGGTCTCGAGCATTTCAGCCATGAAGGTTGATACTCCCTTTAACTGACTGTCACCGGCGCCGACTCTGCATAGAATGGAGTCAAACACTGGAATCTCTGCTTCTCCACAAGGGACAAAGCATCCAATTTGGGCCATAAGTGAAATGACCCCAACCTGGGTCTTTGATTAATTCAGTTCGCAAGAGAGAGGGCTCCACGAACTTGTCTGATGTACGTCGATTTTCCACCCATATTTGGTCCGGCTACATTGATTTGTTAGAGTAGTTGCTCATGCATATGGCTGGCCTTACTGATGATTTGAAATTCACTCTTGTCTGTAAGCGGTGAGTAAAACAAAGAACATAACTAAGATTTAGGGCAACACCTTTGACCATTTCGACGTCGTTTGGTATAAAATTCACACCATCCAGCAATTCTAAACAAGGGTGCCTTGCATCCCGTAAGATGAGATTCCCTGAACCTGAGAACGATAAACTCATCATGCAGAAACAATATGCAGCAGAACTAACCTTTCGGAACGACTTTGGGTCGTACATAAGCCACTGGTGCATTGATGGAAACATGAGCGAAGCTGGAAAGGGCGGTGGGTATTTCACCAAAAGAAATAAGAATTGGGGTTGATACCTGAGAATCACATCAAGCTGAGCTAATGTGGAGTTGAGACTCTCTAACACGGGTGCGTATGTGGCTGAAATAGATCAGAATTCGGACTGGCAGATGCGTGACAAGGTGAATACCAGCAATCCCAACTACCTCTTTAACCAATCCACTTTGCGTTCTTCCATATAAGGCTGAAATTTCTTTAAAGTCTTCCGCATGCCTCTTCAACAACGTAGTTGTGAAATAAACACCACTTTTGTTGGTTCCGAGCTCAACGTAACGTTTCGTTAGCTTTTTTGCATCCTTTTAATACCTCCGTCAACCCTCGCAACTGATAGAAACAAGGGGAATTCACATTTTTTGTCAACCTGAAGCAGTAGCCATAGAGAGGGTTGTTTTCAAGATGGAGTTTTTTGTCAAGCTCCAAGTCCAGGTCTTCAGCTGCCTTTTGATGTTCCGTATCAAGATCATCTCGAACCTAAAAATGATCCTAAAACTTTGTACACAGAAGCAAGGAAAAATTACCTTCGTCAGCTTATCTGCGAGTTCCTGAAGCTTGTGATCGTAATCCGGTTTGATCGTAAGGTTGTGTCCGTCAAGAGAATCAAGGTCCAGTGTCTGCTCCACCATCTCAGAGTATTTCTCAAGATTAAGAATGGAATCCTTTTAAAAAAAATTCAGTGAAATAGTTATGATCGAGAGTTCTTCAAGTACACAAATAGGTTTTGTGAACGCATCCTGAAAAGGTCCCACAAAGTCATCGATGCTGTTTTGCAGTGGTTCCAAGTTTTCCTTCAAGCCTGGAAGCTGAACGACAGTCAGATCCAACCACCAGAGTGATGCACCAACATGTGTTCACCTTCAGGACAACCTGATAGGCACGCACAACATCCTCTAAGGTCCCACTACCTTTTCGGAACTTTTTACAAATTCTACTGAGATCGGGCATAGCTTTCATATATTCGTCCTATAAAGGTGTTCAATTCAATGACGGTCGCTGCTGCATACAAACAACAGACCCGGATAATCCGGCGGCTGTTCGTATTATCGACAAATATTTGTACCAAATCCTGTCGTTTATCTGGCCTTGATCTGTTCATTGACTCAAGAGTGAGAAGAAAAGCACCCACGAATTTCGTCCAAGTTGAGCAGAGGCTGCTTGAGCCATGTGCCGAGAAGTCGGGAACCTTGAGCAGTTTTACACTTGTTCAGTACTCCAAAAAGTGTTGTATGTTGAGAACCCTGATTCGAGACCTGTCAGGAAGGGGAAATAGAGAAAAGGGAAGCATACAATTTGTGAGGGACCTTCGACAAGGTTCAGCGCTCTAAGCGCACTGGCGTCGAGCCTCATGAATTGAGATAAATCATGAGTGCGGATGGTGTAACACCCGTAATTATTCGGATCGTGAGGGAGCGCTAAGTACAAAAGTAGTGCAGACAGTGCAGAAGGAGCAGTAGGCAGCCCGAGTTGAGCTGCACGCTGCTTGTTAGGACTGATAATCATGGGCACATATCACGTACGAATGACAACTGTGGCGTCTGCAGAACTTAGTACTTGCGATTCTGCTCCTTTCAGAAGGAGTGCAAGGTCGCAGGACAGATTCTTCACCGCGAATTCACCTTCACAGATGTCAGGAAAAGAATGCAGGGGAACAGTGGCTTACTTGGTTTTCGCTCTGTAATAACAACACCACATCGATCCAAAACGGCCTTCATTTGTGCAAGGTCAATATCGCGATCAGTCTTGCCGGATACTGAGCCAGATGGGACAATGGCTTCTTTCACAGAAAGTTGAATGACCAAAGACTGGACTCTTAACATGAGCAGAGGGATCAACATAGAGTTAATAACCAACCTCGAGATTGGAGAAAAGCTCGGTGTCGATGAAGTCCGAGACTCCGAGCTCTCGAATAGTCGAGTCCGCAAAAGCCACTCCCACAGATCTTGCTTTCCCGCAATTTCCTCCGCCGCTCAGGTTACTGGCTGCATTTGCAAGTTTTATAGCAATAACGATAGGCGCAGCAACAATATCTGAATGCCCAAAAAGAAGGTCTTCCACCTGTTGCAAATTACCGGGTGAAGCCTAGATAGATGTCGTTGTCACCAAATGACGGGGGATAGATGGAGGAGAGTAATATTACCTTCTTGTCGAGGTGGAACTTGACACATTTTTTCCCTTGTCCTGCATCTGGAACCCATATTTCGACACGTAGCTGCATAATAGTGAGGCATTCCCTGAGGAAATTAAGGGCCACGGTCGTTTTGAGAAGAACACTGGGTAAGCCACCACTTCCTCCAGTCCCCAGCTGCTTGATGACGGAGTGTGTGTGATACACGTGTTGAGCAACAAATAACGCGTCAGCGCCGTATGCAACATAGAAATCATCATTCGCTGTGCGATAGAAGAGGCGGATAGTCCCAGTTTCGGGTGACTTTGATGGGAGCCTCTTAAAAAAAGAAATGAAACCAGGATCAGTATGTTCTGGAAAGCATCTGTTTCTTTGTTAGGAAATTTGTAAAAATAAATAATCAATTAACGAGCATACCTTATACGCTCGCCGTCTCCCTCCTGCTTCCCCTCCTGTGACATCAGCGGGCGTTGTTGTTGTCTTTGTGGTTGTCAAGAAAAGCGGAAGCCGTGGGAGATTATCGATTAACCATCAGGCCGATATACCCAAGGCGCCCAGTTTTGATCCCCTCCGCATTCCTGATCTTGGTTCCCTTGCATAAAATAGTAGGGACCAGAAGAGTTTGTTGGTTTTAATTTTCATAAATTGTTGGATTTAAGGCCCAATACTCATGGTCCGGGTCGAAAACTAAAAATAAAACTAAAAATAAAAATAAAAATAAAATAAAATAATAAGAAAGAAAAAGGGAGGGATTCAAACTTCAAACTTAAGTTGTCCAATATAATTATTGGGGGGTGGATGCAGCCAAGACAACAGACTAACTAGCAAGTAAGTGCAGTTTCAAATGATTGGAATATTTCAGAATTACTGTGCTGTCACTGACTCACTGGCACACTGCTGTGTGAAAATGGCCATCACAAATACTTGGCTGCCAATTTCTTCAGTATTTCTCATTGGCCGCATAACAAATACTTGGCTGATGGGTTCTTTATCTTGACAGATCCATCACAATGATAAAGATAAGATGAGTTCAAGTTTATCAAAATTTATCATGATTTTTGATTGATTTTTGGCTGGGTTTTTTGGCTGCTTGTACAGTTGCGGACACCAAGAGTCGACAAAATTGTTGGCCGATTTATGAGGACTGATCGGGATTTTTTGAGAGTCCGAAAACCATCAGAAAAGGTAGAATTTGAGTAGATTTATTAAATGGTACAAGCTGATTTCCCAAAAGTGAAGATAGAGGGAAAAAATGCAAGGGGGTACCGGAACCGGAATCCTGGACCTGGGGTCAGTTAGTTAGTCCGGCCTGAGGCCGCCCAAAAAAAAAATGAACTTTCCACTAAAATAGGCTTAAACGGCATTCTAAAGTGGCTATATGTATTTTACTTGTTGGAAATCTACTTGCTAAACTCTTTGTAGTGTAGAGGGGCCAGAATTGTCATGTACGAGCAGCAAATGTATTGAAAGGTGACCGTATACCCCTCTTTACTTTCATAACCCCTCTTGTTCTCCTATCACGTTCTTATCATTTCTCGGTATCCATTTATGGTATTCCCTCTTTGATGCCTTGTGATTCTTTCTTTCGACTACTTTATCTACGATGATACCGCGTCAAACCACTCTCAGTTGTTACCCCCGAAACCAACTGAGAGTGAGTTCTACTATACCTATCTACCATATCCATTACTTATTTATTCTTCACTGTAGCTTACCATTACAATAGGTTAGAGCTACAATACGAGTTGTTACCCCCGAAACCAACTGAGACTTACCATTACAATAAGGTAACGGTCCAATGAAATCCATTGCAATTGAAGCACCTCGGTCGTCAGGGACCGGTAAAGGATGTAATGGTCCAATCGGTCGTCGTGTGGATGACTTGTTTCGTTGGCAATCCAGACAACTTGGCACATAAGCTGCTTGTAAGTCACGTCACATGTGCGGCCAGTAGAACGAATGTCGAAGTGCTTCATAGGATTTGTCGGGACCGAAATGTCCCAACACGTCATGGGCCAGACGAAATATTGCCTCACGAAGTTGAGGACAGTGAGGAATTACCAGCCGGTCACCAATAAACCAAAGGCCAGTTTGTTCCTTAATGATCTTCATACCAGGTTTTGCTTCCCTTAGACGTTTGATCCAAGGGTCGGTGCTATATCCCTTGCGAATTTCCGATAACAAGTGAGTGTCGACGGCAAGATGAGTGATGGTTTTACTAGCAGTCCCAGCTTCCAAGGTCCCAGTGTCCGAGTTATTGTCGTTAACGGCTGTCGATGTTAATGTGCCAATGGCTGTCAATAAGAAGGGTTGTGAAGAAACTAGAATAGACGCCACAAAAGGGTGAAAAGGAGCTTCTGCCGCCGCGTCCGCCTCTGTAGAAGTTACGCAAGGTGTACAAGGAAGACGGGACAGCACGTCTGCCACCGTGTTATCTTCTCCTTTGACATAGACTATATTTCTGTCGTATTGTGAAAGGAACTCCATCCAGCGTGCTTGTTGCCGTGAAAGATCACGTTGGGTTGCGAAATTCTGCAGTGTCTTGTGGTCGGTATAAATCTGGAAAGGAACACCAATGAGATCAGTTTGCCATTTTTTTAATGCGCAGATAATAGCAAGTAGTTCTTTTTCATGAACTGGGTAATTCAATTCCGCGCCTTTAAAGGTCATGGAGTCGAAAGTAACAGGGCAGGCTGTTTCCCAAGTCTTCCCGAAGGAGAGCACTGCCCCCGACCGGGTGTCGCTAGCATCCGTTGTAACAAAAATTTTGTGTTCTGGCAGAAGACAGAAATCAATGGTAGTTAAACATTCGCGTGAAGTTACCAATTTCTTAATTCCGTCAAACGCCTGTTGATATCGTGAATCCCAAGTGGGAAAATCCTTTTCAGCGCTTCGATGTGTGAGTTCCCCAAGAACTTCGGTGTGAGCAGCTAAATCAGGAAGGAAATTGGCAATGTAACGAACCAGCCCCAAAAACGAACAGACATCGTGAGCATTTCGGGGTTGTGGCCAGTTGAGAATACAATCTGCTTTTCCTTCGTCAGCCTCGATACCTTTCTGTGAGATTTTGTGCCCCAGAAACCGAATTTCTGAACGGAAGAAATGACATTTTTTTGGATTCACGTAAAGTCCAGCTTTTCGTAAGGCATCGAACACTTGTTGTAAGTGCTTATCATGTTTGTCAATGGATTTCGACCACACCACAATGTCATCAAGATAAATGTGGCAAATCTTTCCAATGAGATGTCGGAGAGCAGCCGTAACACGGCGTTGATGAATCGAAGGTGAATTCTTAAGCCCCATCGGCATAACC
>Ga0307517_10011698_pt1 | contig 12137 bp, 6 predicted proteins | sample 23_EM_MG_FD_194515 | JGI IMG/M metagenome (GOLD analysis project Ga0307517, IMG submission 194515) | Populus trichocarpa ectomycorrhiza microbial communities from riparian zone in the Pacific Northwest, United States - 23_EM | ecosystem: Host-associated > Plants > Roots > Unclassified | place...
GATTTGATATCTATTATTTTGATTATTATTTATTTTATTTGAGATAATTTATGAAATTATATTTTTTTTCAATTTCATTCTCATTCAACTTTTTAATTTGTAAGATTTTTTCCTTATTATTTTAATAAAGTTGAGAAAAATAAAATATTAATAAGTTATTTTCCAGCTCATTTTTCATGATATAACCAAATACTAGAAAATCTTTTCTATTTTTTTTTTAATTACACTACCAAACATTAAAAAATAATTCAGAAACCTAGGGGCCTAAATTTAGAAATGAATGGGCAGTGGTAAAAGTAACTTGAGAGGGGGACTAAATTAATTATGGATGGAAACCTGGGGGCCTGTTTTACAGAACTAAGGAGTGGGGCATCATAAGTGGCGCCCTGGTTTTGGCTTGTGCCTCTCTCCTATTGCTATTTTCTGGCGAGCAGCGACTCTTGAGAGGAAGGGGAAAAAAAACCCAAGACTTTGCAAGCGAGATGGGGAACTTGAAAGAAAAAGTAGACAAGAAACAGCGGAAAAAGAGCAAGAAGGCTAATAACAGCAAATTCAGTGAAAATGGTATCTCCTCATTCAAAGTTTCTTGCTCTCAATAGCTTACTATCTTTCAAGTTTTTGCCTTTTGTGCGATTCTAACTTGTGGGTTTTATTGGAAAAACCTTTTCTGTTCAATCTGCTTGGTGCTTGTTATAGATGCATAGAGGAAAGCATGAATTTTTATTATGAACAACCAGTTTTGAGAAAGCTAGTTTATTCTCTCAATTTTAGGTATAAAATTTTAAAGAGAATGAGTTTAGGGTGGTGAGAATTAGGTAATGCAATTGTTTTCTCACAAGGGATTTTGCTGTTGAATGATGAACTGTGAAGTTCTGGCGTAGTAGCTAACACAAAAATGGGTAGTTCAAGTGCTTTTAAACAAACCTGTAAGATTTGTATTCTTTGGCATTATTGTCCTTATTGAACTTTTCGTTAAAGATGGAAGCTGGAGCTTTAATTGATAAAGATTACCCAAGCTTGAACTAGTTGCTGCAAGCTTGCGTCTTTTTTTTTTTATATACACAACAGATTGAAAATTTCACAAACAAATATTTAATAGTCAAGAAATCAGTGCATTTTTTTTTAAAAAAATTCTAATTGTGGTGAATGAGGTGATTCTCCTATAGTGGTAAAAATTGTGGTGGTGGTAGACATAAATGAATGGAATTTTTAGTGTTTTGCAGTACATGTGCTCGGCTAATTTGTCAGCATGGTTATCAAACAATAGATATTCTGCTTGACCTTTCTTCCATCCACTACTATACACTGGGATATATATCCTTTGAGTGAAGGAGAACTACTATGCTAAATGGGTAAAACTGCCCTAGATGTATTGTTATTCATCGTAATCTGGTTACCATTAATTTTTTTTTTGATATTTCAGTTATATTACTTAAAAGAATAGCTGGTTTTTCTTGAAGGAAAAGTAGCAGACATGAGATGGTTTGGTTAAGGGACAAAAAAGAGCTCTGTTAGAGCCAAGAATAACGTTACAGCTTCTTTTTGTAAGATGCTGGTTTTACAAAATGAAATAAACTTCACAATGAGTAGCATTTGACATATAAATGAATTTCAGAATCACTATACTTAAGGGACTGTTTAGGGTTGTTGCGCCTGTGGGCACTGGGCACCATAGCACTCTTAGACAGGGACTGAATCATTTCACTTCACTGAGATAAATTGGGTGAAATTTTACTCATTGATTTAGGTCGGAATAAGGGGGATGCAATTAATGAAGATTTCTTGGTTTCTTCCATGGTTATTTACCTGAAAATCATGTACAACTTATGCCAAAAATTGCTGCTATTTTGAAAATGTAAATACTGAAATTATTGCTGGTATTTTTGCTTGACCATTTTTTTTTCCAGATGCAATGATAAAGAGAGAGGATGAAAGGAATAAAGTGAACAAGCCAGCAGAGAAGAAGAAGAGGAAAAGGGAGAAGGGAAATACCTTTGATGGTGGTGATGCTATTCAGATCAGTAGAGGTTTGTTTTAGATATTGCAAACTGTTTGCTTACTAGATTTCTAATAATCTTGTCTCAATGATTAGTTTTTCTTGTTTCAGAAGATGACCGGACTAAAGCAGAAGGAGAAAAGAAGAGGAACAAACTGAGGAAAAAGAAACAGAGAAGTGAGGAGCAAAATAATGCTCTGGTTGGCAAATATGATCAGCTTGGTTCTGAGTCCGAAGATGGTTTTAATGAACAAAAATGTAAGGCAATAGGATTTTAGCTAGGTGAAATATGTTTTGAAATTCTATATCTTGGCAGAATGTAACTAAGATATTGTGTTATTTTGCTGATCCATTTTGCTAAGACATATTGCGTCAGTGCATACCTGGGTTCGCTGGTGCAGTCTCTCAATTGATTAAATACCATATTTGGCAAAATGGGAGCTCTGTGATTTTGTTCACGATGTCCTTTCTGTCTAAAACTCTCTTTGAGTATGCACACCAAAGTGCTGCCACCTTTTGTTTTCTATTTTTTTTCCCTTCTGGCTTGTTTCTTTTTCTTGAACTTGAGATTGTTGTAATCTACATCAAGCAATAAAATAAAGAACATCTGTTTAGTTTTCATACTATTCTCTTTGTTAGTCATAATATTGTTTTCTACCTTAAAACTTTATTAAGCTAAAAGGAGATATTAAATTTCCAAAGGGAAAAGTGATGATGTTCTTGGAAGTTAGGACAGATGACAGAACCTGTAAATAAACAATTCCTTTGGTTATGCAGAATTTCTCTTGAAAACATTATATTGTGTTCTTTTAGTGTTGTCTCATGTGTTCCTCTCATTCTTTTTAGGTAAATCCAAGAAATCTAAGAAAAAGAAAAAGGAGCATGACACATCAAAGGAGGAGGAGAATATACTGGAAAAGAGGGGAGAGACCGATCATGGTGAAGCATATTGTATTTCTTCTGTGGATGAGGACTGCTCAAAAGGAATGAAAAGTATGTATGAATCATATCGTGTGATATGTTTTAGCTCTTTCAATCTCATAAAATCCTATTAAATAGTAAAAATATTTGGTAATCAAATAAAAATAAATGGTCGAATATTCTCCATGAAGTTTTGTTTTGTTTTGTTCACCATCAGATAGAGATAAGTGTAATTAGTGCGTGGTAGTAAACCTGAACACATCCTTTTTATTTTGTGTTGGCTGAGTAGCATAGAAGTATTGATTTCTATTTTATGGCATGACATAATGGATTTGCATGTGATGAATGGGGTAAGGGTATTAGCTAAATTTTGCTTAATTTAATTCTCTGACAGGTTTCACCATGCGCAATATCAGTTTAATTTCTGGTATTGGTTTTATCAATGTAAATGTTTCTTCATTGTTTAGTTTCCTGACTTTAAACTTGCATTACAGAGTGGCTTACAGATTACCATCAAAGTAGACCGGGTTTGAAGGTGCTGCAACAAAGGTTAGACGAGTTCATAATTTCCCATGAGGAAAAACTTGAACAGGTATTGTCTCGCTTGCACCTCTGAGATTGACTCTTGATTTTGTGGAATCCTTTTCCTTTTTGTTTCTTAGTACTTCTATTGTTTCTTTAAGAGTGATCACAGACCTGTGCGTGCATTGTCTGGCTCAATTTTGAATACCTCGCTTTGAGTTTGTACAAAAACATTCCTGCAGGAAAGCATGCTTGTCACGGTTTCCTTTTGACAAATGTTGATGTGTGATATAGCTGTTCATCCTTTCAAACATATTTGGAAGAATTTCTCTAAAGTGGATGTTTAGTTATAGTGCTGCATATTTCAGCATTTAATAAAAAAATGTCATTCTCTCTCTCTCACAGACACTCCTTTTTTTGTTCACTTTACTTGGAAATTAAAATGTATGCTTTCCATTTGCAGATTATGTGGTCAGTCTGCTCTTTTTTTGTGGTAGATTTAGGCTTTCTTCCATGTCATTGTGGTCCTTCTTTTTCTCATTTGGCTTGATGTGTCATGTACAGGAAAGAAAAGAAAGAGAAGACCAAGCTGCAGAAGGGGGATGGACAGTTGTTAAACATCACAAAGGAAGGAAAAAGACAACAGATTCTGAAAGTGGAATTACTGTGGGCTCTGTTGCTCCGGCTGCTGTGGAGAATCAGATGACCAAGAAAAAGCCCAAGGAAGTTGGGCTAGAATTCTACCGGTTTCAGAAAAGAGAAGCTCAGAGGAGTGGTATGATGAATCTTACAAATAGCAAATTAGTGTACTTTTTGTTTGTGCAATATGCTATCCCTAGTTAAAGTAACTATGAGGATTTTCCTGATATATACGGACCATTTAATGATCTGCATGCACTTGTTTGAAACATAAATGAGAATATTTTTCTCTTCATCTAAGAAGCCACGGCACATGCTGTTGCTTCCTGTTGCTATTTGGGATGAGTTGAGTCTTTCTGCTATAAAGTATTAAGGTTGATTTTCAGATCAATCAGGCATCTTTATTGCTTTATCAATTCTTGTGAAGCAAGTTGACAGTAAAATTTCCTTGCAGAAATTATGGCTCTCCGAAGCAAATTTGAGGAGGATAGAAAGCGGATTCAGCAATTGAGAGCTGCTAGGAAGTTTCGACCTTACTGAGTGCTGCAGAGGCCATACAAATATGATCAGAATCTGAAGCATCCCCTAACGCGTTGATTTTTTTTGCAATGTAAGAAATTAGGGGGCCGGCATTCTAAGCGCTTAAAATTTTTGCACCTGGTAAGTTAATTAGAGATCAGCAACTGTATTCTTGAGTTATCATAACTATCTACAAAAATGTACAATTTTTCAGGTGATTAACTGAATTGTCAAATTGCATAATGTTGCTGAAGCGACCATTTGTTATGCTAATTCTATGATGCTTTCTGCTTGCAATTCCTTTCAGTAACGAGTTCTAGTGGCCCAAACTGCAATAATGGAGGGAGGGCTGCATTTTTTTTTTTTTTTTGTGAACATGAGGGAGGACTCCATTGAACCACATCAGGTTTTGGCAATTTTCCCACCAGAAATGCCTCATCAAAAAACAATAGATGTTATAGCTCAGGGAACTAGAAGTTTGGCCTTATCCATGGATGATGATAAAATGACGTAGCGCTTGATAATGAGATGTAGAGTACCAGCGTGGCATTTTGTTATCTAAAGGTTGAAATTTCATTTCTGCTGGCCAATTCCACTCTTTAGTGTTCATAGAACTGTTTAACCTGAAGTCCCATCTATAAATAACATTGGGATCATATAGAACTACTATGACATCAATTATAGGCTCTCTCAACACAAAAATGAAAAACAAAAGGCCACCACTGATAATCACAACCCAGTACCAAGAAGTAATTAGCTAAAACCACGAAAGAGAAACCTATTTAAGGAGAACTTCCAGCATGTTTCAGCACACTTTGTGCGGTCAAGTCATGTCTGTGTGTAGTGGTGTTTACTCAATGTATTGTCAGTTGATATGCCAGGCTTTTCATGACAGATGCTGCTCTCGTGTCTTTGTCTGGTGTTTGGATAGATTAGAAGTTAATGTATCTGTCTTTATCTGCAGTTTATATGGTTGATGTGCACCCCCACCAGGTTGTGTATTTAGAAACTCATACATATCTTCCATGGATAAAATTCGTCCATCGATGGGATATTTTTTTATATAAAATTAGCACAGTAAATGTAAGATTTTAACCGAATAGCACAGTTTGAAAAAGATAGTAAAATAGTATATTTTATCATTGTCACGCTTTTAAAACATAATATTAATTAAAATTTAAATCTAAATTGAAAAACATAAAATTATAATTAATTTTACAGTTTATAACAACGATATTTTGATAACTATTACGGTTCTGAAATACAATATTATTAAAATGTCATGTATATTAACTAAAATATCATCAAAACTGTGTTATTTTGTCAAAAAAAAATTTATCCTATGTTACCTTGCTATTTTTTTTCCTGCGCTAATTACACAATTAATCCCCAACGGTGTGTATGCGAGTTCTTGAATGGTGACATCAAGGCCTCCAGGCTGTAAAATCACATCTGAATCTGAACCACAGGATGCAGTGAAGCATGAGATTTTCACTGTGCACAGATGCCCAAGCCATCGAACTTATTTTTTGCTAGACTTGACATGAGATTCTTACATGCCAATAGGGCAAATCTGCTACCAAGTTCAAGTTTTGACCAAGATTACCCTAAAAACACTGTCCTCGGAATATGATGATGACACCCGTTTCTTCCCATTCGGTCACTCTGAATGATTCTTCTGATGGTTCCCTGCTCTTTCATGCCATGCGACACGAACTTGTACTCTTGAATAGCATGCCCTTGTTATCAGGTTGTCTTGACCTTAAAAATATATATATTTATCAATTGATAGGTTAGTGGGCCATAGCTCATGACATACCTAGCAAGCAATCTTACTTGAATATGTTATTCCACCGGAAAATGCCATCGGAGAAAGTGAAAGGGCCAACAAAATTAAAGAACATACCGAAGTTGAAAAGGTAAATGGTCTCACGCAATCAGAGGTGGCTTCCACGCAGATGCATAAACGAAGACCATTCATGAATTTTCCAGTCCTGTGCAGAAATGCAGAATTTGTTCTCCGGTCATATCATTAGGTATGAACGACTAATCCACAAATCTTTGAAAGGCACTTGTATCGCCCACCTCAACTGGTCCAACGCATGGTGCCGTTCTTTTTATTCTGGCATCATATGCCCATCTCCTCAATTATTATAGCAGTTTAGTCAAGCTTGGCTGCTTGATTCTCCTCTCTTCCAATCAACATGCAACTTTTCCCAGCAACCAGCTTTTAACGATGCTTTACCCCGCCGTACTTCAGTTGCAGCAATGTCAAAAGGTGTTATAAAATGTGCTTTACATGGTGGTGTTTCGTGTTTTTTATTTAAATACATATTAACATATTATCTTTCTAGATCTTCTTTTATTTTTAACATTAGTTTATTAAAAATATAAAAAAAACATATAAAAAATATTCATTTAATATCCTTATAATGTGAAAAGCAATTTAACAACCATAAGCTATCACGACGACAAAGGATATTTAACAACAAAAGACACTGTTTATTTTTATGGTGGCAAAATGTTCTTGTAAAAATTGATTTTTTTTGTTTTAAATTAATTTTTTTGTATTCTGAGATCATTTTAATTAATTTTCTTATGTCTAAAATAAATTTTAAAAAATAAAAATTGATATATTTCCAAGTAAAAAACATTTTAAAAAATAATCGTTGTCATATTAATAAACGGGCTCTAATTTTTTTTGTCTACACCTTTATTTTCTTTTGCTTGCATATGGAAATGGTGCTGAAATCCTAACTAGATTTTGAACACATAAGAAACTAAATACCGCATGCTAGCTCTTTAAAATTCTGTTTATTTTTGTGTTTTAAAAGCATTTTTTTTATTTTTTTTCTTTACTTTAAATTATTTTTTTGTATTTCCGGATTATTTTGATGTACTGATTCAAAAATAATTTTTTAAAAATAAAAAAAATATTATTTTCATATATTTTTAAGTGAAAAACACTTTAAAAAACAATCGTCATCACACTCTTAAACACCTAAGAATATGTTTGTTTTTGTGGTTAAAATTGAAATTGAGGTTAGATACAATCTAATGATATACAAAACTCAACCATAAAAGCTAGTTTTTTTTTTTCTTAGAGTGTTTGTTTTTGTGGTTGCTTTTGCTTTTGAAGCAAACCATTAACGTTTGGTAAAATATAAAACGTTAATTACTGTGTATGAGACCTACTATCATTTACATTTTGAACCCAGGTTAACTGAAAGCAGATGCAATCTGCTTCTTCCTATGTCGCGTCTGTGCAGAGTGAATTAACTCACTCTGCAGAACACGTCTCCACTGTTCATGGCCAGATCGGGTCCGACCCAAACTTAAATGCATTTGACAACGTCTGACCCAGTAAAAAAAATCTAATTTTTGTAATTGTGTTTTACTCGAAAAACTAGTGTTTAAATGACATTACATAAATTAGAAGGAGATCGCAATTGTTTCTTATGATATTTTACCTGATTTTGTTGTACGCTCAAAAAACCATGAAAATTGTAGTCCTTATTGGATGAATTTCGTACGTGATGGAATTGTAGATAGGTTAATGGAACAATAAAAAATATTTGATATAAAGTATTGTTTATTTAATGATGTAATAAGAGTTGTTAAATCTATAATATTTAAATTAAAAACACAAATATTAATATATATCTTTTTTAGTTATTTTATAACCTCAATTTGAAAAATATTTTTAATCAAAAACATTAAATTATTTTTTATTCAACCTCAATTTCATCCAAACATATATAAATATCAAACCAATTACATTCAAAAATACTTTTTATAAAATAACGCTAAGACAGTGATGAATTCTAAACACAAACCTCGTCCACATAAACAACTTCACTTCTTAGGTTTTCCTTGTATTAAAATGGAAGCAGGGCAATCAGCGGACACTCGTCTCAGAAAGGAACAAATGATAACTTGTCAAGGGAACCTCAACTGCGAGCACTCAAGCATGCATCATGCTGTTGGTCATGTCACATGCATCATGCAATAAAGATAACCAAAGGGCAACAGGCAGGAGCCTCATTTCAGAATGAAAGACGGAAACCGGCACAAGCCTTCTTTCTTTGCGGATCGAGAAAGATGGTTTCTTTAGTCAGTGCGGCAGGATTTTCATAGGAGGCGGGACGGTCAAACTGAAAAGCCTCCGAAAATGTTCATCTCAGTCAATGCCACACATGCATCATGCAATCAAGATAAGCAAAGGGCAATAGCACCAACACAAATATAGCATACACTTGAAATTATAGAACACTTGTTTTCAACTTCAAGGCCTGACAACCAGAACCCGTTATTGAGCAAGACATGAAATAAATTGTAATGAAAGACTCAAGGCATGGACAAATGCCTCTAAAACTCAGAATCATAACCCCATGACATCAAGTAAACAAAGAAAAAAAAAACATTGCTGAAAAGAACTACTTCTCTTCAGCTTCCTCGTCCTTCTCATCCTCACTCCAACAACATTTCAGGATTGACCTGGGAGATGAGCAGCCTCCAGTCGCTGCAAAGCTGTGGTAGACAATCGATCCACCCTTCCCGAGCATTTCATAGTTCCCCCCTCCACAAGAGTAACCTTTCACATCCAGGGAAAACATCGCTCCAAGTTCGTCACACTCAACATTAGAATGCAATGCAATGGAGAACTCGGTCGGTTCAAAGCAAACCAAAACCCTATAAAGCAGCTGCCTCAAATTTAAATCTTGAAAATCATAACCCACAGCCTCAAAACTTGCATAGCTGAAACCATCTTCTGGGGTGACATGGATTGTGGAAATTGCACTCCCTTCAATGGCATTCATAGAGTAACCACAAGGGTCAAAATCAAAATCGCAGATCTCAGATTGCGGAAGGATCTTCCTTATTCCAGAATCCTCAGTCATCACAGTAGCTGAACTGGCGTGTGTTTTGTAGAAAACAGATGCTCGCTTCCTGTCCAAACCAGTCATGCACATTTCCAGCGTGTAAACAGGGCCAGAATGGCTCTTCATACCAGCAGCAGCAGAGTAAACATGCCATTTCTGAGTTGAGTTGGGACTTCCCATCACATATGCCACACTCTCTAAACCAAATTTACTGAAATGGCCATCGAGGACAGTTACCTCCTCACAGAAGTTACGATGCGGAAATGGCTGAGCCCCGGGACATATGAAGCTCCCACGAGTGTACCTCACAGAACATACAGTGAGTGAAAGGGCATCAGCGAGCTCAAGGATCACTGGGATCGAAAGGAGCAGTTTAGTAGTCCCACAAGTTTTGATGATAACTTTGTAAGGGTATACAAAGAGACTGGATTCCGACAGAACATACGAATCAACCTCGTCATTTGAAAGCGAATCAACTATAGTGCATTCAGCTGGTTTGAGAATCTCGTCCAATTGAGCCTTGGACAGAGACCTGAGGCCCTTTCCTTCAGGGTCAGAAAAGAAGCCAGGCTCTAAAAAGCAAATTTCAAGCCTTTTTTCGTAACCTTCAAATCCGATTGCAGAGACCGGCTGTGCCATCTCACCTCACAGTAAACAGATGACAAGTGCAGAAAAGAGTGCGAGAGAACGAGGAAAGCAGAAAAGAAAAAAAGACTAAAGACAACAGACAGTATGAAAGAGCTAAAAAGGGGCTATGTCAACACTTGGAAAATCTCAGGATGGCTTCCGAACGCACTGCACAAATAAACATAACAGAAAATTAGAAAGCCAGTAACATAATAAAATCCCGAAAGGAAAACAGATGATTAACTTCAAACTCACGTTGGAGTAAGCAGCAGATCGGAACTTCTTGATTCCACCGGCAGGTCTGATGTCTTCAATGCTGTAGCCGAGAGGTGCTTCGTACAATAAGGATTTACTACTACTACTACTACTAGACTTCTTGCCACCTTTAGACTCCATGGATCATTCAGTCTTGTCTGCAAGAACCACACAGGATTATAATTAGCACGAGACACAATCTTGCAAAATAGCAACAAAGGAAACAGGTCTACAGTCATATAGAATGAGAAGAAACCATAAGTAAGCATTAGCATAACAGCAGAATTCCAAATGCAATACATAAATCTTAATTTCGAAAAAAAACAGAGCAATAAGACATGGAGGACAACAGAGCAATTCATCAAAACAAGGGAGCAAAACAAAGTAGAGGACATTAGCAAACAACTGTGTTCATATATTCAAAATACAGACACGTAGGCGATTAGAAACCAAATCCATTCAACAGACCATGTTTATGTGGGCACAAGGTATTGATCAATCATGGCTTAAGGGAAAGGAAACCCCTGAAGACCATTTGCATTATGAGGTTTAAACAGATTCACGAAATAAAATAAATTAGCATCCCCAATACCAATGGATAAACAGCTATAAATGACATCATAATAAAAATTTGATTGATGTATTCTAAGAAAACTCGCAACACTATTCCTAAATCTTATCAGCAATTAAAAAAAAAACAATTCCGTCCAAAACCAAAATTAATTCCAAGCAGCATAAACCAGATTCACGATCCTTGCAAATAAAAGACACAAGATAATTACACAATCTCAATCAATCTATTAACAAGAATCTATGCACTTAATAGATAAAGATAACAAAATCAGAACATTTACCAATAAATTATATGAAATCTTGAAAAACTAATCTCCTTCAAAAACTCCCTCTTTCTCAAACTCCAAACTAAACTCTACAAATCAAAACAAAATCAACAAATTACAAAACAAGATAAGAAAAAATAAATAAAAAGATAACAAAAGGATATGTATATACCTGTTCAAGAAACAAATCAAGATTGGTTTTTTATAGGAAAAAAAGGCAAAACCAATAACAAAATCAACAAACTCTAGATTTGTTTTTGAGAAGAGAGATTTTTAAGAGCTTAAATCTGCGAGATTGTTAAAGAACGTGAAGGGTTCTTGTTTTGTGAGTTTTGAGAGGGCAACGGGCCTTATATTTATATAGGATGAGGGGCAGGATGGAAGTGGACGTCTTGAAATTAGCACGGGATTTGCAGATAATTACGGTCTCACCACTGCGAAAAACTTGTTGCTAATCTCGCCTGAATTTCCTCGAAGATTTCATTGCCCACTATTTACTTTTTATGGTTTAATTACTGAATTACCCTCTACGAGGCTTGCAAGATCAGCAGCATTCGGAGGTAGAAAGCACAAATGCAATTTTAAGAAGGTTATTTTATGATTAAATAAATATATTGTTTAAATTATAAAATAAAATAAAATAAAAAAAGAGAATCGATTTTGTCTCTTGATTTTTCTTTCTTTAGATTGTGGGTTTGTGGTGGAATGCATCTTTGTTTTCTTGCCACGCAAGAAAAGGCACAAAGGTTTATCTATGAACAAGAAGATTCTTAACTTTTAAAATTATATTTTATTTTTAATGAATAGAAGTAGCCCACTTGTTTAGTCAAATTATATTTTAATTAAAAATTTATTAAAATGTCCACTCCCTCCCTGCATTCTAAATAAGAAAGGCTCGGGTATCTTTTTAAATCTTGTTTATTTTTGTATTTTAAA
>Ga0307517_10011700_pt1 | contig 12136 bp, 7 predicted proteins | sample 23_EM_MG_FD_194515 | JGI IMG/M metagenome (GOLD analysis project Ga0307517, IMG submission 194515) | Populus trichocarpa ectomycorrhiza microbial communities from riparian zone in the Pacific Northwest, United States - 23_EM | ecosystem: Host-associated > Plants > Roots > Unclassified | place...
TCACATCCTTCAGGTGAGGATCGATTAGATAATCCAGACAGACGTGTAGCCAACTCGATGTGATTGTCAGTGAAAACAGGACCCATGAGACTAGCTGATAATTCATAAAGATGGACGAAGGGGTTTTTTGCACATTGTTGGGGGTGGAGTTTGAAACATGATCTCACAAGTTCTTATCATATCGGTCAAACATGATCTCATGAACCACCCTTATGGGTTGAGACCCTCGTAGGAAGAGAAATTAAGAGTTTAGCCGCCCTTTCAGCTGTTCAGGCCTTGAGCAAAACATAACGCATTAATTGAAAAGGCTTCCTTCCAAGAACTTAACGTTCTCTCATCACAAAAATATATATAAAAAGAAAGAAATCTGAATTTGATGGGTGATTGTGTCTTGGTCCCTGGACACTAAGCATTTATTGATACGTCTAAAATGCAGGAAAGACAAGCAAATCCACAAGACAAAGGTTTTTGGAACAAAACCTGATAGTTTCTACACATTATCATCCCTAGAAATTATATATATACTACTACCGTAGAAGTTTTCGCATTGATCTGCTTCTGATGCAGTCAAACGGTAACAGTGTCTTCTTCAGAACGTAATATTGAACCATAGCCAGCTTTGTCTGTGGCCCGATCTCTAATAAAGAATTTCATAACAGTGGTTGCGAACCAGCTTTGTCTGTGGCCCGATCTCTAATAGCATAGCCAGCTTTCTCTGTGGCCCGATCTCTAATAAAGAATTTCATAACAGTGGTTGCGAATGCTTTTCCAAAGTAATCTTCAACGTGAAAAACCATCAAATCTAGGCCTTGAGAAATAATGGGAGTTCGCGCAGTACACAAAAAACAGAAATCCATGTTCAAAGGAACATCAGACCCCGTACATGATTTACATATTCATATGATTATGAAGATAGCCTAACCGTATTATTGGATTTTATTTATTAAATTTAATATTGTTATTTGTTGAATTTTTTTATTTAATAGGCTATAAACACAATGTAGTTGAGGTTTTAATATTTATATCCTATTTTTTAAATATTAGACAATGAATTGAATAAAAATTACAAAATTTCAGACTTTTTAAACCTTTTCTTTTATTTTTTTTTGGCTTCCTCTTCTGGGTTCTTTTCTTTTCTTTAAGTTTTTTTATCCCGCATCAATTACATTACCATGACATGTGATCCAATTTCAGTTACTCTTACATTGATTCAGAGATGAAGTTACATTGATTCGGAGACGAAGGTACAAGAATCTTGTCTGATAGGTAGGTAGCTGGCAGCTAATTTGAGACTTATCAATACAATGACCTGCTCGAATAAAAATGAAATAAGAAACCAGGTACCAAATCACAAGCTTTAAGGCAAGGCAAAGCTTTTGGAACATACACATTATCATCGTTCCAGTCAAACAGTATAAATTTGAACTTTTGGTGTACACGATCCAGTCAAACGGTATTCACAGTATCTGCAAGGGAACGCAATATGCAACCCATGCCAGCTTTCTCCGTCAATTTTTCATGTATCCGCAGGCATTGGTCGCATGTGGGCCGATCTCCAGTAGACAATCCCCTATACAAGTACCTGTGGAATATATGATATCAATGAATTAATGTTCCATTGCAGAACGTTTCACAAAAACAACGAGAACGACAAATGAATAGACCACATGAAATGCTAGATGGAGATTCGATTCACCCATTCCTTTTCGGGCATTTGGGTTGAGGGGTGTTGCTCTTAGTGTTCAACGCAAACCGGTAAGGATTTGATAATCCCACAGCCAACTATGTCCACATTACTGAGCATGTGATTATTAGTATTAAAGCTCAGCCAAGAACAAGATTGAAGCACGTCAGCTTCATTTTTACCTTTGAAGTTCATGCTCAGCTTTTTTTTTCACATACAAGTAGGGATCCAAAATGTGCCAGGATGAAACAAATCCTTCCAGAGTAAACACCAGGGGCAACACAAATATGGTGCAGTGTGTCACACAGAAAGCCAATTGTGGATATGTATAAAAGTGTCCTTGGACAAGAGAAATGGATGATCACATTAACAGAACGAGATAAGTAAAAATTTTCATTTATGATGTCTTCATGAAAAAAAATATATAAATAGCACTTTAACTGTTGTAGGCAAAATCAGTTCCATTCTATTTCTCCTGACAAAACAATTGAGTAATATACCAAGAAGATACAACAGGGAGGGGTCTTACAAGGAGGCTTTGGAAGGAGAATCAGGATACCATTTTGTAAATGGCATCGATCTGATCCTCAAGGTAATTAAGGTTTGATGAAATTGAAGAGAGTTCTCGACCATATTTTATATTTCAAAACAACAAGCTTAAAGCTAGCAAACAGAGAAGCTTTATGTTGAGGAACTGTTTACTAACGACCAGCAACATGCAGGCGAAAAATATTCTCTACAACCAATAAAGACTAGCCAAGGGCTTCGTTAAGATAAAAACCCATTGGCAATAATAATTAGTTTTCATGAATGATCACACCATCAGAAATATCTTAACTCTCTGCTGGCTTCGTTCTTGTAGCAGAAAAATGGGTAGCTGCTACAAATTCCAAGTGATTTCAAGTTTAGAGCCGTGAATGCCAAGCTAGAAGTTTGAAATTGATCGAACATCAGTTCATGAATAAAAGATTACACCACAAATAAGTTAAAAGTTGTGAAATGATGAAAATTCAAAATATTTGGAGAGGAAGTGGTAAAATATCTAAACAGGCTGAAGGAACAATAAAGTTTAACCTTGAAATGAAGCCAGCTTAAGCTAAGGACCATTTGAGCAATGACTCAAAGCTTCCACTTAACAACAAGCCTCAATAATAAATAGTATATATTTATCAATTATACTTTATAAAATGAAGATTGTCTTCACTTAACAAAAGATCTCAAATATGAAATGAAGATTGCTCAAGTCTTACTTGTCAAACATACATAAAAAAAAAAAATATATTTTTTAAATATTTTAGAAGACCCAATTTATAATTTTGCCAAAGACTTTCATTTGAAGAATTCTTCTATGGATGAGAAAAGCCACAAAATTCAAAAAACTACCGTTGCTTGACATATCATTCACAATCATAGACCCTAGACATAAGGTGGCTTCACTAAATCACGAAAAAGGGTCGACACCATCTCGAATTCTTAAGAGGCTGCAACTATCTGTTTGTTTTTCTTAAAAAAAAACTACGTTAAAGGACAAGGTTCTCTGATTCGTCACTGAAACAAAATTGAAAAGAAAAATGTCATTAACAATGAGTGAGTCCTCATACGACAGTAATATCACGCACGCATAACTTAAAAAACAAGAGATCGAATCGAATCGAACCGAACTAAACTACAACTCTCTAACTGTAAATGTAAATTCAGGTGATGGGAAAGTTAAATAAAATAAAACTAGAAATGAAAATAAGGAAGAGAAAGAGAAGGACTGACTTCATCAGAATATCATAGTACTCGGGATCCAAAGCAGAGAACAATGCATCCACATCTTTTATTGCCATTAGCGCTCTATGCACCACGATCCAATTCGCTGACTACGCATATAAAAAATATATATAAAAATCAAAACTTCCCTTAATTTTTCCAAAAAAAAAAGAAAAACAAAACCTTGCATCGCTCGTCTCGAGTCTTGGGAGGCGAGCCTTCTAGTACCGTTTTGAGAGCCTCGACAGGTCTACCCCTAAAAGAAACAAAGAATCACAAACAGAAACACCAAAATTGAGTTGCAAAATGATTGATAATTACTGACTGTTTGAGTAGGCTTTCGATCTTGCGAGATTTGTGTTCGATTCTTGTGATTATAGCCTCTGCCTCTGCATTCTCTGCTTTCACTGTTTCCCCTCTTCCTGCCATTCGCTCTCCTTGCAGTGAAACGATGGGGAAGTTAAGCGTTTAGCTACGGCGGGTAGCGGTTGAGCCTTGGGCGCCGTGTTTCTCCTGTTTTCGATACAGCTTCGTGATGCTTTGTGAACAAGGATCGTTCTTTATTGGGCTAAGGCCAGGGCCTCGTTCAAATCAATGCAGGCTAAGTTTCGCCTTTTCTTTTCATGGGCCTAGGTTTCGTCACCCTTTTTTATAAATGAACAAAAAAATTATTTTCTTTGTTTTTATTTATTTAATTTTAAAAACAACTTTTAGAAAAATAGTTTTTTTTTTTGGTTTATTAGGAGGCATGTTGGAATTTAGAATATATAATGGATTAGTTATCTCTCGTTGTATAATTTCCAAATAAACTATAATTATTTGGGCTTAAACTTGTTTCAAAAAATGAAAATATCCCATATACAATGATTAAATTATATCTATTTATGCTGGAAAATATAATCTTTTAAAAAAAATGAATTCAAACAAGTATTAGAAAATAGAATCTTAATAGAAAATTAAATAATATAAAATCAAGTAAAGATGATAAAAGATTTAATGTGATCATAATAAGAGTTTTGAGAATAATGTTCGAAGAAAAAACAATAAACAAAAAAGACGTTGAGCGAAAAAACAATTAGAATTTAAAATATAGAATTATCAAATGAGATAAAAATAAGATAATATCAATGACGTCCGAGTTTCCGTGTTTGACATGTTGTACTTAGACGCCTTTACTTTTTTAATATTTTTATTTGATATATTAATATTAAAAACAATTTTTTTAAAATAAAAAATATATTTCTGCTTTTCCTGGCTCCTGTTTTTTCCTTCCTTCCCTTCGAAGTTCAAAGTCTTCCTTCCTCCACCATCTCATTTCCCCATTCTCACACCCACCAAACAGCAGAACCTAAAAAAACCCCTTGTTTCTCCATCAATGGCAGATCCTGTCTCACATTCCAAGCCCCCTTCGCCACTCAAGGGGCTTGACAACTCAAAACCCATCACCAGAACCAATAAGTCATCATCTTTCACTAGTCACATACTCTGTAAGTCTCTCTTTTTTGTGCTCTTTCTTTTTCTTATTCCACTATTTCCTTCACAAGCTCCTGACTTTATCAGCCTGTCTACTATTCTCACCAAATTTTGGGGCCTTGCACACCTTCTTTTCATAGGCCTTGCTGTTTGTTATGTCTTGTTTAGGTGTAGAAATGTTGAAGATTTTGACTCCGAACCACCTCCCCAGTATTCTGATGATTCACAATCATCTTATGTGTCTAGGATTTTTCACGTTTCTCCAATTTCTTATGATGGGTCTGAAAATTTGTCTGGGTTTCATGACAAACATGTGTACCAAAATTGGAATTCACAGTATTATAGTGGTGAGTCTATGGTTAATGGCACTAATGGCCATGAACTGAACAAAACTGAATCGCAGTACTGTAGGGATGATGAGTCTATGGTTGATGATACTAACGGTAATGAACAAAACAAGGGTGGATCTTTAAATGCTGAAAATGACTTTGAAAATTCATTTGAGAATGGTGATAGCGATGTGATTCAAGCTCGGAATTCTCAGTATTTTCAGAGTGAATCGATGGTTGTAGGGTCTCAACCGAACTATTCACTTGATGAATATGGTAATCTAGGACAAGTAAATGGTTACAGGCCACTAGGGTTGCCAATTAGGAGTTTAAATTCGAGGATTAGGGTTCTGGATAGCTCTCTATTTAGTAATGAAAACGAGTCCGGTACAAGCTTCTCGGCCTCAGGCTCCACTGATGGTTCTGGAAGGAGTGCAAACGAGAATGATTTTGGTGATATGCCTCCTACGAACTTGGAGGAGAGTTTTAATGAAACTGTAGCCTTACCTTCCGAAATCCCATGGCATCCGAGATCTGAGAGGAAGGAAATTAGAGAGAAAGTAGGTTCTTTTGCTGGAGATTCTTCGCATCTTAGGCCTCTCTCAGTCGATGAAACACAGTTCGAGTCTCTCAAATCACAGTTAGAGTCTCTCAAAACAAAGTCTTTCAGGTCCACAACATCTTTGTCAGTTCAAAGGGGTCCAGGTCCACAACATCTTGGTCCTTCACATTTTAGACCTCTCTCAGTTGATGAAACTCAAATCGAGTCACAATCTTTCAGGTCCACGACATCTTTTGCATCCCAAGGGAGCTCAGCCTCGTATTCACCAACCACTCTCTCACCCTCACATTCTATTTCTTCTGAATTGCCAAATTCTGAAACCGAAGAATTAGGGAAAAACAAGAGTTATCGTGCATCTTATCCTCCTTCTTCTCAATCACTAGCAACCAGGAAGGCGGATGCTCCACTGAATGCATTTCATTTGAGGAGATACAGTGGTGGGTCTTTGTTCCCAAAGGATTCACGGAGAAGCTTAAAGGATGAGTTGAAAGATTTGAGAGGGAAAAGGAATGAGCATACAGTGGGTAGTGGAGAGACCGGGCAGGGTTCTTTGAGATCAGATCAGAAACCTGCAGTACCTGTTAAAACTTCATCACTAAAGGGAAAATTTATTAGGACTATTAAAGCTAGTGGATATGCTGCAGAGACAATAAAAGCTAAGGAGGCAGGTAGAAAACACATTGATGAGAAGGTTGGAAAAATTTGCGATGAAGCTCAAACAGTAAACGTGGGAAAGAATGAAATGAAAAGAGGACCTGATAGTATCTTACTTGGCTCTGATAAAAAGAACTCGGATACTCATCATCATATGCCAAAGCCAACCCTTTCAAAGTATATGAAGAAGGAAAAGGAAATATTTTCAGAAAGTCTTACCGTGGAGTCCACAAAAGACTCAGAAAGTGGGACTGATAATTCTCGAGTGAGTTCAGATGAACATTCTGCGCCTGCCACTAACATTGATGCAGGAGATTACTCTAGCGAGGTTGATAAGAAAGCTGGTGAGTTCATAGCCAAGTTCAGGGAGCAGATTAGGCTTCAGAAAGTTGCATCTATTCAGAGATCAAAGGGAAAGCGCTTGAATGGTACTTATGTTAGGTGAAAGATAAGATCAAAGGGAAAGCGCTTGAATGGTACTTATGTTAGGTGAAAGATAAGCCTATACTGCTCCTAGATAGCTAGCAATATGGAGACGAAGTTGATTATTATTCATTTTTTTACTTGTTCACTCTTCAATTATCTATTTTAGATTGTATCTAAATCTACTATTGTAGATACTACATCCAGTTCTCGTGGAATTGTGAAGTATGAGTATCCACCAACTTCGTCGCATAATTAAAGATTTAAGATCTTTCATAGAATTGTTAAACCATCTAACTATTCATAATTAAAGATTTTTTATCTTTCATAGAATTGTTAAACCTTCTAACTATACTGCATTACTTTGACATCATAAACTAATATTATTGCCTTAATAAATTTAGTGAAAGCACACCATCATCAATCTGCCTTTCTATTTGGTTTTGCGCTTTGAAAAATAGGGAGAATGATCTTTCAGTGCGATCCTCAACAGATGGTATTGTATCTGTTGCAGTTGCTGCATGTACATGTCGCAGTTATCTTGTGGAAAGGATGACTCAAAAAGGTTTATAATCATCTAGTGTTGTTCAATCATGGAATGGATGAATGAGACCCCTTAAAGGTGTTCTGTGAAGTTAAAAAAACCAGAACCTTATTGGCATATCTTGCCTGACTGGGGACTGTGTCACCTCACGACTTGAGGCTTATCCTGGGAGAATCTCAAGGAAAAGCTTTTGCAATTTTTAAATTCACTCAAGGAAGAAATGTGATTGTTAATAATTTGCTGGATTCATCCTAAACTGAGTAAAGCTATGGAGGCTGCTGTTAAAAGGCGCGTTGGATGCTAATATATAGTTTTCTGCATCTGTGTGATATTAAACTTCCGTAATGTCCTTCCTCAAGATGCTCATGAATAAAAATCTGCTGCAATGTTTTTCAGTTAAAGGCTTGCTTGAGCAATGTTTGGTGTCGGAGTGGTATGTCTTAAAACAATTCCTGCTGTTAATTAATAAATTAACCATGTCAGTGCTGAAGATTTGAACCTTGTTCAGGACATGGTCAGCAAACACAATTACTCATCACTTTTGTTGCCGCCATTGCACATTGAGTAAAGCCCATTTAACGTCTCAACTAAAATAAGTAAAATGATGCGAGGATATTCTTTATCACCGAACCAAAATTTGAAAAAAAAAAAAAAAAACAAGTAAATTTGTTCCAATACTCGAGGCTTCAAAATCTTGGTAGTTGGAGCGCGGTGAATATTATGGCCCCGTGAGAAGCATATTCGTGCAGAGGATTCCTTGTCCCCCAACTACGTCCACGAGTCGGATTGTGATATGGATGGTGTGTGGCATCGTGGTTAAAATGTAATTTGCTTAAAATTTGAAAAAAATATTGTTTAAAATTAAATTTTTTAGTGTGTTTTAATTATTGTGATATATTAATATAAAAAATAAATTTTAAAAATAAAAAAAAAAATATTTTAATACTGCTGACATGAAAGAAGAGAGAGAAAAAAAAGAAAGAAGACCACGCCGTTTTAATGACTGCTCAAGACAGGAAACGCTGTCGTCATTACATTACCGTTTCCACTTTGAAACAGGCAAGTTCCAAATCCTTGCAGAAAAAGGAGAGATGTAGCTCCGTACTGTGGTCTATCCTGTTTTTAAAATTTTATTTTTTTTTAAAAAAAATAAATTAATATTTTTTAATTATTTTAATATACTAATATTAAAATAAAAAATTATTATTTTAATACGAAAAAGGCAAAAAAAAACACGACCACATTTTCAAACTTTCGGAAACACCAGGCAGGCAAGGGCACTGTTAATTCGCTTTCCAGTGTTTGTTGAGAAAAAAAAAAAACCCACAAAAAAAAAAAAAACACCACTGCCTAATTTGTTCCATGCCTCTCCTCCTTAAACCTCCAATCAACCATGAAAGGATCCATTCAATTCCCAGATTCTTCTTCTTGTTGTAGTTGTAATCAATAGGAGGTTATTTCTACTTGTTTCTTTTCCTTTTCTTTGAGGGTTATGTGAAGAAGATGTATATTGAGGAAATAAAGGAAGGAGATCAGGATGAGAATTCATGTAGAAACGTTGTCGTTTTGGATGCAAAGAAAGTTTTGGTAGGAGCTGGAGCTCGTGCTCTGTTTTACCCTACTCTGTTGTACAATGTTTTGAGAAATAAAATTGAATCCGAGTTTCATTGGTGGGACAGAGTCGATCAGGTGTTTACTAATTATCTTCTTAGCTACTGATTTTTTTTATGGAAGTTCATTAGTAATGTTTGTTGAAAGTATGAATTAATATTATTATTTTTTTTATAAATTTTTTTAAGTGGTTGTTGATGAATATAGACTTGCTACTTACTTACTGACTGTCTAAATTGTTTTTCAGTTTATATTGTTGGGAGCTGTTCCGTTTCCGACGGATGTTCGACGATTGAAGAAACTTGGGGTGTCTGGTGTGGTTACACTGAATGAATCATACGAGACTTTGGTTCCCACATCACTATATCATGTGAGTTTGGTTTCCATGTCGTGTTTTTCCAGATATGATAGTCTTGTTAATGTACAGGTGATTATCTTAATTTAAAATCCATGCCCCCATTAAGGCTTTGCGATTATCTCCTTTTGACAAATTGGTTAGATAATCTAGGAGAAATTATTTGCTTAAATGGCCAATACTGCCTTTAAAAGCCCACGTAAGTCACTGATTGTTGTTGTTTGAATGTGAAAAGGGGGAAAGAATCTGCCTGTTTTTTCCACGTGATTATGCCTGAGTGCTGATACACATTTATGTTCATTGTTGATTTTTTTTTGTAGGCTCATGATATAGATCATTTGGTCATTCCGACGAGAGACTATCTGTTTGCCCCTTCATTTACTGATATATGCCAAGCTGTAGACTTCATACACGGTAAGTATGTTGTAAACGTTCATTCCCTGGTATTGCAGTTGTATTTTTAATAGATTTTTGCTTCCCCCTCCTGAGGGAGTCATTTATAATTGTATTTTTTTTATATTAACTCTTTTTTTTGTTGTACTTTATGAAGAAAATGCCTCTCTTGGGAAGACAACATATGTTCACTGCAAGGCTGGTAGGGGGCGCAGTACAACCATTGTTCTCTGTTACCTAGTATGTATAAATTCAAATCTAACCTGTTGAGAAATTCAACTTACCGACTCTCTACATTTTGTTGAGCATTCTTTTAACCTGTATGAGATTTTCTGTTTCTTGACAGGTGGAACACAGGCATATGTTGCCCAAGGCTGCATACGAGCATGTAAGATCTATCAGGCCCAGGGTACTTTTGGTCTCTTCGCAGTGGCAGGTAAGGTTGATATAGCTTTCATGTACATCCTTCATTTTAATTCAATGTAACCCTTCTATGGATTGCACCACACACACACGTGTTACATTTATTCTCTGCCAAGGAATCTGGACAAAGAAGAGCTAGAAATTTCAAGCTTCACTCTAGATCAAATGACTTGGATTGAGAGCGGACTCACGCTTTACCAACTTAGATTTTGACCTTTTACCTTTTGTTCATGGAACTAACTGTGATCTGTCAATCTGCCATTTTATTTTCATTGCTTTGAAGTACAGTTGTCGTTTTATTGGTTTGATGGTTCCTTTTATTGCCAATCTGTCATTCAATAACGCTTGGGTTTCTCCTAAAATCATTCCACGTTAATCCCTGTATACAGGCTGTTCAAGACTACTATCTTCTCAAGGTGAAAAAAACTAGTGTCCCTGGCTGTACGGTAACTCAAAAAGCTTTAGATCTTCCGACCAGAGGGGACGAGAAACAGGACACGGCATCCTTTGATGATGGATCTGCTGTGTTGGTAACAGAATCTGAACTTGATGGATATGATGCTAGCTGTGACTCGGGTTTAGTGGGTAATGATATGTTGGCAGAGCATGGCCTGGCTTGTAAGGTTCAGTTTGCTAGCCGGGCAGCTATTTCCAGACTTTCATGCTTGTGGCTTGGGTGCCACCCTGACCAGAAATCTTCAATGAAGAAGCCAGGAAGCTCCATCGGGGGTAATCAGTTGAGTAGCATCGCTGCAGACATCCAGGCTTATTGAGATGTCGAAATCTACCGGGAGTGTTAATTTAAGAGTTTCAGCGGGAGTGTAATTTTGGAGTTCCCTTTTTTTTCCCATAAAACACAACACGAGTGATAGTATCCTTCTCTGTTGCCCCAAGTGTTGTGATTTTTCCTAGTTTGAGGTCATGTGCAGAGTGGAGGACATGAAGAAGTATAGCATCCCTTTGTTCTTCTGCCTGATATGTGTGCTACTGCGAGGGAGGTGGGTTGTTTTCAATCTTTTCAGAGTAGCAAAGAAATGGCTGGTACTGATGGTCACGGCCTCACGGGTACTGTTTCTCTTATTAAAGTCTGTGACGCAAGTTCTGTCCTTTTAAAGGAAAGATTTTCCAGATTGTAAACGTACATGATCAGATTTGCTTTTCGTTGGAACTTTTGAACGAAGTGGATTCTCTTCCCCTCTTTTTGATCCGTGTCATAGCTTTTGTGTACGTGCGCAAATTTGTAAGACACTATTTGCTATGTAATTCTGGGGGTGATTTTTAAAATGCCTTGTCTCAAAAAGCATTATGTCAATGTATTTTTAATTGATTTCTATGTTCCAGATCATTTCAAAAACATCCAAAATATATTTTTAAATGGAAATCATTTTTAATTTAAATATATTATTAAACATTACAAAAACCTAATTCAAAATAAAATATATTATCCTCATTGATTTGTTTTTGCATTTGTTATATAAAAAAAGGAGTTGAATAAGCTTTTATATATTCATTTTTTTATTTTAAAAAAGTTTTTTTATTTCTCCTATTTATGATAAAACACAAGTCACTTAACTAGTATATTAAATTCAATGTTTCTTAGCTTAGCAAACTCATTTTACATAAATATTTATTATAAAAAAGATATAATCATGTTTAGTTAAAAAGATTGAAAAGATAAAAATAAAAATAAAAACTATTTTTTGTAATAATTTTAGAATAAATTTATGTATTTTTAAAATATAAAATATAAAAAAATATGTTTATACTACCGATGAGTAACATGGGTAAAAAGAGTCGGTGAAATAAGGAATGGTAATACTTGGACAGTCACAGTCCAATTCCTATCTTATATCATATCCAGACTTTAACATATAGAAGAGAGAAGTAATTATAGTGAGAAGAAATTCTTGGATGAATCAAATTCAATAGT
>Ga0307517_10011701_pt1 | contig 12136 bp, 11 predicted proteins | sample 23_EM_MG_FD_194515 | JGI IMG/M metagenome (GOLD analysis project Ga0307517, IMG submission 194515) | Populus trichocarpa ectomycorrhiza microbial communities from riparian zone in the Pacific Northwest, United States - 23_EM | ecosystem: Host-associated > Plants > Roots > Unclassified | place...
GGCTCAAAAGTTGGTGGGTAGGTCAGTATCATGTTGTACTTGCTCCTGACCGATCAGGTCACCCTGAATTTTTTTACCAAGGCTCCGGGCTCAAAAGTCGGCAGGTAGTTGAGTAGCATGTTGTACTTGCTCCTGACCAATCGGGTCATGCTGAATTTTTTTACTAAGGCTCAGGGCTCAAAGGTCAGCAATTAGTTCAGTAGTATGTTTCACCCACTAACTCCTAACCGATCCATTCACTCTGAATTTTCTTAACCAACCCCGGGGCTCAAAACTCGGCTGGTAGTTCAATTTGTTTCCATTGAACGCAGGCTGTAGCACGGCTGGAGGGTGGCCGTCGATCTCGGCAAGGCGGCAGGTTTGATTTCCTCAATACAACGATCATATTCAAGCATGACTCTGATTCCAGCACGAACATCAACCATTTTTTCACATTTGTCCGTGAAGTTAAGCTACCAGAAGTATGCCTGGTTCTTGAGCACCATGACCCTTTGCCGAGTGAAATGAAAGAGAAAAAGAGAAATGAATGCGAAACGAAGAAGAAAGGAGATGCCATGGGTGATTTCGACGGTCGGATGTATCCTTTCTTTAGGTTTTCTTGGATAAATTTGGCTTGTTGGTGTTGTTCTTCCAGTGTAAGGTTGTAAGATCTGAAGGCTTTCGGTTCAAATCTGTTCTTCATGTCGATAGTGTGATCCCAAGTTCGTTTCTTTGGGAAGTGTACAACTTCTTCTTGAAAGACGTCCAGGTATTCGTGATATTCCAGTGGTACAATTTCTTCGATGGTTTGTTTCTCTTTCCCTTCATCTTGCTTGATCACAAATTCTTGAGAAGGTGAAAGTGTGGCGTTGATTGATATCTCCGAGAGGAAGTTTTCCTCATCGGGCCATGGTCTGTTCCAGAGGTTCATAAGCGATTCGTCTGTTCCGATGTAGCAAATAATGATTTCGTTGAAGTCGTTGATGTCAGAGTTGTTAAGAGATGAGTTTTTCCATTCATCTTCATCTTCGATTTCCTCAATAGATGGGTGGAGGGTCTCGTTACCGCAAAATTCTACCCATTTCTCACTACCTTGTTCAGGCGTGTTAACTGGTAGAATCGCAGTCCTCATTTGCCTCAATAGGTCACCATCTAATGTCACCATTTTGCCAGTTGATGTCTGGGTTTGCTTTTCGTAACCAGGTAAAACCTAGAATGATCTTCTGTTTCCCTAATCCAGTGACGTAAAGCCGCTGTCATTTGATTCGATTGCCGATTTGTAGATCAATTTCTGTGAAATGGGTGATGGTGCCTCATTTGTTCCATGTTCCGTCCACATTAAAAACTTTGATCGGTTCTTCCAATGCCGTTTGTTTGATCCTGAGTTTTCATGCGTAATTCTGATCGATGAATTCACCTTCAGTGCCTGAGTCTATCAGGGTGTTCATTTCGACTTTTGATATCTCTGACTTCTCATTTCCATGGTCATGGATAATGCTCGTAGGAACTTCAAGCAATTTATTATCAACATGACCATGTACTATAGAGCAAGTGCAGTGAATATTCAAAGTAGGAGAAACTGTCATCGACCCAGTTCTCCTCAGATAAAATCCTGTTCTTTCAGTCCTTTCTTGTCATCATCATCTTCAGCAATGTCGAAGAGAGTGTCGCGTTCTTCGGTGGTGAGGGCACGGATATATTTGTTGATCTCGTGTGGCCCTAGTTTCTTCAGCGCATTCGTATCATTTCATTTGAATGGGTTGTTTGATCAGGGAGTGAAGTTGGTTTGGTTGTTGTAGGGATTCCTTGGTTTGTTGGGGATTGGACAATCTTGAGAGATATGTCCCAGTTGTCCACATTTGAAGCAGAGTCCTTTCTTTAGAAACTCTCCTCGTTGTTCGTAGGTCATTGCGTTGATCGCAGTGGAAACGATGTTGATGTCCATGGCGTTTGGATCATATCGTGATTGGGGTTGGTTTCCTCTTTGATAAGCTGGTCCAGCTGCATATTCTCATCCGTAAACTTGTTGGAATTTATTCGGAAAATTCTGTTGTTGTCCCATCGGTTTGTCTGGTCGATCGCTGAGAGCTTGAATGTTGTCTCGATGTATTCTGTTGAACTCGATGGCGATGGTGTACCATCCTTTCTTGGTAGTGGTGTCTTCAAGAGTGTCAGGTTTCTTGTCGGAATATAAGATTCTGGTGGCGAGGGCTTGGTTGAGTCCCTTTCAGAAGGTTCTGATGATCATGTCGTTGTCGGTTGGTAGTCCAGCTTTGCTGACTGTGAGTCGGAATTTGTTGACATATTCTTTGGCTGTTTGACTTCCTTGGGTGGTGTTGTCGAGTTTTCTGATGGATTCTTCCTTCTCATCTTCATTGAGGAAGGCGGCCTTGAAAGCAGTGAGGAATACTGCTTTCAAGGCCAGGTATAAAATCCATCGGCTTGTTTGACTTGTGTTTTGATGTAGTTCTTTCTCCAGCGAAGGGCTTCTCCATCACTCATGTAGGAGAGGATAAAGATGATCTTCTGTTTGTTGGTAGGGAAGTCTTTGTTGGAACTTCCTTCAAAGAAGAGGTCGTATGCATAAATAAAGTTATCGACCTCTCGTCGATTTCCATTGAATGATTCGGGTTTCTTGAGATAGCTCTTTCCTTCATGGTCCACATCCATTGGGTTCATTGGGTTCGGGTTTATTGTTGCCATTTCGTTGATTGGTTCTGGTTCTGGTTCTAATTCGTAATGGAGTATAGGTTCGTCGGTTGATTCAAGTTCATCTTCGTTTTTGATGCTGTGGAAGGATGCTGATCCTGATGTTGTTCCTAGTCTCGACGGTGGTCTCGAGAATACTGATGGTGGGTTTCGTCCTACTCGAGGATTCGGGTTCAATGTCGTTGGTCTGTTGTTCCAATATCTGAATGGTTGTTGATCTTCTTCGTCTGAGTCACTCTCTGGTACTTGGAAAGACGTCTTGTCTTTTGTCAGTCGAGGAGCTGGGGTCTTCCCACTCACAAAGGTTCTTTTGTTAAATCAAATGTTAATCCACAAGGGGTCGTTCCTTGTATGTCATCAGTCATCCATTCAGTTCATTCGTTGTGCAGTGGATAGCATGACAGGGTCAGAGGCTATCTCAGACAGGGGAGCTAGTTCTTCTGTTAAGGCTTCGAAGATATGTGTTTACACACAATGATCTTATCAGCCTATCTGAGAAGTCGAGGGAGATCCTCAGGAAGGTTCATTGTTCTGGGACTAGAAGAATCATTGGATAACGAGAACTAGCTAAGAAATACAAGTGAAAGTATCAAAGTACTTATACTACTAGCTAGTGCACAGACCATCTACTATGACTAGATCAAGAGTCAGAGTATGAGTCAATACTTGTACTAATATCGAGTCTAAAGGAATGAGTTGTCCATATGATGAGTCGAAGTAAGAGTCGAGGAAACATAGCCCATACTATAAATAGACATGGAGGGTGCAATGCGCAATGACGAAAGGAAGTGATGGAGGAAGCACGCAGCTGTGTTAAGGCTGTGTTTGAAAAGGAAAAAGTGTCCGTGTGATAAGATAACCATATGAGATAAGATGAGATTGAGAGATTGTAACATGACCTGTGGATATGCAGGTATCTGACCTGGCTAGGCAGATTTCCCATGGAAACTCATTTGTACAGATCCAGGTTTGGATTTTTTAAAAGAAAATACCTGTGGGTCAGATCTGGATCAATCTACAGGTTAACTTGTGGGGTGCTCTACTTGATATATCTGTAGTTTGTGGTGCAATTAGCATGGCCATAGGGGTGGAAGTGTCTGAAAAATGCCTCAGACCTGAATTTTTTGAGAATTCCATAGAAAATTGAATAAAGAAAAGATTCACCCTCATTGGTTCATGAATGGCAAGGATGATGGGGAAGGGAAGAAAGAAATTGGACAAAAACATTTCCTTGCTGAACTGTATTCAAGCAACCTATATAACATATTTTATACATGAAAACTACTAAAATGGAGGACAGAAACAAGTGATAGATGTGGAATACAAGTCAAAATATCTAGAATAGACATGCTGACCAAGAATCTGACTATGAATGAAAGATTAATATGAGCAACTGGCTGTAAGTATAATCAGTGGCAAGTGTGACTAATGAGCCTCCAGATGTGGGTGTGAGTTTCTTGGTGTGAGTATGAGTTGGTGACCTGAGTGTGACAGTGTCATACTTGGTATATCCTCATTGAAGAGAAGTACCCATGCTCAACACTATCTCCATGCTCCATTGAACCAAGACTGAGCAATGCAAGCTACATTTATATCAAGAAAAATAACCCCATTAACTTTCTTGCAGCAGAAGCATGTAATCTGAAAAGTGGTAAGGCATCAGTGTAATTTGAAGAAAGATCAAGCAAAACTAACACACCATCACTCTGTTCACTTGTATGTTGCAGATTTGTTGGCCTTTCTTGGATAGGATCCAGTAATCTCCCTGTAGCAACCACTGAATTGTCATTAATGTGGGTGCTATCACCTCCACCTGTATCTGCCAGCCCTCCTCGGATATAATCCAGTATCATGTTTGGATATTGGAAATGCAGTAGATTAGACCACCGAAATCCTCTTGCAGTCCTCCCTGAATTGTCATTAATGTTATCACCCCCTGTTGGCATCTCTGGGACATAATCCCATAATCTTGTTGTAGCACTCCCTGAATTGTCATCAATGTGGATGCTGTTCCATGAATCTTGTGACATCACACCAAATGAGCTGCCATCTGACAAGCTCCCACAATCAGATGAGCTCCCATGATCAAATGAACTCCCATGATCAGACAAGCTCAAAAGGGATTCAAAATTGGCCCGCCATGTGGCATCATCGAGTCGAAGAGAGGAGATGATGACCCCTATGCATTGGTTGAGTGGTGGTTCTTTGCCTCCTAACTCCTTAAGTTCGAGAGAAGACGGCCCAATGCTTGTCTTCCATTTGCTATCGTTCGTCTGCCACATATGTTGGTACTGGTTCGCAGGATTGGAGATAAACGTTGCAGTTAAGGGTCCTTGAATATCCCGTTTCGAAGCAAAGGCAGCAATTCCCCAACTCCTGGCACAGTGTGTTGCACGCACGAGGATAAGAGAGCCATTGGTCTTCTTCGGCATGTATTGTAGAGCGTGCTGATACCAAGAGGGCGCGTGCTCGCGGAAATGTCGCTTGACTTCAGGAAGGTGGAAATAAGAATTACGGATGCAAAAGGAGGTTCCGCCGTGCGGTAAAACAATAATCGCCCCACTTCTCCCTGATTGTTTGTATGTCTGGAATTGATAGGAGCTACACAACAGGGAAGGTCATCTCACAAGGAACACGCGATATTCAATCCTACGCACTTTTGGGTATGTGGACCACCCTCTCCTCGTTTCTCGATATTAGAACTTGTGTACGTCTGTCGTTCCTGGATATCAAGCTGCCGGACCGAATTCCTATCGATATAGAGGTGTTGGTAGGGTTGGCTAGGAGGACTAGCACCTTCCGCAATGTTCTGTTCGTAAGACTGAAAGATGTTGAATATGGGGTGAAATTCGCATGAATCGTCGAAGTAACCAAGATCCCCAAGTTGAACCCCGCGACGTCCACCAGTACGCGGGAAGAGGGTCGGCGTCGGAAACCACAACGCGATAGTGTCCGGGTCAATAATGCTTGAGCACATGTATAACGGTGTGTGGCTATCAGCATTTTTACTCAAACCCAAGTTCTGAGAAGTCAAAGACACGAATTAAGCCTATTTATGTATACCCGAGCAATTTTCCTTACCTCGTTACCCTTCCCTTTGATGAACGGAACAAGACATGGATTTCCTTATCGCGAATCCATTCAGTTTGCCTTATGTGATCCCCATGTTATTAACTCGTACCTAAGGGCTGAATCTTGTAGGAAAGAGTCTGCTGCGAAGGATCGTATACTGGCGGCTCTGCTATATCCTAAATAGACAAATTAACGCGTCAACGTGATGTAGGCATCATGGGAAAAAAACCCTCACTGCGAGCCTTCTCTGCATACCAGGATGCGTGCTTGTCGTGGTGAAGGATTGCGCTTCTGAGAAATTTTTCTTCAGCCACAAACCGAAGAATATGGCCACATTGACGGACCTTTATCCCCCTCTCCACCAGCCGAGCCGTGTCGAGAAATCTGTTGCAAGGACGAGTAACTCTTGTTAAAGGGAAGTTAAGAAAAAGAATGTAAAAAGAGGGCAAAAAAGTCAACGAACTTGGGTTCCTCTCATGGGTGGGGTGATGACCAAACCCGCTATAGACCGTGGTTAGAAGATTTGAGGCAGAGATGGAGGAAAAACACACGATGGGCCGGATGCGCGGACCATCCTGGCGGAGGGTCAGTTGGCTGACCACCCCAAGGATGTGGCCCCGTTGCGTCAGCAGATGGGTTTGAGATCAAATCGCGGCCACCACTGGAACGCGCTAGCCCTCTGTCCCAAATATATTCCTGACGTTGGGAGCCAAGTGAACCTTGAACTTGTGAAGGATGCGAGTGCTGCGCTTCGTGCTGGGGTGGTCGTGTTAGGGGAAATACACTGTGGGGTGTCGTACGACTGGGGTCTGCTGGTTGGCTGCTCCATTCTCTCCCCCAACCCGATCCTCGAGTATGATACGGAGGGCTATCTTCTTTACGTTGAGGAATCGAGGCCGTCGGGTTAGGAAGGAATCTGGAAGAGTGTGCGGTAGTGCCCATTGTCTCGGTTGGGAGAGTTGAACCACGATTATCTCGTTCTATGTAAGGGATCCTGTTTAATCCACCAGTCGTATATTCAGGTTGTTTCCCACTGGGTTGCTGCTTGGAACTCGCCGCGGGTGCAGGTACAGGTTTTCCTATCCATAGCTGTGGTTGACCAGAGGCTCCACCACTTGCTTCACCTCGATAACCTCGAACCGAACCCTGACCGCCGGTTCCATCGTCCGTGTCTGTTCCCCTGACTCGTGGCTCTTGGTGACTGGGGCTCTGCGGCGCTGACGATCGGGCGCTCTCCTTCTCTCTGTGACCCGAACGACTTTGGCTATCGCTTGGATGACCTAAGATTCCACTACTTGCTTCACCTCGATGGCTTCCCAAAACAAACTTCGTGTCCGCTCTTCTGCCCTGTGGATCTGCGCGGCTGGAACTCGGCGGCATTGGTAATTGAGTGCTCTCCTTCTCTTTGTGACTTGAATGACTTCGGCTATCGCTTGGATGACCTAAGATTCCACCACTTGCTGACTCTCGATAACTTCCCAACACAAATCTCGTGTCCGCTCCTCTGCCCTGTGGATCTGCGCGGCTGGAACTCGGATGCGTTGATAATCGAACGCTCTCCTTCTCTCTGTGACTTTGGCTATCGCTTGGATGACCTAAGATTCCACCACTTACTCCACCTCGATAACTTCCCAACACAAATCTTGTGTCCGCTCCTCTGGCCCGTGGATCTGCGCGGCTGGAACTCGGCTGCATTGGTAATTGAATGCTCTCCTTCTCTTTGTGATCCGAACGACTTTGGTTATCGCTTGGATGACCTGAGAATCCACCACCTGCTTCACCTCGATAACCTTCAACCGAACCCTGACCACCAGCTACATAGTCCTCATCTGTTCCCCTGACCCGTGACTCTTGGCGGCGGGATCCGGCGCCCTCCTTCTCTCTGTTGCTCAAACGACTTTGGCTATCGCTTGGGTGACCTGAAATTCCACCACCTGGTTCACCTCGATAACTTCCCACCACAAAGTCCGTGTCCGCTCTGTCCCGTCGGTCTGGGTGGCTAGAACCCAGCTGCCCTGATGATCGGGCGCTCTCCTTCTCTCTGTTGCCCGAACGACTTTGGCTATCGCTTGGATGACCTGAGAATCCACTACCTGCTTCACCTCGATAACTTCCTAAAAATATTCTACCCAGTGGATCTGGGCGGCTGGAACTCGGCTGCCCTGATCCTCGGGCACCCTCCTTCCCTTTGTGGCTCGAACGACTTTGGCTATCGCTCGAAGTAGCCGGCTGCCCTCCGACCCAAGGCTGCTGCGACGTAGCCTTCGATATCGATAGACCAGAAAGTCCACCACCCACTTCACCTCGATAACTCCCCACCGAAAAGTTCGTGTCCGCTTCTCTGCCTCGCGGATCTTGGCGGCTGGAGGTCGGCGGCGCTGGTAATCGGGCGCTCTCTTTCTCCTTGTAACCCGACGGTTCTGCAACCCAAGGTTGCTGCGACTTCGACTTGGAGAGGCCAGATGGGTTGGATGATCCGCGGAAAAAGCCTAACGGCGGCAGAGCTGGAACGGGAATGGATGGTGCTGTGGAACGGGTCTTGTAGGTTCCTCTGCTCCCGGTGCCTCTTCCCGAGCGAGGGTTCGGAGCGGCGGTTTCAGAGCCAGAGCCATTGCTTGAATAAGAATCATCGCTACTGGCTTCTTCGTGCGAGCTCGGATCGACAGGGTCAGTGGGGCGGCTTGACGACGAGTAGGGGTTGAACATGTCTTTTTGAGGCCGTCGGGAATACTTGTCTCCCTTCCAACTTGCTCCACCCACCCGGCTTGGGTCCTGGCGGATTGGTATAGATTTGGAGCGGTCTGTAGGAATTGGTATAGAGTAAGAAGAACGCTGATCGGGGTAGTTGCTTGGATGTTGAACTCGTGGATCTGCCGGGGGTCGACTACTTCCTTCGATGGGATAGCCCCGCTGGCCTTGCTTATAGGCGTATTCATCCTCTCCTGGTTGGCCCAGAATGGTCTGCCTCATCTTCGGTTTCTTGTTCTGAGACTGATCAATGTAGCGATTGTAGAAACCTACGGAATATATTAGCTCTGATAAATGGCTGAAATTGGGCTTACTCGCCTGCACCGTCTGTGTTTGGAACACGAGCATGGGATTCGTATCTCTGGAAGGATGAACAAGGTGCGAATGAGGTCTAGTTAAGGAAAATATGCCTTTCCTGTATTACTACGTACAGATGGTGTTATCGTGGTTTCTCGCGGTTGTGCTGTCACATGATCTAATTATGACAAGGTTATTTTAAGCATTTTACATAGCAAAAGATACACCCTCACCTATAGGACGTGCGGACTGCCCTGAAGATATCTGAAATGACAAGTGGTTGGAGCAGAGATCAACATCAGGAAGAATCTAGACATACCGGAGGGAATGGGCCGCTGGGTACGGGTACTCGGGCGTGGCCTGCTGCTGTGGTGTGGCCTGTTGGTGTCGAAGAGGGTTAGTATCACGAACGACAAGCACACTTATGGAATTACAGACTTGAGACGTTGAGAAGATTCTGGACGAAAACTGTCGGAACGTTGCTCGTATGTGCTATAACTTGGGCATTTACTCGGTGATCTGTCCTCGTGCTCGTGTTATTATAACTCCCTCCAACGGTGCTGTTTTCAGTGTTTCCCGAATTCGAGTTGGCGATGCTGCCTGGAGGAGGGGCCCAGTGAGTTGGAACTGGAACTGGAGGCTGAGGTTGAACAGGGCTTGTATATGCGGCTTGTACGGTGTAAGGATCTGTGGAGGGCCGTTGTGGAGGAAAAGCTTGTGGAGGAAAGGCTTGCGGAGGAGCAAGAGCATGCGAAGGAGGAGGTGAAGGAGGATGCGAAGGAGGATGCGAAGGAGGTGAAAGAGGATGCGAAGGATGTGAAGTAGGATACGGATTGGGCACTGAACCGTACGGTTGCAGCGGGGCGACTTGATACAGCGCTGGTGAAGGAGGATTGTACACTATTGGGCGGTGATCGTCGTCTACGGAAGGGGGCGCTTGACTGGTAGCGTATCTGTGGGTCAGTACAGTATGGACAATACACCACTTTGAGTACATACCTAGTCTGTCTCGGTTCTGATCGGGGATCTTGACCTACGGAGTTGGATGAACATCGAAACTATACCGTTCTATAAAGCCTACCTGAGGTCCACCCACGACGGTCGGAGTAAGGGTAATATCTGCTCGACATCGATCTGAAGCGATACGGGGAGGCTTGATACGGCGCTGATCCAGGAGGATTGTACACTATTGGGCGGCGAGCGTCGTCTATGGAAAGACGCGCTTGGCTGGTGGTGTATCTGTGTATTAGAATTTTAAACAAATACAGATAATACGCAGCTCTGACATTTTACATACCTAGTTTGATTCTGGTCAGACCGCTGATCTCGACGCGCGGTATACCCCGAAGGCATCTAAATGACAAGAGATTGGACCGGCGATCAGCATCAAGAAGACCCAGACATACCGGAGGGAATGGACTGATGGGTACGAAAAGGGGTGGTGGGGGTTGGTAGCCTAATGCCGACGAAGAGGATCGATCAGTGTCACAAAGAGCAAGCGTATGGAACCACGGACGTGAGACTTGTAGATTCTGATCGTCGTTCATACGTGCTGCAATTTGGGCATGTAATCGATAATCCGACCTTGTGCCAGTGCGGTTACTGTTGTGAAGGTTCTCGCCAATGCCTCTGCTTGTATTTCCTGATTTTGTGAAGGTCATTTATGGAAGCATTAGATGGAAGATGTATCCTCACCCATCGGACGTGGTGGCGAAAATGGCCCCCGAACCTCTTCGGAAGGTGGTGTGTCTGAAGAATGGAAAGACGTCCATGCGGGAAGCTCCTGCTGCCGAAAAATGTCGATCGTGTGTTTGAGGTCTGCAAGTTCTCCCAGTGCCAAGTAGAGTAGATAAAAACAGGAAGAAAGCGCGAGAAGTTTCCTTGAACCCCTCGAATCAATCTTACTAGTAAAAATTTCCTCATATTTCCAGAGTTTAATGGGTGGATTGAGGTATTCCATCCCTGTCGAGTCTCGCCCCAGAAACGAAGAAATTTTTCGAAAAGTGTCAAGTCTGAGATCAGAGCTGGAAGGTTTGATCTCTGACGAGAGACGCAATGAATATATGAATTCAAATGCGTCAGGTTTGTCGAGGGATAATTCGCCGACGAGAAGTGACCCAATAAGGGATTCTATTTCCCTTATGCGCTGTGCGTCAGGGAGGGACTCGTGTGCGAATACATTGGTATCCGTGTCGTTGGCTGAAGCGGACAGAGTGCCACGACAGAGTTCAAGAAGGAATATCATCTCGTTCCATCTCGCCGAGCGGCCAGGGTCGACTCCATAGAGATATTGTTCCAGATTTGATGATTTTTCCTGGAGCTCGATGGATAGCTTTTCCAGATGGGCAAAATATTTCATCTAAGCTCGCAGTTAAAAAATTTGATATGCGGACTCTGAAAAGTAGATCTACCTCACGAGTCACCTTGGGTTCGGGATATACGATACCTGAATAGTATGAGAACAACGGTACACTTTAGCAGTTTTTCGAACACCCACCGTTGTCCTCTCTAATATTATTTACGGTTAAGAGTGACGCTAAAATTTGATCAGGGTCGGAGGGCATCGTCATATCCTGATATTGGATATTGAGAAACTGAAATGCAGTGCTGTATGAGCGCTCAACGGCATACCTCTCGAATACATGAATACCAATCTTCGTCGTGAGTAATTGCCATCCTTGCATTTGGAATCTATGGAAACGTTCAATGATAAAGAATTTACCGATTAAATAGGGATACGCCTGACCTTCTGCAGCAAGGTTTCATTGACAATGCGGGAGGGGTGACATGACTGAAAAAGTGTTGAGTTTAAATAGATTGTACCTTTTTCAACTAATCCACTCACTGTTGCAGCAGGAGGCATAGAGATAGTTAAACGATTTGTAGTTGAGCTATCACTCGCTGTTCGTTGAGTTCCAAAGTCGCCGATTCTCAAAGATGTCGTTTGTGTACCATCAGGCGAAGGACCTTGATTGCTTGGTGAACGGGGGGTTTCAGTTCCATGTTCGGTAATGGAATTAAGAGTGTTCCCAACGCCAATTTCATGGTTTAATTTTTTCCAATCGTCGGCGTTGAGATCGAGATTCAGAGTACGCACGAAAAGGCACTGATTCAAATAATTATCCCGATTCGCCGACTCGTCATCCGGGTCTTCCCTCCTCAACTTATCAACTTCTTCCTGATTTGGGCCGTTCCTCACGTCTGCCGTCCCAGAGTGTTCCCAAGTGTAACCACGGCTGCCAGAGCCAGATACTTGTGCGTCGAGGGGTTTGAATTTGAGCTTGCTGTGCTTGCCCGTGTGGGGCAGAGAGGCCACCCCCCAAGAGGTCGC
>Ga0307517_10011702_pt1 | contig 12132 bp, 6 predicted proteins | sample 23_EM_MG_FD_194515 | JGI IMG/M metagenome (GOLD analysis project Ga0307517, IMG submission 194515) | Populus trichocarpa ectomycorrhiza microbial communities from riparian zone in the Pacific Northwest, United States - 23_EM | ecosystem: Host-associated > Plants > Roots > Unclassified | place...
TCTCTCCATATAGAATTCGCATGCAGGTCAATTCAGTGTACATGTTATACAATAGGCACCGACATATTAGTTTTAGGTATCCTCCTCATATCTCTGTTTATGAAAACAACTGTTTTCTTTTATAAAAAAAAATAACATAATATATATCAGTTTCAACAACTCTAATTAATATTCAGTTTTAATAAAGCATTGACTAAGAACATTTAGAAACAATGCTTTGATGCAATAAGAATCTCATGATTATAATAATTTTATAATTTCTTTTGCAAAACATTTTTGTCCTCAATTTTTTTTTATTCTAGATTCATTAATCAAATACTTGATGAATATTAAAGATAAATAAGTATTTATTAATAAATTTTATATATATGAACAAAATTATGACAACTAGTTAATTACCTTCTACATTATTAGCATGATTACGGGCTTAAAAGGCAAGCAACAGCAGAGAAAGTCTTGCTGAAAAACCAGTCCAATTCAAAAAACAGGTCCCAATTCAGTCAGAATTGTGGACCTTTTGTTTTATTTTGGCACAATGACAATATACAGACCCCAAAAGTTGCAGATCGACTCTGAAGTCTGGCCCCTAATTTCCTAGGACGGTCCTTGTGTTACTACAGATGCCTAAGATTTGTTACCAGCACCACACCACCTCATAATAACTTGCAGTCGATTATCTCACTACAGTAACTGTTCCTGTCTCCAAATAAGTCAGCAAGCAGTTAAGGCTTCATTTCTAAATCCAGTAAAGGCACCAGAACTCATCAACCACACTTTCCTTCCAAGTGCCAGCATTACGAAATTGGGCACCATGGGCAAAACCAGACTGGGAAGTGATTGAACATTGTATTATATTGTGGTATTGGATCAGTATATTGCATAAAGAAAAACAAAACTGAGCCAAAAAATAAATAAACAAAAAAATGCAACTCTCACATGCCTTCTAGAAATACCATACTGTTCTAATTTCTAAGCATTAAGCATTAAGAAATTTACACATTCATTTGATGAGGAAAAATGAAAGCTAATTATCTATTTTGCAGTCTATATGGCATAATTTCAGAGGCCAGCACATCACACTCATCAGTAAAAATAGCAAAACAAATTCTGAAATATGTAGTCACTACCCCTATTTCTGACAAGTTTTGATGATCTGATACAAGACATTCAAAGGGCTAACAGCTTCCGTTTTTCTTTCTGTTTTTTTTCCCCCCTCAAATGTAGAATTGCTGTTGTGTCTTTCAAAATGCAATAATGGTAAATTTGATTAGTGATCAGCGGCAGTATGCAATTTCCGGATTAAAATGCCTAGATGACAAGAAGAGCTCTCTGCTTTGCATTCATAAGCTATAGCAGAAAAACGAACTCCATCAATAAACATATAATGACTCAGAGTCCAATTAAGTGAACAAAAAAACCTACGAAGGTTTAAATTTATGACCTCAAGATTTTTCACTGTTCCAGCCTGCGAGGCCAATTTCTCCAATATTCATCTCATCATTGTCTGCAAGTAAAGCATCTTCCACACCGACCATCGTGTCCTCATGCCCAAAATGCATACTTATATTTTCGTGTTCAGAACTACTCTCAATCAAACCACTATCCTCCAAGTCCGATAAATCGCCAAATGTTAAAATCTTCTTCTTCTTCTCTCTGTAACCAACAAGACTCAGGAGTTTTTCCTTCCAAACAACCAGAGGGCATTTTTCAATCAGTTCTTGACCTTCATAAGCTTCAGTCAAAAATACGCTAAATCTCTTCCCCCTCTCAGACACATAGAAAATCCCCATATGCTTTAAAAGAAGTCTCATCAACTTCTGTGGCATCACAAATTCCGTCCGAAAATGCGTAAGGTGATCAGTCACCAATCTCTTCTCAAGGGTAAAGCTAAGCAACTCATGCATAATGGCAACAGCCCTCTTATCAAATTCTAACGACCCAGCAGTAAGTCCCTTGGCATCTGCATATGGTGACAAATAAGACCTTTTCTGAAAATGGTCGATTTTCTCTCGATGTCTATACACCTTCTTGTAATTAGAAGGAAATCTCAAAGGAAATGACAATGAAAGCATTCCCGGCTGATGATTACTGCTTTCATTCACCCCTAATACTCTCTTCTCTAACTGTGTGATAGCCCAATCAGGATTCCAAGACACAAGCTCCAAATAACTTACTTCATCAACCAACTTAACAACCTTAAACAGTTCTGGATACCTATGCACCCATTTATCCCTAAAATCAACAGGCAAACCAAAATCTCTCCTAAAATTTGCTATTTTATCCAACCGAAGCCGCCTATCAACAGACATCATTAAACATCTCGTCACATATTCTGCGACTTTTTCTGAATGCTCCTCGATTAATCTTCCCTCTTCTTCTACTAAATCCTCAGCTTCTTTTGTCATTCCGCACCATAGCACTCCCCTTTGATCCTTGTACAATTCAAAAAGCTTTGGCGATTTTCGAAGGAAGTCCGAAATTTTATGGGGTTTAGGCAGATTGATTTTAATCCTGTGTCGTTCAAGGTTCCTTACTGGGATTATCGTCTCTGGCTCCTCATTTAAAATCTCCATCACTGCCTTCACTTTTGATACTATTTTCCATTTCTCTGTCACTATTTCAAGATCCTGCACCCTTTTCGTGGTGCTTCTATCCTGCACTCGCTTACTTGTAGTCATCAATCTATTCTGCAACCAACCCAACAAAGTTTCTCTTTGCCATTTTCTTCTCACAGGCAAATAAGCAAACACCTGCGGCCCATTGGATTTATAGCTCAAAATTGAAGTTCTAACAATTTGCGTAACCATTATTAATGTATAGTGAGTTTCTAAGTTCAGACAAATGTATTGCGACAAGTGAAATAAGAGAAAAGGTCGCAATCTTGCCTTGAGTAAGGTTAAGAGGAGCGTGAGAGGTGTGAAAAGGTAAAGAACGTAATTTAATGACAAAGAGAGAATTGCGTTCCTAAAGTGTTTGTATAAATGTCAATCTGAGAACAGGTTCTTGACTGGAAAAGAAGCCCAAAAAAATTACTGTTGATTTGTTGCAAGAAAAGAGATAACCAGGAGAGACCAGACACCCAAGTTTCGATCACAAGACCAAAATTATCCTTCACTAAACAAACCTTTTTTCAAAATAAAGCCCTCCCATCCCAAATCATGCTATGGCAAATTTTAAAAATAGATCCATGGGCCATGGAGACGATTAGTATTAATTATTAATTATAATTACTAAACTATATATATATATATATATATATATATAATAGTTTAGTAATTATCCGAATTCATTGTAGGCGTGGATCTAGGATGTGACGAGCTAGAGCAGCCCTCCCGCCCGATGAAAAAAACAAACAAGCCCTTCAATTTTAAGGGTGTTCTTCCAAAAATTAAATTACAGTTACAAAACAAAAATCTAAAAGGAATAGATGTTTTTTTACAGGAATTCACAGCGATCAAATTGGTAGCTAATTGCTTTTGAATTGTTAAGAAATGGTCAAATTAAAATATAAAGGACTAGAGTGAAGAAAAACAAGGCAAATAGGTGATAATTTAAAAACTTGGCACAAAATATTCACTCTGGTCCTCTTCCTTTCTAAATAATAAAATTTTTATCCCTCTAGATTTTGAAAATTGAATTTTGATCTATAATTATAATTTTATTTTTAAGTCTCTGATTTGATAGAGAAAAGAGAGAATTATCGGATTCTGATGGAAAATATAAAATTGTTACTTGACATCAATTTTAACTATGAAAAAAAATTGATTTTAATGTCAGTAAGTTTCATTCGATGAGAGGCATTCTACTGGGGGTGTTTTTTGGCCTTTCCATCGCCTGAGGGAGTAGATCTTAGCTCGGGAAGTTTTTTGGATTCGAGTTGACTTTGAATTTTTAAACCAATTAAATGCTACTTCGATTAAAAAAAATAGATGTTTTGAGATCCCTAGAGTGTTTTTTAGGTATTTTGGCTGAAAATGGATTAAAAATTGGTCTTTTTACCTATACGAGTCGGATACCTGACTTTCTAACCACCATAGATGGCCAGAATATGGAACAACAAAGGACGTGTCGCCTGGTGTTTCTTTTTAAATGAAGGGGTTGATGAAGAAAAAATAAAAGAAATTGTTGTTTACACCTTAAAAAAGAAAAAAAAAATTAAATGAAAGGTTTATAGGATGTTTTCTTTTTTCTTTTTCTATACTTTTAGGTGAAATCAAGTTGAATTTTGAGTTTTAAAGTTTTAGGAGTCCAAAGACTCATACTTAATTTTCCAATTACTAGAGATGACCGATATTTATTACATTAGACAACACATCAATGACACCATCCATCTAGGTAAATGAAGTGTCATCTGCTCTTTTTTTAAAAAACCAAGTGTGTCTAGGATTTATTTTAAAGGCTAAGCTTGCACACTTGAACGTTCTTTAAAGGTCTTGTATGATCTTGGATTTGGTTTTAATGTCTCTTCTATAATTTGTTTTTTAATTTTTTTTAATATTCTAAAATAAAACAATTACAATGATATTTCAAGAATCATATAATGATGCCATAGTTTTCAAGTAAGATTAGAGGTTTTTAATGGTAATATTAGCAATCATATACTGATGCCATAGTTTTCCGCTATGTATATGAAATGAATAGAACGGAGCCATTGGTGTGCGTGGTAACGGAACTGTGAATTTGCCAGCTCTGGCTCTCCATACCGGATTGTGACTGTCGCATCAAACGCGTGGACATCATGTGTTAAATGTATTCCGCCCATATAGTCTCTGAGATGTATGGCAACCTGAAATCCTTCCAAACCGTCATATCATTCCAGCCTGGTAGATTGCTTTCTTTCATATATATTTTGGATTTCTTTTGCGCCTTGTACGAAAAATCATGCAACTTATATGGTACAAACAAATTATCTATAAGTAAATGACAAATAAAATTTTAATATTTAGAATAAAAAAATTATCTTGATTTTGATGTTACCTCTTTACAACGTGATTTTTCCAAACCCTCCTCACAACATTATCATTAGCTCTATCCCACTCAAATTCTTCCATTGCAGTAAAAATTTATATGAAAAAAATTCAGTAATTTCAATAAAGTAAATGAATTAACATAAAAAAAAATTTAAGTTAATACTAACCTTAAACCTTGAAAACCACGCATCGACTTGCGATTTTCATTTAGGATGTTTGGAAACTTGACTTTATTGAAACAATGAAATTTTCATCGATGATTGAAATGTCGATGTTATTTTTCGGGCAGTCTCAATGTTTGTAAACCTAAAATTGGATAAATTTAAATATTACTTTTTAAAAAAATTATTAAACATGTTGTTGTGAAAGCAGAAAAAAGTTACATTGAAAGGTCGTCCTTCCACTACGCCACGTACTTGTGGGTAAATGGATCATGCTGTGAAAGGACCTCCCTTTACGTTGCAGCATCGCACTCGAAGAGGCAGTGTTGTGATGAGTCGATGCATGTGCCTCAGGTACCTCTGCTTGGTCGGCACCTAATGACTCATGGTTGTCATTACCGCTACTAGAAAAACTAGCAGTGATCCTGTCCTCATGACGTGCGGTTGATTTTTCCCTAAGCATCTATACAAATTTATTGAAAAAAATAAACAATTTTAATTGATTTTTAAAAAAGATTCGACAGCACCTCCTCTATATGGGAAGCTACCTAAAATTTTTAATCTTGCAAATAAACAACATATATGCCACAAACTAGTTGATTTTATTCAATTTCTACCAACAATGTTGAATAATTCAAATTAGAATATAGATGATGACAAATCGAGTGTTGTGGTTACTGTATTTTGTTGTGGGAGGTTGGATTGTGTTGAGATTGGGGGGGTGAGGGGGTGGCTGTTTGTTACAGTAAAAAATGCACAAAGAAGAAGTAGAGATGGGGAAGGGGGAAAGAAGGATCGAGCGTCAAGTCATAAATTAAATATTATCGATAATATTATTTCGATGGTAACTCCGTCGGCAATTTTATCGGTAGAAATGTCACGTCACCATATGATTTACCTTATTGAATCCCGTTGTATTACCATTTGTAATGTCGCTAGTATATACTGACATAAGTTTTTCATTGGTATATTCACGAATGAATTTTATCATCGGGTTAATTCTGTCGGTAACGTCGTCTGTAAAACTTACATGTCATCGTATTGTTTGGTTTTTTTATTTCTTTTTTTTCCATTGCGATCCCTCGGTATATACCGTAGGAATATTCATGTCGGTGTTTACCGATGGATTTAGCAATGAAAAATTCAGTCGGTAAATATCACCACAATATACCAATGAAATTTCATTGGTGTTTTCCTTTGTATTTGCTAATTTTATAGTAATGAAAACAACCTTGACATTAATTAAACTCGTAAGAGCTTCTGCAATAGAATAGCTACATGAACAAGCAAAAATATTAATTTTCATAATAGATTTTTATCTATTAATTTTGGATCTTTAAAGTGATATGTATATAGGGTGCCAAAATCTTTTTTTATCAAAATAAAGAGTCATTCCTGTATGTTTTTTTAGAAAAGCCATGTAATAGATGAAAGATTATAAGGTTTTTCTATTTAAACTTTCCCTTTCTCTTTCTTCATTCCATGTAAGAACTCAAAATGAAATGTTAAAATACTATTATTATTATTTTTTGAATATCACATGTAAAAAAAAAAAAACTAAATTGCACCATCCAAAATTAATGCTATATTGATAATTTAACTCTTTTAACCAGCTTTTTTTCATTAGAGAGGCCCAAATGTACTCATTAATTTGAAAGGCATGCGTCACTAACTTAAATTCTTATCCGTCACCAATCAATCATTCAATCATCTCCGTACGTTTTGAACAATTTTTTTTTAAATTGGTGACAGTACATGACCAGCAGAATACTGTTTGCAACTTGGCGTATGCAAGAGAGTTAGGGTTTATATAGTCCTTCGTCTTATACAGAATTCCAGGACAACTATATATATATCATCAACTTCTAAAGTTGAAGATAATTTAGGATTTGAAGTAAGAATTTAATTTTAATCTTGCATGCCTGTCTTAAATTAATGGAGAACATGTTTTGTCCATGCAATAAATCATTAATGTACAGTAGTGAACCAACAACCTCCATACCCATTCTTTAAACGAGGAGGAGAGGGCGGGCGCCAGATCAGGTTAAGTGTCCAAGTTGAGTAACGCGTTCGTTGAGTTCCACACTGTGTTCAAGAAATCCCAGGATTTTTCACCATATTCAATTCTAATCAAATTCTTCCACTGTCGTTTTCACTTACTATTACTCTATATACTTTTCTTTTCTTTTCTTGTTTCCAGTAAAGTCAAACAGGTACGGTTGCTTGTTCCTTAGTAAGTTGAGGTGAGATCGTCAGGTGAAATCTACCACATACTCTGATAAGCTCTGATGATGCAAGAAGCAGCTCCTCCTGTCATTTAAAAAAACATATATGAGACATAACGTTTAAGATTTTTATGAATTTGAAAGAGTTTCATGGTAAACTTTAGCGCTGTAATTAAGTTGGAGTTTGAACTTACTTAGATGTAGTAGCATCGTCTCTCATAAATCGAGCTTGGATCTGTTTCCATCAAACGAGCTGTTTGCAAATTGCTGCAGACTCTTTAATTCCAAGTTAGAGAAATGGTGGCCCTGCTGCTGTTCCAAGAAAAAGACAGGCCCTTCAGTGGGGCACCACCGAAGCTTCCCTTCTTTTCCACTACATGACAAAAGCCCGCCATGAAATTAATTACAAGATCAACGGCATTTCCGATTTTTTAAATAGTGTGAATATAATTTGTTTATACATAAATACATCTTAATGATATAAAGTTATTTAAAAGAACGAATTGTGTTTTAATATATTTGATATATAATTATTTTAAGATTAGAGTTTTCGTTCCTATTTTCTTCCAAGGAAGGATGCAATCAATTTTTTTATGGTATCATGAAGACGATTTTGTTTTTTATATTTTTTTAGAATTAAGGATTTTGTTTTTTATATTTAAAATGGAAGCAATAACGTGAAACTCATTATTACAAGCACTAATATGGATGATTCAATATGTTAAAAAAAACTCCAATCCACCATAGCCCTCCGCATCCACAAAAGCAGAAACAAAACGAGTATATATAATTCACATACTCTATATATAGAAAATATGAAAATTACAACTTCGCTTGCACTAAAACTCGTATGAAATGTCTTCGATATTCCAAATTATAACATAAATATGGTAAAATCTATATTTTATGATTTGAAATTCTATGTTTATAATATCATTTCATAATAATATATATTTCATTAAATATGATGGTTTTTTCCTCGTAATTATAACATAAGCTAATTAAGAGCATGGTTTTTACTAATTAATGAATGGCAAGCTACAGGGTTTCAAAGCCATCACGGAAAGAGAGAGAGAGGTCCACCACCTAACCCCACTCCGTTCCTTTCATCCCAATTTGCATGCACATGTAATTATCACAAGTTCAACAAAATACTATCAAACACCTGACCTGCGGCTGATCAATGCTCCCGCGTCGTACCTTCGTTTTTGGCCCTACCGCGTCCCAAGTGTCCGCGCTCCCTCGCACTCTCCCCCTCTGACTCCCCTCAGTCCGATCAACACGGTTAGAATTTAGAAGACCTCCCATTTTCAAACCCCATCTCTCACTATATATACCTTCAGCTCGAGCCGCCATTTTCATTATCCCCCACCCCCACAATTCTCACAATCCCACCAAGAACAAAAACAAAAAAACGAAACTGGTCCCGGTTTTAAAGTTTTTGTTTCAAGTTAATTGCTTGGTGTACTGTTTAGTTTGATTGTCCTGAAACAATGGTGAGACCTGGAACGTCATCTTCGTCAGTGTCATCTGAGCAACAGTCTGATAGAACACATGAGCCCAAGTACAAGGGTGTTCGAAAGAGAAAATGGGGTAAGTGGGTGTCTGAAATTAGGCTGCCTAATAGCCGGGAGAGAATATGGTTAGGATCCTATGACACGCCCGAAAAGGCGGCGCGTGCATTTGACGCTGCCCTGTATTGCCTACGTGGTAGTGGTGCCAAGTTCAATTTCCCTGACAACCCACCGGACATTGTCGGCGGGCGGTCACTTACCCCGCAAGAGGTGCAAGAAGTTGCTGCCAGGTTTGCTAATGAAGAGCCAACATCGTCCACTGCTATGGGAGGTGAATCATCGTCACATGTGGAGAATTACACATCATCATCGTCCGACTGTGGGGCTGGACAAATGGATAGTGATACTATAGACTGGTCGTTTTTGAATTTGTTGGATTCTAATGAGGGTGCATCCGATTTCGGACTCTATCACGGGCTGGACCATATGGGTGGTGATTATTATCCCCCTCCTACTCCGCCGCCGCCTCCTGATTATAACGGGGATGATAACAACGGAGACGAAACTTTCTCTCACCAGTCATTTCTTTGGAACTTTTGAAGGGATTGATTCAAATTTTGTGAAGAACAATCCTAGCTACTGGAAAACGTCAGGAATTCAGGCGAATTTTAGCTGCCGGGTCACTGATGCTGCTTAATTCACATAAATGTTGCTCTGTTTTTTCCAAGTCCAGGAAGAAGTTCTGGCACGAGAGAGGGACGTGGCCCAGTTTTTTGGTGCCATCTTCCAGTAGATAGGAAATACCAAGTTGTTTTCACTCCTTGAAACAAATAATGGTGTACATTTATTGTAGGAAGCCATTCTTTTACGAGGTTTCTTTTCTATGATTTTTTGTCCCAATTAAACAGTCCAAATAAACATGAAATGCAACTTGTTTTTTTCTATTATTGCCTAACAGCACTCTCTATCGCGAGGACATCTCTGCTATACATATACACATATATATATATATATACATACATATATATATATACATACATATATATAACAATCTTCTCCGATCAATTTACTTGTTATTCCATACCACGCTACAGCAAGAAGAATCTTATGCAGAAACGATTCTAAACAGGCAGCCAAATATTCTTGAAGGAGTGCTATTCCATATGCAAAATTACCTTTATTTAATTAATCAATACTCATGATCATGACATAATTTCTTTTGGTCAAACTAGAACTTAACTAAATAAACTACTGTGCCTAAAGCACGGCCACGGATATGTGTGAGAAACTACCTGGACGTGCAGAGGAGAATTTGGTGGTCAGAAACCGGCCATGGCAAAGTTGGAAACAAGCGATGGACGTCAATGGCTTTTAGGAACACAGATAATATAAAACTTGGAAGACAACTTGCATTTATATCACGTGGCAAAAATGCTCTAGAATGTATAGGTTTTCTTTACACCAGCCATCTATTTTTTACTGGTGACGTGGTGGACCCAACCCACTTTTCTTAGTATATTCAACTCGCTTCTTCTTCTTTATATATATATATATATATATATATATATATATATATATATATATAATTTTTTATACATAGTTGAGAGGATAGTAGCGCTTTCATGCCGAATCTTTCCTTCTTTTTTTTTTTTTATAGTTTAACGTGGATGTTCGGGCTAACTTGCGTGCACCTCAATTAATCTCACAGACCCTGAAGTTAACGACCATGTAAGCCTCCAGTGGCTATCATATGAGCAACCACAGGACTCAAACCTGAGATCACAGAGAGAACAAATATTTTGGTTCCAAACTCTTACCACTGACCACCACCTAGATAGTTGCTCTTATTATTATTATTATATATGCTGCATGTCGATCGAATATCACCAAAATGTGATGATTTATGATTGGTCCTCCACTCTTTGACGACCGTGGCTAATAAATTAAATAACTTCGTAAGATTGAGACCCTAACCTTAACATAGTTAGATTATTAAATAATAGATTAAAGAACGCTACCAATATTTTATGTGCCCTTATGTTGCGCTGTCGTAAATTATGAGTCTATTTTGATTATTTGCCCTAATTTTGACTCAATGTAAAAAATTCAACGCTTTTTAATAACAAAATACTAAAAAGCATGGAAAAATCAGTGTAACTCACACCTCTATTCACACACACAACTCGCTATGGATTATCACAATAATTTTTATTTTGTTTTGATAATTTAATTTTTATTACTTAGTAAAGTAATTTTTATAACCGCAAAATTAAAAGTTAAAGAACCAAAATAAATAAAAAACAGAGAAGATAAGTGGCAGTTCAAAAATAGGGTGAAAAGTTCCTTGTGGTTCTCACACTTTTTAAATGATAATATTTTGGTCCCTATATATTTTGAAATTTTGATTTTGATATAAAACTTTGTTTTTCTTATTTTTTGGTTCCTTATTTAAAAGAAAAGAGAGATTGTTGCTATATTCTAGTTATAGAAAGAGAAAATTATCGATTGATATCATTCTGATCACTAAAGGGGTTGATCTTGGTGTTCACGAGTTCCATTCGATAATGAGATTTTAACTTGGGTATTCTTTCCACCTTAAATTGTCTGCCAAGGTAGATTTGTTCTTGGAAGTTTTTGGGTTTCGGATGGTTGATTTTTTTTTATCAATTTTTTAGGTTGTTTGAATATATAAAAGGGTTTATGTGAGTCTCTAGATTGTTTTGTATGTGTTTTTGGTCTAAAAAGGATTGTAGATGAATTTTTTGGGTTGAAAAACTCATACCCTGAGTTTTCAGTGACTTGAGAATCACTGAAAACTAAAGATGTAGACAACATGATGTTTGCTTTGTTTGCAAAACTAGATGAATAACACATTGTCCTCCTAGCCAAGCAAGAAAAGATAATTAATAGGAAGGTATCATGCCTTCCTTCTAGGCCCAAGAATTAGTTCATTAGATCTAAACACCTGAAATTCTTTTTAAAGGGCTTTTCTTTAATTTTTTTTAACTTTATTTAAATAAAATCAAAGAGTTTACTTTTTTTAAAAATCATACATCAATAATTTTTTATTATTATTATGGTGAGATAAAAAAAATTTATCGCTTAGTTTTTTTTTTCACTTAGCTTTTTTTTAAAAAAAATAATTTTTTCTATGAAGTTATCCTGATCTCGTGATCCAAGTTATGGATTTTACAAGTTATTGGTATTTTTGTTAAATAGCCCTTAACATTTTTTTCTTTATTTTATTTAAAATTTTAGATAA
>Ga0307517_10011703_pt1 | contig 12131 bp, 19 predicted proteins | sample 23_EM_MG_FD_194515 | JGI IMG/M metagenome (GOLD analysis project Ga0307517, IMG submission 194515) | Populus trichocarpa ectomycorrhiza microbial communities from riparian zone in the Pacific Northwest, United States - 23_EM | ecosystem: Host-associated > Plants > Roots > Unclassified | place...
AAAAAACAACTTATCAAAGGTAAATACTGACCAAGAGAAACACGGAAGGAATGATATAATGTACCCACGACATCTGTCCACGATGTCCCTAACGAATCCTTTTAAACGGGTATTAGGAGAAGGAGCGCAGAGCGGACGGGAGGCAGACAGGTGTGAAGTGAAGGGGAATAAGGGGTATATCTGTGGGTCGTGTGGTGAGAGCGTGAGTAGGGGGAACGACCGGACAAGTCAAAAAGAATGTGCAAGAAAAAGAGAAGCGAGGGGGCTATCCACCCGAGATGTGTACGGGGAAGGATATGAGCGAGTGTGAGCCAATGAGTCCGGCTGTCATTTCGGTGTCCCTCCACCCGAACGCGGAGGGGCGCTTCCGATCCCTTCCAGGGAGGGGGGTGTCCTCTCAAATAAAAGTTGACGGCCCCCACACGCTCGAGGTGAGACGTCGATGATCAACACGACGTCTTGGGGCTGAAGGGGAACTTGAGTACCCCGTTGTTGGTAATACCGTAACCGGCACCCTGCTCCTCAGAATACAAGTGGGCGAACCAACCGATTCCTCCACCGGGGTTACTCCTGAGCTCCGCGCACTTGGAATCCAAGAGGTTAAAGTAAGCTTCCTCCTGCTGCACGTTAGAGACACCGTTAGGAGAGGAAGTGCGGGTGGAGCCGGATTGCATTGAGGGCCAACCGTTCTGAGAGAAGATGATCTTCTTGCCATTGGCCTTGGAGTTGATCCACTCTAAATCATTCTGGATAAAACTCCAGGAAGCTTCAGCAGTGGTGGCTTTAGAGCTGAAGAACGGTAACATGTGGAGATCGATGAAATCAACGGCGTCCAAAACGGATTGAGCGCCACCTCTGGACTGGTAACCGTAGGCCATCTCTGAGACGGTGACGAGAATACCGAGGGGAGCGAGGTTCTCCTTGGCAGACCTGACTTGGGCGGCAAGGGTGTCTGGCGGCAAGACGTGATCGAACAATGGTTCGGAACCGAACTGAACGGCCCTAGTGACGAACTTGGCCTTGGGGTTGTCATGGAGAGTTGCGAAAAGGCTGTCCCTGCGGGTTTTCCAGACGTCGCCACCATCGAATCCGAACTAGACAGAATAAAGGGTTAGCGAAAGTGCGCCCGAGGTGATGGACAGAAAAAAACCCACCCAGATCAAGGCGTGAACACCAAGTCCAGCCTCCCAAGCGGCGTCAACGACATCGTTGCTTGAATTAGAACTCGTCAGGCAAACGGATCAAGAACGAGTATGTGGCCAAAACGCACTAGAATCCTTTTCGGTCGCATTCGCCATACAGGCGAACGTATCGGCCATTGAACCGGCTACGGATATCCTTGAATTCGCTCTTGAGAGTACCAGCGCTCTGGCCTAGAAACCGGCGCAAAGGGTCAAAATTCCAGATCCAGGGTCTTGAGAATCTGCCTGGGGACGTACAGCCGGAAACATCGTAGGAAAACCCGAGGAAACCAACTTCAGACTTGTATTCTGACCACCAGCCGTCGAGAGATGAGGGGACGCTGTCAGGCATCTTGAAACCGAGGGATGGGAAACCGCCATTGACGTGAGTAGAATCGGTGTTCGTGGTAGGAGGAGGCGTGCAGGTACGGTTTGCCCGCCTCCTCATACTCCTCGAGGGGGACTTTGTTAGTGCGCGCCAATGCTGTCGGTGACCACGGATGGGGGTGATATGGCCGGTAGCATGGGCTAGTTCGACGCAGAGGAGAAGGACAGTCGTAAACCAAATGAATGACCCCATGGTGCCGTGGAGGGGGAAAGGAATGGGGAGGGGGAGGAAATCGGTGAAGACCTGTCATAATGCCGGCCTTTGTTGAAAAAGCTCTCATAACTTGCTTAGTGGGGATACCCCGGTTATGTAATGTCTTGCATAGAACCGCTGAAAAGAAGGATGGAAAGCGACGGCATCCGAAGTCTCCATGGGTCAGACATGAGTGAACTGATCGGCGCAGTGATTGCCGAGGACTGGATACCCTAAGCGATCGCATACAATATCCCCATGTTGACAACCCCTCCACAGCGGCGGCCTCAATGGCAAGCCATTCCCTTGTCATCACCTCCTATGCCAAAGTCTGAGAATAGGTAATGTCCGATACCAGCTCCAGCGACAGTCGCGAGAATCAAATACGCCTGCAGGGGGGAGAGAAGTCGCGCCGTCAGCAGCCGTACTCCGCGGTCAGTATGGTTGTCACGCACGTTGTATGTCATGAACACGAGCATGAGGAAGAATGATATAAAGACGATCACGGCGTAGAGCAGAGACCGGTACACCATGGAAACTCGGCTGATAATCGCGAGCCTACTCGCCTCATTTGAGAAAGAACAAAGGTTGGCTTTGGGTGGAGAAGACTCACTTTGGAGCATCTTCACCGCGCTCGCGGCTTCCGTCTCTACTGTTTCCGAGCCTAACCCTCCCCTTCCCTTGCTTGGCAAGAATCCTCTGATCAACCTTCTTCGCGTACGACCTCAACCACTCGAAGAACATTCCCAACAGAACAATAGCAATCAAGGAAAGGACAAAGTCAGCGTTCGACCGGATGTGCCACGACTTGAACACGACGCAGGTATCGACTATCTGAGTATTCCTAGGAGCAGTTGGCCCTTTGCGCAGCAGGCTGTAAGCTGGCGAACGTACCACAACATCCACATCTTACACCGCGCCTCTGGAGCATCGCTCATGTGCATCCCCTGGTCGTGGTCCATGACTAGAGATATACTCTGAAGATGGTGGTTGACAACGTTGATGTTTGAGTTTGGCTGGGCTGCCGGCCTTGGCCTGTTTTAGTAGTGCGGGGAGAGGACGGGGAGAAGTGACACACGTGATGTGCACTTTACCGCCTGGCCTTAGAATACCACCTGGGTCAGATTTCGTTCTTGCATGCCACCGCGACGACAAGATGATATCATGGACGTTGACTCTGGCGAATCCGACGCATCCTTAGACTACGATGTTCCTCGGCGGAAAGGCAAGGGGAAGGCTCCCAAGAAGAAAGACAAGGGAAAGAGCAAGGTCACAGAGGTGAGCGCAATTCCTCTACGATTAGACCTTCTTGGAATAGGTGCTCACGAGAGAGGTTAGGCTCCCTATGCATGGGAGGCATCCTATGTCAGGTCTTGGGATACGGTCCAAGAGGATGAATCCGGAAGTCTGCAAACTGCTGTAGACGATCTCATAGCCCGTGGGCGTCGCAAACGGTGCGATCCTCATCGCCTCCGCCATAGTTAGCGACTCGTTAATTTCACCCCTTCCCACCACCAGGTTACTCGCACCCTCAAAAGCAATCCGACGCACAATTATCCGCCACCTCATCATCATCCTTGACCTCTCAAACTCAATGACGGACCGAGACATGCGTCCGACCAGGTTCGACCTCAGTCTCGAGTACACGCGTGAGTTTGTGAACGAGTGGTTCGACCAGAACCCTCTTGGTCAGATCGGCATCGTGGGCATGCGAGCGGGTGTTGGGGAGAGGGTCGGTGAAATGTCTGGTTTGTGAATACTTTCGGTCGTGCGCTTTATTAGAAGGGTCGGGGATTGATAAGGCAGTCCTTTTAATTCTCAGGCAATCCGCAAGACGTTCTGAGAGCGATTTCGGAACGGCATAAGTTAGAGCCAACAGGCGATCCCAGTCTCCAAAACGCGATCGAGATGGCAAAAAGTACGATGAGGCAAGTTACCAATACTCCGTTCTTTCCCACATCCCACCGTACCCGGACATACGCTAACTCAAACACACAGCCACCTCCCCACGCACTCCTCCCGGGAGATCCTCATCATCTTCGGTTCCCTCACGACCTGTGACCCTGGTAACATCCACGAAACCCTCGAGTCTTGCATCCGAGATAAAATCCGTATTTCCGTCGTCGCTCTGGCGGCCGAGATGAAAATCTGCCGAGAGCTTTGCGACAGGACGGGGGGTCAATTCGGGGTGGCGATGAACGAAGGTCATTTCAAAGACCTCCTATTTGAACTGATCCCTCCTCCCGCCCAACACTCTACTTCCTCCGCTCTGACGTCCCGGTTAGCTTCGGGCCCACCGGCGAACGCACCGGGGAGCGCTGGTGGGGATCTGATGTTGATGGGTTTCCCGACGAGATTGCCGGACACCTCACCTCCATCCTTGTGCGTGTGTCATTCGGAGATGAAGTCTCAAGGATTTTTGTGTCCCCGGTGTTCAGCCAAAGTGTGCGACATACCGACGGATTGCGACGTGTGCGGGTTGATGATCGTCAGTTCGCCGCATTTGGCGAGGAGTTATCATCATTTGTTCCCGGTCAAGGCCTATCGACCTGTGTGAGTGGGGCTTTCCCTCTTTGCATCCCTGAGGCTTCAATTCGTGTTGATTTTTTTTTTTTTGAATGACCGTGACCATATTGTGCTGATCTCTTCGGTTTTTTTTTTTTGCGGCGAATTGCATTGTAGTATGACTGTGGCGGAGACGGCCAACTCGAGCCCGACATGTCATGCGTGTTCGAGGATGTTCCAACCGACCGCACTCTCTGGACCAGGGAGGAGGAACTCTGTGGCTGGCAAAGCACATGGAACGACTTCGGCGACAAACGGGAACTCGGGCCCGAACTCGACCAATGGAACAGGAGGTGAGGCAATGGACACCGGAGCGGATGGAATAAGTCCTCTGGGTCGGTACAGATGCACGGACTGCTCAAACGATTTCTGTACAGAGTGCGACGTGTTCATACATGACGTCCTGCATTGCTGTCCCGGATGCGAGAGGTGAACGTAGATACACCTCATGATCGGGCGTAGGCAGCACATATATTGAAACCAGCGTGACTCTTTGATAAACGTAGATTAATAGAACAGAAATGGACTGCCCATAGGTGTAAGATAGGAGTACCGGCTGAAGTGAAAGGTTCTGAATCGCAACGACTGGACCAGATAACCAGAGGAGGGAAGCAAACAAAGACCAAAAGCATCACGGTGTCTGCCCGAATCAAGGACGTCCGACGATAACATGTAGGTGACCCTCAACCAAAGTACCTCAGTATCAGGTAGAAGCAGAAGAATGTGAAGATGACCCCGATGATGAAGATATACATATCCTGCGTGCTGAGCGCAAAAAAGGGTCAGCACCACCATTCGACACAAAACCAAAGAACACAGAAAGATTCGAACCTTCTTCGCTCTATCCAGCTTATAACATCTCTGCTCATACCCAACGTGTTTGCAGCATCCAACAACCTCTTTTGAGTCCCTTTCAACACGTTCCTCTGATCCACCAAATCGTCCAAAACCGCCCTCCCCTGCGCGATGAAATCATCCAACGAGCTCTCCGTATTTTGAATGAAACTGTGCTCTCTCAGTGCGTGGTCTTCTCGCGATGCGGCCATGAAGTTTGGTGGTTGTGAAAATGGGGATTCCGAGAGGCCGGGAGATTCGGATGCGAAACGGTTGGGAGTGGACGACATTGAAGGGTTCGTTGGGGCGAACCTGCGCCGTGCGTCTGAGGAGGAACCTACACTGGCCGAATGGGGTGTGGCGGAGGTTGATGTGCCCAAGAGTTCCGTTCGGTCGACTGAAGTTTTCTAGATATACATGGCAGGTTAGAGATAACTTGATCATCTTGTACCCCCATACCTCTGCTTTGAGTCGTTCGAATTGACTTCTGAATTCATTGTAGTCGCTTCGGAACTTTTGAACGCGCCTGTGAGGTGCGCAGATCGTTAACTCATTGCGAATGCGCAGTGAGATGTGCGGGGGGATACGGACATCATGGCTTTCTCCTGTTTAGCCTTGATCATCTCCCGCTTAGCCATCGAGTCGTAGTCCTCCACCGTCCTGTTCATCGCCGCTAACGAGGCGGAAATCTGCCCTAACCAAATGCAAAAAGAAAGGCTGAACGGTCAGCCCTCAAAAGTCCCCAAGTGTAACCCATCTCCTTGACGATCACCGAAACCCGAATACTCAAACACCCGGATTTGGTGAGGGGGGGAGGGGGGTGGGGTTGGAATTGTAGACAGACCTAACAATGAAGCGCTGGCATCTCCCGTCCGTAGCCTCTCCAAGTCTGCTTGGATCGAATTCGTCTGGCGCACGCCGAGGGTGTATAATGAGTTCATAGTTCCTGGTCAAAAGAAGAGTCGAAGGCTGTCACCGCAGCCGTTGAGAGTGGTGGTTGAGGAGAAGGATAAAGTTCAAACTACGCGATCTCAGACGGAATGGGCGCACGTGTTTGACTCAAGGATCTCAACGATAACACCACCTATCACGATGGATTCACTCCCTCAGGAGCTCATCGACAAAATCATCGACGATGTCCTACAGCCTGACCTCCAACTCTCCTTTCTTGACCTCTTCTCCTGTTGCCTCATCACGAGGCGGTGGCGACGAAGGAGCCAACAGCACTTCTTTGAAGGCATTTTGCTCTCGTCCGAAGACGCTCTAAACCATTGGTGGAAAAACATCCCACAGGACCCGGACGGAATACCATCCTACGTCCTCTTGCTTAAAATCGAAGACATCGCCACTTGGGATGATCCTGCCCTTTTGTGCCGCGCTCTCAAGAACCTCACCTCGTTGGAACAATTGTTCATTTCAGAAACCAGGATTCCTGACGAGCTGCAGGATCCCATCTTACGTGGAGAGTTCGGGAAGGGAATTACCATCCTTCACTTTTGGTCCTCGCATTGTGCGCTCGCGACGACGACGTCCATGATTCTCTCGTTTCCTAAACTAACGGTATTAATCATTGAGAACCACGAGAACACGTCGGAAGAGCCGCTTTCAACCCACCCCGTCACACAACAGAGGGGGCCGTTGGAGTTTTTGCGGTTAAGTGGAGACACCGACAAAGTCGGAGAAGCCCTCGTTAAGATTCGAGCCACATCCCCCTTCCTCTACTTGGACACGCACCTCGAAACCACAGAGAAGCTCATCGTGCTTTCTTCAGAATTTTTGGTGGAACTAAGACTCAATGGTGATTTTTGTGGTTTTTCGGGGAGCAGAAACGATAATGACCGGTTTCCCAGATACTTCAAACGAAGAAGATATCTTCCCTCCAATCCATCTACCATTGTTTCCTGCTCTTGCTACTCTGGGTGTCGACATTCGTGAGGATTTCCCCTCGCCCCGCCTCACAGAAACCCTCTGTTCCATTTTCCCGGCTCCAGCGTTAACGTCCATCACGATTGGATCCGAAGAGTGGGACATCGACGAATACCCCCCTTTAGCTACATGGGTTGATGTGGATAGATGGCTGACGCAGATCGTTAAACACGCTAAGGTTAAGGGGGGTGTTTTGTTGACGCTGGTACGGTGGCCGGAAGGCAAGTCAATCTGGGAAGGATTCATGCATGAGTTCAGGGAGGCTGGAGGCGAAATCAAGACAGATACCGGCGGCTGGGATTGAGAACTTGGAAGTCTTTCCCTTAAAGGTCTTGAGAGTTTCACACATTTTTGTCCACTAAGCCCTTCACTAAAACGAGAGCACTAGGACGAACGGGTTTCGCTCTAAACTCTCCTGGTAGACACTCCTCTATGCCAACAAATCTCTTCCAACGCATCCGTGGTTAGGTCAGACTGCGATCGATCTTCATCAAACTTCTCGAAACTTCACAATCATACACCCAATGAAATCCTCAGGGCATTTGGAGCGGGGACTTTCTGAACTGTGGGACGGATTCAATACGGTGGAACGGCCAACACGTCGAAATCGTGAGTGGGCGTTGCGTTGCAACGCTCCCTCATCTCATCGGTCATCACATTCCCGCCTCCGACCATTGTAGTCCTTACTGTTTATCATGTAGACAGAATGAGGGTCGACGCCGAAAGCCAAGGCTGCAAGTCAGTTCTATTACTTTGTGCGCGACACGCCCCAATGCCATCGTACGGAGGTAGCCGATCAGCCCACCAGACAAGCCGTTCCCGTTGAGATATTAGGCTGGGTCAAGGACCTGGTTAATTCCCCACCCCGCCGCCATAAATTAGACAATTGCCTCTCGGTAGTCGGAGAGTCACGAGCATTATGGCCACGTTTCACGGGTACGAGCTAACTAACATCGCCCGGTGAGTTCAGATTAAATATACATTTCCCGGTAAGCTGGGATAAAGTATTGTCCGGCAAGTTCGCAGACATGAGCATCGCGGCCGTAGGTCCCGGGCACAATGCCAGCCAACGTAGCCCGGCAAGCTCAGATCAAATAAACATTGTCCGGCAAGAGCACTGCCTGGAATTTCACGAGTGGCCAGCTGGCAATATATAATACACCGCAACAAACTGGAGGTGGTTCAGTTTTCCTCTCCCGAATCCCCACGACGACGCCTCGTCCTTTCCTGGGTGTCGCCACCTCAGTATTTCAGTACTTAGCTTCCAGCTTCCCCGTAGATCCGAGTATTTCCTTTATGGCTTTCCCACTCGTCGTCCGTGCGTATTATCTGATTGCGAAGTCTCCTCTCCTGGCATTCACCCACATACAACGGTTCCCCCACATCTCGCGCTGCTCCCCCAGGGAACATATGGGATTTCCCTTGACTTGAACGAGAGAACTTAGCGATGAACCCCCTGATGATTGGGAGGTCAACGTACGCAGTGGGATCACTCAAGCGTATGTCTCCACCTCACAATACTTAACGGGATTCTTCAGCGGGCATCTACAAACGCATTGGAACCACCCTCCAAACCCACGGATTCGTTGAACATGCTCAGGGTTCGGTCTATCAAGCACTCAACGCGACTGCTCTGCAATGTTGGTTTGCCGCGCACAACCTCAGAGTCGACATTGAGCTTGCCTCGTCTATCCGAAAAATCCAAATGTTTTACATCCATCAAATGGATTGCCGCAATCTGCTGAGGCTGGGTGGCGCCCACTCCCAGCAACTCCTTGGACCACCCCGCGTGGGCTGATCCCAAACAACGTCCAGGCCAATCTCGTTGTCGATCCCAGCACCCTCCCACCCGATCACTGCAAGGCCACTATTGACAGACCCAGATAATTGGAGAACGTAGACTTGCAGCGAGCGCACTCCATCATTCCCAAACCTCCTCTCTTTGTAATCGTGTTCTGACTGTACGGTAGCTTGTTTTCAACTCGTGATGGACAATTGAATACTTGATTCTCGAGCGTGGCACTTTTCCTCTCCCTCATTTGTTTCGTATTGCAGCCGGGCAGAGTTCTCATATTTGTGGTACCTAGTAGAAACATAGAAGGGCGCTTACCATTGCATCTCCCTGGCATCCGGACGAACGAACTCTCCGTTGACGTAGTGGGGATCTTCAGCGACGCCCGGGGAGGTGAGGCAGGCCGTCTAAGGGTAGGGAAGTCAGACTGTTGAAGCTAAGCTTGAGGTGAGAAACACACGCTCTGGACATTGGCGTTGCATTTTGTGGTCTCTCCGAACGGTAGGCGGAGGCATGTTGTGATTGAGTAGGGGATGTTACATTTGAACAAGCATTCTGGAGCTTTTCCGGGGACAGTATGTATTCCTGCGTCAGTCAACCCATGGGAGACTCTCTGCCATTTCGACCAACTCCTTTAACAACCCTTCCGCATACTTCTGAAGCCCAGCTACGCCAAACCTGCACTTGACCCCACACAACGAGAATTGAACAGGGGCACGCGAGACCAGGCCAAGTGCTTCAACCACTCGAACACAAGGATCTGCCTCGAAAGCGGCCTGAACGGTGCCTACTATGATGCTGGAGTATAACTGGCGAGTAGTTTCAAAGCAACAAAAAGCATCGCGCACAATGTGTTCACGGTGCTGGTTAACTATTTGCTGCATTCTTTGGTGCCTAGCAATCATGAAAGACACCAATCGATGATACTGCACGGTCGTCATGAGATGGAGGTGCCTCGAGTCTAAACATATTAGTGACGCGAAGGGGACGCGGCGGGCAACGGCCTCAGCGTCCTTCTCGAGGCCGCAGGCGCAGAGGATCACGTATATGTGGATGGGGGGTGGTGGATCGACACATGTCAATGGGGAACAGGTCTTGAAGGTATCGAAGACGACCTTCGCATCATACTTGTCCGCGAGGCGGAGGAGAGATGCCAATGTTTCAGTGTTGTTAGCGGGGGGGTTGGGAATTGGGTAGATAATTTGGAGAAATGCCTCGAGTGCCTCCGGAGGGTCATCAACATCGATGATAGGGGTCTGCGATGATTCGACAGGTGGTTGGGGGACAGAGAGCAAATCCCTGAACACTGAAGACGCGAGAGACAAGACAACCTTGTGGGCGTGGAGTTCTTTCCCTCCAGATGCGCGTAGGATGACACCTGCGTCGGGAGGATTTTGCCATTTTGCAGCCATGGTGAAGGTCGCTAGCAAAAAACGGTGGAAAGCGCCCACGCCACAGACCCACGTCTGATTTGGAAGAGAGTTGGACGGAAAGACGCCGAAGGAAAACCTAGGACAGCCAGCTCACCCAGCTCACCATGGACTCATTTCCCCAGGAGCTCATCGACGAAATCATCGACAACATCCCACAAACTGACCCCCTCTCACGTTGTGACCTCTCATCCTGTTCTCTCGTCGCGAAGCGATGGCGACGAAGGAGCCAACAACGCTTCTTCGAGGGCATTTCGCCCTCGTCCGAAGACGATCTGAACGTTTGGTGGTCAATCATCCCACAGGACCCGGACGGAATACCATCCTACGTCCTCTTGCTTAAAATCGAAGGCGTTGTCACTTGGGATGATCCTTTACTTCTCGGCCGGGTTCTCAAGAACCTCACCTCGCTGCAACAATTGCTCATTTTCGAAACCAGGATTCCTGACGAGCTGCAGGATCCCGTCTTACGTGGAGAGTTCGGGAAGGAAATCACCACCCTCTGCCTTTGGACCTCGTATTGCGCGCTCGCGACAACGATGTCCATAATTCTTTCGCTTCCCAAACTAGAGGATTTGGTCATTGGGAACCACAACACGTCGGGGGAGCCACTTTCAACCCATCTTATTACACCACAGAGGAGGTCGTTGGATTCCTTGCGGTTAGGTGGAGACATTGACGAAGTCGGAGAACCCCTCGCCGAGTCTCGGCTCATATATCGCATCCTCTACTTGGATACACACCTCCCAATCACAGAGCAGCTCATCACGCTTTCTTCGGAAAATTTGGTGCAACTTGGATTCGGTGGTGTGTAGTTCCTTCGGAGAGCAGAAACGATAGTAACCGGTTTCCCAGATACTTCAGTCGAAAACGATATCTTCCCCCCAATCCATCTACCATCGTTGCCTGCCCTTGCTACTCTTGGCGTTGAACTTTGTGAGGATTACCCTTCGCTTCGCCTTACAGACATCCTCTGTTCCATTTTATCGGCTCCAGCATTAACGTCCATCACGGTTGGATCCGACAAGTGGGACGTCAACGAATACCCCCCTTCGGCTTCATGGGTTGGCGTGGATAGATGGCTGGCGCAGATTGTTAAACACGCTGAGGTCAAGGGGGGTGTGCCGTTGACGCTGAGGCAGTGGCCGGAAGGCAAGTCAGTCTGGGAAGGATTTTTGCCTGAGTTCAGGAAGGCTGGGGGCGAAATCAAGACGGATACTGGTGACTGGTGATGTCGACGATTGAGAACTTGGAAGCCTTTCCTTTAAAGGTCTTGAGAGTTTTATACATTTTTGCCCACTAGGCTTTCCACTAAAACGAGAATGCTAGGACGAACGGGTTTCGCTCCAAACTCTCCCGGCAGAGGTTCCTCTATGCCTCCGAATCTCTTCCAATGCATCCGTGTTCGGGTCGGGCTTCGGTCCGCCCTCATCAAACTTCTTAAAACTTCACAATTGTGTGCACCCAAAAAAAATCTTCAAGGCGTTGGGAGTGGGGGAACTACTCGAATGGTTGTAGGACGGATCCGACACAACGAAACAGAAAATGTCGAAATCATGCATGATCATTGTCGCATTACGACGCTCCCCCGTCTTACCAGTCATCTCCGAAACCCGTCACCTTCTTCGATTCCCATCGTTGGTCGTGAAAACGAAATGAGAGTCGACACCGAGGGCTAAGGTGCAGGTCAGTCAAATTACTTTGCGCTCGGCGCGTCTGTACCGCGGTAACCGACCGAGACGCCATGCAAGTCGTGCCCGTTGAGATAAATCGATGACCTGGTTAATCCCATCCTGTCACGACAAATTAGACAAGCAGCTGTG
>Ga0307517_10011704_pt1 | contig 12131 bp, 17 predicted proteins | sample 23_EM_MG_FD_194515 | JGI IMG/M metagenome (GOLD analysis project Ga0307517, IMG submission 194515) | Populus trichocarpa ectomycorrhiza microbial communities from riparian zone in the Pacific Northwest, United States - 23_EM | ecosystem: Host-associated > Plants > Roots > Unclassified | place...
GGACAAAATCCCACTCTTGCTATCCGATGAGGGACATTGGGGCCCCATTGAGTTCATTGAAGTTGCTCAAAGAGGTTGCCGAACTGATGGCAGTTGATGGAAAGCAGCGGCCATCAAAGTCGGGAATGCAAACCTGCCGTGGACTTCCCGCCAACCTTAAACGGGCAATGGATACCACTGCCGCACATTGGTATTGTACTACTCAATTTCGAGGTCCAGTGATTCACATTAGTAACTAAAATTTACCATCGTCTCCATTGGTATTCATTGCCTATGAGCGGAGCTATGTTGCGGCCAAGGGCCAGCAGTGGACCTCAATGAGTGACATCGAATGGATAGAAATTGATGTTGGTAGACAATGTCCCTCACGGGAGGCGTCGTTGATGTACATTGCTATTTATTGGAGGTCACTGGGCCCCGCCATTGATTTCCAATGAGTTACAATGGTTAGCGTCGGGATTGGTAGGTGTTTCCAGCTCCGCATATTACTGATGAGGGGCGTGCCAATTCCGGCGGGATTTGCCGCCGGAAACCGCCCCGGGAATTCCAACACACGAATGCCCTCCCATCGTTGGGCCGCTGGCGCTTTGAAGGTCGAGAACTGGACACGTAGGACTTTACATAATCGGGCCGAGCGCATGTGACTTCACGCGTTTGTTGGTTGAATGAGTGTGTGAAAGAACAAATTATGTAAAACTTCCGAGTCGTGTACGTTCGACTCTTGCAAAAAGTCCACCTTCAAGTACTTGAAGACCATCGCGGGTAAGTGTCGTTTATGTTCCTATACGTTTTGACCCCTCGCCTTTTTTTCTGCCTAAGGGTCCGAGATGTATTGAAGCCCAGGAAGACTCGAGCCCGGGACTACACTGGGCTGATTGCATGTCAACCCTTACGCCACACCCATCTTTTCCCTTCGTGCATTTTTTGATTTCAATCCTATCTTACCACTGCTTCATACACAGATGTTATGCATACACCTTGGCACAAAGTAAGTACTACATTCTATCCGCACATATTTGCCTCACATTCTTTCAGACACGATCTAGATCTGGCACTGGCCTGGAATTTTCCACCTGGGACGGACCCCACGTGACCGCGACCGACCCAACTTTCAACTTCGAAGAATTCCTCAAGCGGAGTACGCACCGCGCCCAGGCAGCAGAATACGACTATTCCGGCTTATTCTCTCTCTCACCCCTTACCTCGCCGGAACCCTTCCCCCCATCCTCGCCGGTTCTTCCTCTATTTCCGACCTTGGAGCAAGCGCCGCCTCCCATCGACGAAACCTCAATGCCACAAACCCTATACACGGAGCCTATAATCGCTGTCCACCAGCCAGTCGATCGAGTGAAGAAGAAGACCCAAAACCATGCGTCTCGAAGTAAAAGGCGTGCAAAGGGGGGGGAAACTCGATTCAGTCCATACGAAGCAAGGCCGTCCGTCAAAGCGAAATACATCGACGATGCAGCTGCGGTTAGCACCCCGTCTACGAGGATACCTCGTGTCGCGAGGATGGCATACGTAGCCCTCGATGATTGGACCCGTTCAAAAAAACAGTACCAGCTGCATGAGCTTGTTGGGCCTGCGTCAAAGCTGGGCCTCATGTTGCAGGAATGGGACGGTTCGTTGAGTTCTTTTTTCTTCCCATCTTACCTTATTTTCAACCAAGTCCCTAGAACACCGACGCCTATAATCGACCAGGAAGGGAGACTCGTCGCAATCCTAGCAGGTCATCCGGAAGATGATTCATGGCACCAGTTGAGCAAGGAAGGGGCTGAGGCACTGGAGGAGGCTCGACGGCGTTGCAAAATTCCAGCCAAGGCCGGCCGCCATCGCCGGGGGCAATTTATCTCCCTTCGCTGCGGTGTTTCGCATGGCGGTGAGCAAACAGAGCCGGGAAACTTGCAAAACGATTACCCCAATGACGAGGTTCTGGCAAAGCTCAACCAGAAGCTACCATTCAGAAGGATGTCAGGATTCGCTACGAGTACGTGAGCAATATTCCACATTTGCAAGACGTCTCTGATAACTGAATGCCTGCCAGGCGTATTGGCTAGTTGGATGCCAGGCGTATTACGAAAATACCCTCAATGCTTTGCATGCCCACAACCCCTCCCTCAAACGGATTTTTCCCACCAGCATTTTTTCTGCCACCACCTATAACCTTGGTCCTCGAACCATCTGCATCAAGCACACCGACTTTTCGAACCTTTCCTTTGGCATGTGCGCAGTGACGGCGTTGGGGGATTTCGATGCCAAAAAAGGGGGCATTCTTCAGGGTTATTCCCAATTGGGCAGGTTTATCGCAGGGTTAAAACACCAACCTGCCGCCATGCCCCCTGCAGCAACTAAAACACCCTCTCCAGCAGCTAATCTCCAGTTCTTAGCCTTTTTTGGGCCCATTTTTACGAGGTTTCGGCCCTGCGGCGAGCAGCCTCAACGTTCAAGATGAAGATCTCGAAAACTGGGCCATTCTTTTGTGTTGGAGAGCGAGGAGACGCGCGATACCTCGTCGACGAGCCGGTGTGTATCAGCTCCACATTTACTACCCTCTCCAGTGACTAATGTCCAGTCTTTGACCATTTTCCGGTCCCATTTTCGCCAGGTTTCTGCGGACTCCGGAGAGCAGCCCACCCGCTCCAAGATGAACGATCCATGCTTGTTTGGAGTATTTGGGAGGGAGGAGATGCGACAGCGCGTCCGAGTCGATGACCCAGGTTCGTTCTATCTCTTATCTGCTCCCCTTAACCTCAAATTTATACTCTTTTCCAGCCTTTTTTCAATGACATTTGGGCCCCGGAGCGAGCGGCGCCGTCGTTTGCATGAAGATCTCGAACCCTGTGTGATTGCTTTATGGTACGAAAAGGTTTGTGCACATCTACATTTAGTCCCCTCTCCAGCTACTAATATTCAACTTTTTAGATATTTTCAACCCCATTTTCACGAAGTTTCGGCCCTGTGGCGAGCAGCCCACCGCTCAAGATGAATGATCCATGTCCCAATCTCCTTGGGAGGGAGGAGACGCGCGACATGTTCTACCTTATGTCTGCTCCCCATAACATCCAATCTATTTTCTTTTTCAGTCTCTTTTTCATGAGATTCAGGCCCCGCGGCAAGCAACATTGACGTTTCCATGAAGATCTCGAACCTCGGCTGGTTGTTCTATCTTAGACGGAGAGCAGACGTGCGATAGCACGTCGATGACCAGGTATGTACCGCCTCCACACCCAAAGCTCTCTTACATAATTTCCAGAAGGGCAGTTTCATATATTTTTTAGACTCGTTGGAATCAAGCAAAGGGAATAAATAAAGCAGGTACAGATCCGACTTGTTCAAGGATTCCTCAGGCTTCGGCGTGGTCAATGTCTCCACCGCCGCACTAAATGAAAGAAAATAGCATGTGAATTTTAAGCAGGAACTTATTCGACTAAGGGTGGCATGACTAGGTTCAGAGCCCATTATTGGATTGGTATTTCTCCTGTAACCTGCAAGCCCCAAGTAGTGGGAGAAATACAGACAAATGACGAGAACCCCGATTCTTCGATTGCACTTTTTGTGCGAACAAGCGAGTGTAAATTAAATTTCAGAAATACGCCATTGGAAGAAATTTCAGAATAAGTAACTCAGCAAATCCAGTCTTGTTCATCTGATTGTCATCAGCATCGGCGGCGGCGAATCGTTCATCTCATGGAGTAATTAGTCTATCCAAAACCTGGAAAATTAACCTACTTCTGACCTGAAACCTACTCGCCACGCACATTTCGGGTGGTTTATATGGCTTCGCTGAGTGAGAGGCATTGGGAACCGCGCAAACGATGATGAAGGAATAAAGGGGCATGGTGTAAGGAGCCTATGTCGGTAAATCCCGCCTTTCATCTTTGTCTCGTCACATTATCACAATCGGGTTTCAAATCTGCTTGGTGGTAAGAACAATTTCGGTATGCCCAGACACTTTCCACCTTTTCACAAAATCACATCTCTAAATCTCACCTCCGCTTTCGTACTCTCCCTCTCATCAAGATCTCTTCCTGTAGTATAAAAGCCAATGTACTTTTCTAGTTTTCCTCAGTCGAGTTCCCCCCCTCGACTCACAATACATTCTACATTACAATCCAAACTTTACTGGTCTCTTCGAACCCCAGAACGAACTCAGTCTCCGCCCCAGAATTCGTTCACCCTTTGCGAACTCGGGAGACGTGACCGTCTTTCAATGTTGAAGCTATTATTTAGTTCCGAGCCCAGTAGCTATTGACATCGGGACCCGGACTCGGAAAGAGGACTCAGGCTTCGGCAAAAATGGAGTGCAGACGGCATCGGTCACCGTCGGTGAGAGAGAGAAAGGTAAGTTATTATGAAACATCAGGACTCGGAGGCACGATACCGAACTGTCTGTAACTTGTGCCACCCATCAAACACCTTTTAGTGTACGTATGTAAGTACTGGATACTGGTGTTGCATACTACATGTACAGTATGTAAGAACGATAAAATAAGACGATTGGCACGTGATCGTGTTGAGTATAAAAATGTAGGTCACGCAAGCTTGTTCCTCATCGCCTCGATTCGGAGAATTGGAGAGAGCCCCGACACCCGAAAGTTGCGACTAGCCCCCGCAGCCCATGTAGGGTGTTGGTGATGAAGATGCCGCGTAGGCCTGCCAGACGATCCAGCCGGTAAATACCTAACAAGGAACTTGCACACATTCGTTCCCCACGACCACAGTATGTCAAGTCATCTTCCCTGTCTCCTTCCCTTTTGTTAATGACCCTCTCTTGACAGTCATCCCATGTTGGACGGTGACTGGACCCAGTGAACGCGGCACGTCCAGAGGACAACGGTGGCAGAGGACAACGGTGGTGGAAACTGCTGGGCTGTGAGCGAATGTTTACGCCAGATATGCAAATAGTAAGGCTATGGAAAAACAGGGTTGGTACGAACTGCACCCTTCCTCTCCTACACCAGCTGAACTTTTACCCTATAGCAACACCAACGTCCAACATCCCTCATTTGATGCCAGATCATCACTTCTTGTTTTCCCACCCACCAACGTATATTCTCCCTATCCCTGGCAATACAAACAGTCATGGAAAAACCATCACCGGCACAACAAACGCCCCCAAGCGCTTGAAGTACTAGTCCGCGGCACGTGCAGCACTCCATCTGCGTCTGTACTTTCTTTCTGCTGATACTTTTGGGACTCCCGTCTGTATCACCACTCTCCCAACAATACGCCCCGCTTACTGGGTGAATGACCCACTGCAAGCTCTTTTGGCGACGCCACCATGTGAGCATCTTCTGTTCTCTGTTTCGCATCTCTAATGAGTTATGCCTCCAGGCAGGTTTAAATATGACGAATACACCTCGACTACTCAATAACATCTCGTCTGGGTTTGCTCATTGTATGTTATTTATTTACTTATTCACTCAATGGCGTTCTATTTCCTCATTCCTGTGTTCCAGAATGGCTCACAGCGCAGCATCATCCATGTCACCCTTTACGACCAGTTTTTATCAGTCCACCTCCCCACACAGTCTTTTGTACCGCGCCCAGCTGCAACCCTCATCTCCTCGCCCTTCCCCACAAACAGCTATCGTCCACAGCAAGCTGGAATCCCCGTCCTCCTCGACACCCTACCTCGGCTACACCTCCACGATAACAGGGGCCCCAGGGATCCTTCAAACATGATGGCCATTAGGGAAGAACTCAATCGTTGTCGAATGGTTTTTGCTGGAAGTTCTGGAGAGGGCCATCGAAGGAGGACTGACAAGAAAACCTGAAGCCCCTGGAGCATTTAAATCCTCGTGCCTCTCCTCATGCCCCTTCACCTCCCACGCAATTCGCCACTGAGTGCATTCCCACACAATCGATAACATCAGTGTCTAGACGTCGGTGTCTAGCATCCCCACTTCAAGTACGAAACCAACTCAATGGGCGTCGCTTGCTATTGACAGCCCACTTTCTGCATCGCCATTCCGACCTTCATTTCTGACTAAGCGACCTCGCGTCACCGCTCCCACTCATCCACCCCTTCATCATTTCATCCTGCCGTTCCTGCCCTGTTAAACTTGTTCATCATTGCCTTCGGCAACGCAAATCCGACATCCCCAACATTACCCAATTGCCTCCAGTTCTCTTTCGTCACCGCAATCTTCCTCATCTCAGTTCCTGATAAATTCGGTAGCGACGACAATGTCACCACCCGCTACCACATCTGGTCAGACATAAGGGCAGGGATGGTCTCATCCGCAGTATATCCATGTACCGCGACCCAGCACAGGGGGTTCTACGTAGCCCAACTCTCCTTCAATACGTGCTATGATGAAGAGGCTTCTCGCCAAGCCTGCGCCTATTACATCTGGCCATTTCAGCGCGACGAATGGAAGCGATTCGGAGGCTGTCAGTTCGCGTTTGCATACTCATACGCGGAGGAAAGACGTGTTGTCGTTCTCACCTGGGGTGCGATGAGCGATGGAGAGGAGAAATTTCATGAGAACGAGAAAATTTTCGTTGGAGAAGATGCTGCGTCGGCCGCAATGCCATATTCCACCACGCGTAGCAGTGGTAATAAAACGACGCAACTCGAACCTCCAAATGCCACTGCCTCATAACTCCTTGCTCCTTGGAAAGACGATGATACGCTCTTCTTCTTACATCCGCCCCTCCCATATGCATATTCAAGGTCAACTGGGGCTGGGGGAAGCTCACGCAGAAGCTCTCCGGCGCGGAGTCCTATCGTCAGTACTCTGGGTCCGGGCACACCTAGCCCAACGAAGATGACCGAGGCGCTGACGAGGTCCCTTACCCCCCATGTGGCTCCGCCATCCGTGCGAGCGAGAGTGGGGCGGAGAGCCGCGGAGAGCTGATGATAAGGAGAAGGAAAAGGGAAGGGTTCGGGCGATTACGCCTACTGCGTCCTTGATCGAGGCGTATAAACGGCAGGAAATGGAGCGGGAGAAGTAGAGGAAAGCGATGGAGAGGTTGAAGAAGAGGCGGTTCCAGCTTTTGAAGGAAGAGAAAGGGTCGAACGATTCGAAGGACGGTGGTGGACAGATGCCTACGGGGACAAATACACCTACACCTACGAACAAGGTGGTTTTCGTTGGTGGCAAGGCAAGGTCGAAGAGTATCCCTTCAAGTTGCCGAAATAGCTCGTCGACACCCGTTATGGCGATCATCGGTGATGCGATTAACTTTAGCGATCAGAAGAGAAGCAGTTCCAGTACCAGGAGATCGACGGAAAAGGAAGAGTGGAAATGGAAATGGCAGCGGAAGCGGCAGCTCGTCAGGTGCCGGATCTCACATTCTTGGAAGAAGCGAGGAGGTTCATTCTGAGAATGTCGCTGCTGGTGGAAATCGTAGGAGAGGTACTACTGTTTTTGCTGCATCCAGCACGGAGGCGAAGAATACCGAGTCCATATCGTCGAGGCCACCTGTCGTACACAGAAGGTTGGAAGATACCGCCTGAAGTTACGCGGCCATTAGTGGTTTCCCCTCTTTTACCAATCCCCCTGAAGGGCGGTGAAACTCCCTCGGGGCCACCCATGAGCTTCAACGCCGCCGCGTTCTCCACCTCCTGAGCTGCCTCCAAAAACAGTTCCGCCCGCGTATTCTTCTCATCGCCTATGGGATGATCATGGTGTAAACACTGAGTGAAAAATGTTCGGTATCACGGTGCACATTTCCTCGACGAATGCAGGATCTAAATTTCATGAGCACCTCCTCCGGGACCGTCGGATCTCAACGAAGCTGATAGGCGCCTGTTAGGAAATGTGCAATTAGTTCTAACGACGCGATTCAATTCGACGTTCAATGGAAAAAGGTCGCAAAACACACCAACTGGTCGACGAACCTCTGATACCTTGCAACACGGTCCTCCACATAGTACACGGTCGCGGAAACAGCACACTCTTTCGCCAGTTTCACTTGCTCGTGGAAACGTTCAGCAGCGCACCGTCGTAGGAACTCCAGCACCTCTGGTGGTAAGAAAGTTGGCAGCATGCTTCAATGTACGGTGTAGAGGACAGGGAAGAATAGTTGCGTTTTTTTTACAAAAAGAAAGACCCAGACAAACGGGAATATATTAGTTCCCAAATGAGTGAACGATCGAAGCCCCACTATTGAATGGGCAGAGATATTGGTCACTATAGTCAACTCCTCATCAACATTGATGGGAGTTTTACCTGTGCGGATGTCATCTAGAACGGTTAAGTCGTAGACCATATCAAATGGGAGTATTTGAAGTTAAGTTGTCACCATTGCGAGATGATACTTCTCCCTGTCCCTCGAGTCTCTCAAACTCTGCATCAATGTCTTCAACTGTGATTGGTTCTGGCTCCACTGGGACTCCGTCGTTCAGAGGTGTCCATACAAATGTTTTGAGAAGGTCTTCGGCACGCGAGAGATCGATCCCAGGGTCTACTCGAGTGTGCATATGAGCATGCTTTCGGCGCGTTGACTTTCCGCTCTCAAGTGCGGCTTGGTGAATTTCGTATGTGTACTGATTTCGTAAAATTCCGAATGTTTGCATATGTGAAACAGTAAGACGGGACTGTCTCGCGGATTGAACACCGCCAAGGCACGAGAAAAACCTCTCGACCTCCGCTGCGTGAGGAACAATGGAAAAGATCTTGATCGCAAGAGCTTTAAGGGGAAGCAATCGGCGTGATGAGAGAATTCCACCAGTCCTTCCCATCGGCTTTCCCGGCAATGAAAGGATCCTGTCCAAGCTGATATGCCTTGATATCCTTTAAGGTGTTCTGCGCCATGGTCTTCGTCCATCCCCAACGTTGAACAATTCCAAGCGCAATTCTATAAGCAGAATCAATGGTCCTGGAATGAGCCACAGACGAGATGGCGAGCTTTCGACAGAGCGGGTGGAGAAATAATGCAAACCAATGAATATCTGTGTTCATTGCGTGAAACTGGGCGTTTAAGACCTCCTTGGCATGAGCAGCAAATCCGGGATCATCACCCTCTCTGTGGGGAACGCGGTTGACCTCCCGATGTGCCCAGATCAGCTGAAGCATACAGTCTGCGAGAGTGGCATCCCGAGACTCAACATCACCAATAATATCAAGATTGCGACCAACTGATCAGTCCTCCTCCACCGATCGAGATCAAAGACAGTGTCCCAACCTCGAGATATTCTCCGATCACCACAGCGTACGAGGTCCAATGCACCCTCTCGCGCTCAGCTTCTCTCCTGTTGTACCTTTCTCGTATTCTTCCAACACCAAGCGCCATCATATTAACACGACAGCAACAGGGTGGTTTTCACATACTCTCTCGGGACAAGCCCATCCAGCACGGCAATTCCTGCTCACCCGTGATGCTCTTCTGCACGCGCTCCTCACTCGCCCACTCAAGAAACTCAGCTGGATGAACTATGACTACGAAGGCGGGGTCAACTTTGCCTCCGGCATCAAATTCTACGAACAAGTTGTTGGACCACGGTTAGCAGGTGCAGGTGCCGACATGGAGTTCCTCGAGATCGGGCTGAGCTCCGGCGCTGTGTGTGGGATGGGAAGGAGGGAGGAGGGGATAGGTACGTGGAGCGTCGGAGGTGGTGGTGAAGAAGCATGCCCTTGTGCGTTGATGAGGGAACAAGAGGAGAGGTGGAAGAGGGGGAGGATAGAGAAGGTTATGGAGAAGCAGCTGGGTGCAATTCTGAGCAGGTATGAGGATGATGGAGATCCTGAGTCTGCCCTTCGTTGTGTGCCAGGGACCAGGACCCTTCTTCAAGGCGGCTTTTTGACGCACCTTGAGACGACAGGTGCCACGATGCGGATGCCGATTTCCCCTCAGACTCAGAACCTCAAAGGTTTTGAAAGCACCCTCGTTCTTCCGTCTCTGCGAGCGTTAAAGGTTACCCATGACAACGTGACGTTCTTCGTCCTCTTGACGTGGGATACGCCCCTTCTCACCCACCTCTCCGTCATGTCAGCCGATTTCGCGTATGCCGGTGGTCCATAAATTCTTCAAGGCACACGGGCACAAACTCTTCCAACTCGAACTTGGGCATTCGACGGGCGATCTTGAGAAAGCATGGCTTACAGAGGTTCCAGGGCGATGGGAAGGTCTTTCATCCTCTTCCTCCACCCTCCATCTCCAACTCTCATCACGCGCGGCAGCATCAGTAAACACGGACCTGTTCGGACACATCCTGACACATCCCACTCGACATGTGGTGCCCGAACCTCTGCAGTGCCGATACGGAGTAGAATTGGCGAACGCCAGACTGGATCGCTCCTCATGTGCTCTTACCCGCGCACAGTGGGATCGAGCTCATCGGCGTACGGGACATGGAGCGCCGTCTCGTTGGGGATGCAGAAGAGTGGGCTAGGCATACGTGTGGGGAGACGTCGATAGACGACGAAGACCCGCATTTCATGCTTTTAGAGCAGTTTGTGAGTTTGTTGAGGCCCGAGGCGTTTCCTTCCCTGGTGGCGGTGCGGGATATGAGTTGGGAGAGTGATATGGTGCGTAGGACGGGGAGTTGGGGGGTTTCTGACGATGGAACATGCGGGTTCTCCGTGAGCTAAAGCCTAAGAAATCAGGGTGAGAACGGGTCTTAACTTTCGTCGACGAGCACTGAGTATTCATACATGATAAAATGCGCGGAAGCCAAGCCCATTTTTACCTGTTTGAACTTGGTTTGAACGAAAACATATTTAGATTGAAAAGAAACTTGAAAGAAAAGGAAACCGACTCTTCGTCCGTTTTTTTGCTGGAAGAATGGATTGTTCGCATATTGGGGAACAGAATTCCCAGAGTTCTCGTGGTGGCTGAGACCTCATTGGCTTTTGATTCACGTCCGAAGGCCGCTCTGAGCTCGTCCTCCTGGATTGAGTTGATGAGGGCAGCCTGGGCGGCGCATCCGCGAGCGAGAATCGTGGTAGGGTCTCCAAGGCCACCACCGACGACGGTGCCACGCGCGAACGGTGTCTCGAGGGCCGATGTCCTCGCGGAGACCAACCTCGACGCAAAGACGATCATTCAGGCCAGGCAAGCGACTCGTTCCACCGATGTACACGACTTCGTTGACATCTAGGGATCGATGGCCTCGGAGGCGAGAAGAGCGGTGATTTATTTGGCGACAGCGGCGTAGATAGGTGATCCGAGCATGTCAAACCGCATGCGCTGCCGGTGTAATTCATGTCATCCTTCAATGATTCGACGCTGCAGGTGGCAGCTCCAGGCGAGGCACTGATCGTGCGCTTCGTATGTTCAATCGTCGATGTGATTGGCCCCGATGGAGGATGAATGTGAGGAGGCGAGGCTGTAAGCAAGGCCCTCGCGGACGGATAATACGTTTAACGAGACGGAGGAGGATCCAAGGTCGATGATGAGTTGGGTCCTGTCGTTATGAAGGTTTTCGGCACTCCATTTGGGGGTGGTGGTAGTGGCAGCTGTGGCACCCGCTTCATCGAGAAGTTGAAGGAATTTGACACCCACCTCGGACGCAGCTTTTTCAAGGGCGTCTTTCTGAATATCGGTGAAAGTGGAGGGGGCAGATATCACCGTTCCGGTGATCTGCTCCTTGAGGAAGTCTTCTGCAGACTCAATGAGCGATTTAAGGAAGATGGTGTTGACCTCTGACGCGGTCAAAACTCGGTCGACCAATACAGGCTCGGAGCGCGGTGTTGGGGCGTTGGGGTGTGTGAAGCAGCAGGAGATGTGAAACTCCTCCCCGGGCGTAAAGGACATAGTGGGGGTGTGGGCTCGCAGCAACCAGTTGAGGTGGCGCGGTATCTTCGTCGAAGTCGGGGCTGTTGGATGTTGGGGCGGGCACCGAAATGCGTGGAGCACTGTCGACGATGTCGTCGCAGGTAGACCTGGCCTCAGCAGGAAGAGTGAAAAAGAGGGAAGTGAAATGAGTCGCGTAGACTCGTTTCACGACGCACCTTGCGGGTCTCCTACACCCTGGGTTTCCCCTCATGCTCTGTCTACCCGCAAACCATTCGAGAATCTAAACGTCGGCCCACAACCTTCAAGTTGGAAGGAGGGTAGCGTTGGCGGGAACTCTACGGCAGGATTTTGATTTCCGACGAACTCATTTCTTCCATCAGCGTCCGCGATATGCCGAATGTGCTTCCGCATATGGTAATACTCCTGCATATCGCCCGTCATTC
>Ga0307517_10011705_pt1 | contig 12131 bp, 14 predicted proteins | sample 23_EM_MG_FD_194515 | JGI IMG/M metagenome (GOLD analysis project Ga0307517, IMG submission 194515) | Populus trichocarpa ectomycorrhiza microbial communities from riparian zone in the Pacific Northwest, United States - 23_EM | ecosystem: Host-associated > Plants > Roots > Unclassified | place...
TCTAGGCTAGGATGATAATAAATACTGACCATGGTTAAGAAGTTGTTAGCAAAGAACAAACGCGGCGACGCGTCAGTCTCCTAAATCAGGATATATATTCACACGCACGTGATACTTCGTTGTTTAATTTGTTAGTCACGACACGGCGGGCAATGGGCTGTCCTTCGTAGTTCTCGATGGACGACCATCCGCTCATATTGGATGACCATAGAGATATTCGAATCTTTCTAGGAACACCCGCCTTTTCCATTTACACCTTCTGTCTGGAAATCTTGTCAGATTCGGTTGACATTTTTCACTGACTGCCTTGTATTATTGTCGCGGTTGGGTCTTTGAACAAATTTGTTCTGCAGGAAGTAAATGACGGTGGGATACTTCTCTCGACCGTTTATCAACGCAGTGCCCCTGGGTTCTTCAAGCGTGGATTGTACATGATTGGTACGCTCCATTCAAACTGCTTTTTTGCTCTGGTTCTCATTGTAGTCCAGTCCCTGAGGAAGATGGAGCGGAGATTTTCCAAAGAGCATCGGTAGTAACATTCGGGAGTTGCGAGCAGGCAGTACCGCTTGCGAAGAAGAAGACAAGGGTCAGGGACGCGGTAACCGTGGATTCGGCGGTATCGACAAGGGTGCGGTTTCTACATTGGGTCCACTGACTTTTTGTTCATAGTTGGTCTAGGACGACGGCCCTCGAGGCTTTAAAATGCGGCTCGTATACCGTGATAAAGGTTGTGTAGTTTGTCATGCCGAGGGAATAGCCTCAAGATATCATTATCATGATGATTCTCGGTATTTCGAGGGTTCTCACATATTCCCTTTCGCCAAGCAGTCAACGGTATGCTCATTTTGAAGTCCTTGTTCAACATAATCAATTTTAAAGTGGACTATGCGTGGATATGATAATCTTATGACAGACCCGTATACAGCAATAAACGAGAATGCTACCCGCAACAAGCGAGATCCGCTCAGGATCAATTCCCTCGAAAATGGAATTTTACTTTGCCCATCTCACCATAAGCCTTACGACGGATTCCGGTTCTCAATCCACCCCACAGTATTACCTTTTCTAAATTTTTAAAAACTTTGACTAACATTACGTTTGAATCAGACTCACACTATCTTCGCCTTCCACCCTGCTGTCGCTCATCTCCATGGTCTCGAAATTACTTCCCCATGGAAGGCGCCAAATCCGAATTTCCCGAGCCCACATCCCGACCTCCTTAAAGCCCATTACCAGACATCGATCTTCGCTTCCTTAACTGCAGCTGCGGAACCGTTGGACGACGATGACGACGAGGAGGAGGAGGATGTCCCGGAAATTTCATCCAACCACAACGAAGCAGTCGGGATTTGGGCTGAAGACGCCAACCGGTATCCGCTGGTAGATTGGAGGCTCGAGTCGCTCGAAAATGAAGAGCGGGACATCTCCAGTCCTGGGGTCGAAGTGAAGGATGTAGAAGTTCCTCCGTCGGGTATCCGAAGCTGTGCTGTTGTTTGAATTTTGAAACTAGTCTGTGTTGCAATAGTCTGGAATAATGTATATAAATAATGATGAGAGAAGTGGGTGCTACCCTTGACGATGTGTCTACCGTGCAGTGCTCATAATTTTTTTTGGGTCATGCACGGTCGTGCCACGGGTAAAGCAACCGACATAAATCAATAGATAATTTAACGATACATACTTAAAAGAATATCAACGCTGCAGCCGACAATCATGGCAGCCAGCAACACAACCACCCCTTTCCTGCAGCTGCCTGATCCCAATTTAAACCCACCCATGGCACCAGAATTGAAATATCGTCTGTAGGTTTTCTTGTGGGATATCTTGTTACATCTCCCTCAAGACTATAAACTGGCGACACAATATCGGATCAACTTTTCATTTGTGATTTACGGCATTGCAAAGTTAGTATGATGGCGCCTACTTTTGCGATGGGGACTCGTATTCGGGAGTGTTGTCATTTTAAGTAAGTGCGTCAACCCCCTGTCCAATGAGAAGCAATTTTGAATGCTATTTTTTTACTAGCCAATCCAGTTGGTGACTGTGGTTTAGTTCGCCAAATCAACATAATATATCCATTCACTACCCCTTTAACCATACTCTTCGTCATGCGCGTTTGCGCTCTCTATGGCAACAATAAATATGTCGTCGCTTTCTTTTCCATGACATAGATCTCGGTGCTCGTTGGCGCGATCATGGTACCAATAGGCACTGTTGATACCAAGGGGTATAATTGTTTCGACAACAAAACCAAAGCAAGCTTGTTACTGTCGGTCACTTTTTTCAGTCTCATCTTCATCGCCACATCATGGGTTCTTATGAGGAACTCATACTCTGACGTTGTGAAGACCGGTTATAAGGTCTATAATTCTCGGCAGGCGCCTTCCTGCTTTTGCAAGATCCATTTTGTGGGATGGGCAGGAATATTACTTGTATGTTCTTTATTTATTTTTCATATTTCACACTCAAGGAACGCTTTTGTCATGTAGATCAACTCTTACTTTCAACCTCTTATTTGGTGTGTTCTTTTACATGCCCCAGACACCTATCCTTCCATCCACCATTGGCAATATTATTCTCGTCCTTGTAAGCAACATGACCTTGTATGTGTATCGAAACCTCCGCTTTGGGTTCTACCGCGACCACTCAATCACCAGCTTCTTGAACGACAGAGCTTTACAAGGGTCTTCTCATCCTCATCATGAAATCGTGTTCAAACGACCGAGATTAGAGGACAGCCGCGGCGGAGATATGGAAGCTGGGGACTCTGTCAATGAGGTCACTGGGTCAATTAACGCATCTAAGGAACAGGTGGAAATATATAGATCAACACCTCCGCCGTTGTAGTAAGCCAATCGGGCAGTAATCGGATTGAAATTCATTGAATAAAAAAGAAACACAAGGGGTAACATTGGGGCGGAATTTCGAATTCCCACTTCAACTGCATCGCTAGGTCAACATATTGTGGATTTGGAGAGCTAACATGCTTGGAATCAAGTCCGTAAAGGTCTAATTGGCCAGGTGTGTACTGGAGAAGGTGTCTACTTTGAAGATGCCGATAATAGTTTCTCAAGGTGGCTCGTACTTACGGAATTGCTGTTCATCCGCATGTTCTGAGCTTTTCTCAAACGGCGTACTGTTTTTTACCAAAACTTTATACTCTTTATACTTATCTATAAACCGTTGCAATACTCCAGATAGGATCGTGGTACTCAAATACTTTCTCACTACCTCCGGTAACCGCAGGTGCCACAAACGTCGATATGCCCGTATCGCGATCATATGTCTGATAAGACGAGGCCAGACGCTTGCCTCCTCCTCCGGGGAGATCGACAATAAATTGCGGGGTCACGAAACCAGCGATGCTGCCGCGGATTTGGGTCTCAAGATGTAAAATGGCGGATAACGGAGTGCGGAGATCTTCAACACCACGCACCATGTCTCCTTGGAAGACATAGTACTGGTTTCAAGACATCAATATTCTTTTAGTGAATATCACGGAATAAATCCTTACTGGTTGGATATTTATGTCAGCCAAGCTGATAATAAGGGTTTTCATTGTAGGGACGTCGTCGTTGACCCCGCGGAGAAGGACCGTCTGGTTTCGCATCATAACACCCTTTTCAAAGAGCTTCTGCGCAGCTTGTCGGGTGACCCAGGTGATTTCATTGGGATGGTTGAAATGGGTATGCAACGAAACCGCCTTACCCACCTTTTTCCCCGCGTCGGAAATAGCAATCAGTGCAGAGGACCATGTATCGCTCGGATCAAGGATGCGCGATGGGCAGACGGCGAGGCCTTTGGTGGCGTATCGGAAGCGTTTAATGTGTGGGATCGCAAGGAGGCGTTCACCGATAGAGTGGAGTTGTTCAGGAGACAAGTAATAAGAGTCGCCACCAGAAACCACGACGTCGTTCAGTTGTGGCGTGGTTTCGATATAGTTGAAAACCTCGTCCCAGCGACGCTTTGTAGGTTTTAAGGATGCTTTGGTTACTGTGGTGGTATTTGCTCCTACTGCATAAGAACGGGTGCAGAAGCGGCAATAAACGTTGCAAACTGATGTAGCTTTTCATTCAGGGTTTAGCGTTATGTTGTAGATCGATCATCGAAGACCTACCCAGAAAGAGGGCCTTGGTTGGGTACCGATGTACAAGGCCTTTGACGGGAGAATCGCGCTCCTCATTCAAGGAATCAAGCGTGAGCCTATGGTGGTCTAGTATAAGCTCGTTTCTCATGGGGATGAACTGACGCCGAACAGGGTCATTAACGGGGTCCGACCAGTCAATAGCGCTTATCGTGTGAGGTGTTATGCGAATGGCCATTGGCGCCACAGATATCGCTTCGGATACACTGTCGATGAAACCCTCTCGTGTCTTGATGACAATTTCATCCGACGACGACGCAGGAAATTTTGAATGTGGTGGTAGATCACTGGGAAGAACGGCAGAGAGAAAGTCGCGCAATTTCTTCTCTCCTTGGATGCTGTTTGAAAGCTGGAACCACAGTCAGCAAGTCATACTAGCATGACTTCACCCATGAAGGAAATTTTTTCACCTGCCATTGATAACTGAGAAAGTGGGCCTCGCTGACGTCTTTCCAGAAAGGTATTTGTTGCCAGTAATGATTATTTGTGGTTGCGGCACCGAGTTCGCCAACAGGATCCGGAGGCAGTTGATTGAACTGAGATTGTTCAGTGAGAGAATTTTGGTGGATATGTTTAATGGCGAAATATTCAGGGGAAAGATGAGCGAGGCCATTGATTCTACCGCTTCGAAAGTGGCGGAGGATTGGACCATTTAGAGAACCATGTCTCAAGAGCACGGTTTGGCACCTTAGAACCCCAGCGGATAATAACATGGTTGAGCTGCGAACGTGGGGAGAAATCCCCTATACTTGTTTGAAAAGAATACATTGCTAGGGGCCTACGAATGTGATTCGATACTGCAAAAAATGTGGGAACATGCTGCCCATCCAATGTGTTGCTCGGAGGGTGTGTGTGCTATTTATAGCAAACGTTCCTGGGCTGAATTTGTTCAACTAACATTATAACACCGTCCAGAGCCTCATCAGTGAGTCGGCAGGCCTGAATTCCGAAACCAGAATCTTAAAGTTGACTGTCCACTGTGATAAAAGAATATCCCCCGGACAGGACGGTAACTTACCACGAAGGTGGTTAGTTAGGACAAGGGACAGGCGACACCAAGCAGATTGCGTTCAAGGTGAACCGAACTTTCCAATTTCCCGACTGCGGATACAAATTATGAGGCTGACGGGATCCGATGGCCTTCCAACGCCTTTCCTAATAGTGCAACTCTGGGCGAATTGACGTGCTACTGCCGTTGCATAATGGATGTCCGTTTTCTTCTCGGCAAATAATCAAACTGGTTCCGACATCTTCAAGACCTCATTTATTAAGTACCATGGACATAGACTCATCTGAAATTTAATCCTGCCTTCTCCAGACCCCGTTTCTCTTTCTCAGAGAATTTCGATAATGGATCCTGTCTCGACCTCCCGGATGACTTAAGAGGCTGTCAACTTAGTAAAATTTCCCCCAAATGCCTTCTGCCGACTCTTTATATTCTCTACGACCGCTCAGAATTGCTTTCACCTATGACTCCAAATCCGAGTGGCTGGCCCTTGGATACTCCGTAGATCAATGTGCCAAGCTTGACAGCGACGAGGCCATTGAACAGGTCGCTATGTCTTTGAGGAAGATTGGGGACGTGGAGATGGTAGGGGGCCTGAAATCCCTAACAAAAATCGTCGCCACCTCGAAGCCAGACTGGGATATAGTATTCAACATTTGCGAAGGATTAGGAAGCCTAGGACGCGAAGCACAAGTTCCTGCCCTTCTGGAAGGCTGGGGGATCCCATTCACTTTCTCGGATTCGGCTACAATGGCATTGTGTCTTGACAAGGCAAAAACAAAGGTCAGTAAGAGTATTGCCCCATTACTAACACCAGTATTCAGATGGTCTTGGAGCACTACGGTATTCCCGTCGCACCTTTCGCCTGCATCCCACCCAGAAATTTGTGCGCTCCATTATCTTTCATAGAAAATTCCGTACACCGTGAGGCTCTGAATGCGTTTCCACTATTCCTAAAGCCGGCGGCGGAAGGCACTGGGATAGGCATTACCCAAGCTAACAAAGTTGCCAATCAAAAACAATTACTCGACGTTCTCGACGACCTATCCAAACGATACCCAACGCAAACGATCTTAATTGAACGCTTCCTTTCTGGTCGTGAAGTCGTGTTTCTGAAGAGCAACCCAGAGTTTCCTATCGATCCAACAACTGTGTACACCTCCCTCGATCCGGCTCTTTTCGAAATAGACGTTTACGGACTTGATTTGAAGCGTGTTAGCTCTCCAAATCCACAATATGTTGACATGGATTTATCAACCGATGCGGTCGCTCTCAGTGCGGCTAACGTGGCCTTGAAGGCGTGGACGCTCTTGGGGTGCCGCGATGGAGGTCGTGTTGATCTTCGCCAAGATGAGATAAATTCCGTTCCCAATGTTGTCGAGGTGGGCCACCTAATCAATTTCTTTAAATGTATCCGTCGCCTTAACTGCCTTTTTATTCAATGAAGGTCAACCCGATCGCTGGCTTGACCCCTGAGTGGTCTGATCTCCCAAAGATGGCGAAAGCTAACGGCTTCGAACACGATCAGTTGATTGGCTTAATCATAAATAATGCACTTCAGAGGTATAAATCCCTCTCTCCTGTCGCCTCAGAATTGGTAGGTTAGTTAGGTGCTTTGTGTATTAGCGACGTTTGCATTTATACCCCTTGCCCACTGATTTCACCTATACTTGTGACGGACAAGTAAACGGGAGCGCAACACGTCAAGTGTCTGAATCGGACCTGCATCTCACTATAAAAATATCACGACCATGAATTGCTGGATGTGCAGCGAGCAGTGTCTGAAGGAAGGGGCTCGGAGTCTAGCTCGGGAGGACAATGAAAAGTTGTTGACAAACACCTTGCTGTGTAGTTCGGAACTCTTACTTTCGAATGCTGCACCGCATATATATGACAGAACCCAAAGCCCAAAAAAAGCTAATATTACTACAAAAGTGTCTGTATACAAAGTTATGTCACGTAAGTGTGAATGAGCCCGTAGAATGTGGTCTGGAATAGGATCACACTGTTTCACAATGGGTGGATCCATAAGGCGGCTTATCCAGAGAAGAGTATAATTGGGTGAAGGCCGTGAAGTCACCAAAAGTAGATGAATTGCCTTCAAGGAGGCGAGCCTGTTGCACGGCGGTGGAGGGTCTGGAGTTCACGATCGTAACCATCTTTATTTTCCATCGCGAAGTTCTCCATGCTCCGAGTCTCTTGAGTCTGGGCCTCCGACAAAGAAGTCTGCCCCCAAGTGAAAGGTCACATTAATCAATGCATAGTGAAGTGAAGGGACGACGAGAACCCTCACCTGAACGCGGATTCCGTCTGCTCCAAACGTGGAGACATTGGAGCGTTGAGAACGAAATGCCAGAGGACTGGGGTGAGTATTTGACCTGTATGTTTTATTTATTTAGTATGGAATTCCATCTGGGTGATAATAACTTACGGTTGAGTAGAAAGTGGGCCAGAAGGAGAGTAATTGTTCAGTCGCCTAACGACACGACAAGCAACAATCTACAGATCTCATGATTAAGAAATGTCCCAAAAAAAAGGAAGTGATGAACTTACAGTTGACATGACAGCAGAAGGAGGGCTGGTAATGACGGAGATGGCAGGATTACGGTGGAGCGAGATGATAGTCTGATAAGGGGTCAACTATTTTTTCACAAAATTTGCAGAAGGTTCTAACCGTTGCTACTACATTCATCAGGAAGCTGACCAAAAAAAGTTTCATCATTATGGGAATCAGCATTTGTAGTCAAGACTTACACGATGATGAAGTAAATCAATCCGTCTCTGAAGATGAGATTTCTCAGTCTGGAATGAGCGCCAGGAATACTGGACTGGTACAGCTTAATTGTCATCAGTGACAGGATGATGAAATCGAAACACATGGTGTATATGTATGTGGCCATCAGGACGGGGCCACTGGCGTATGTAGTGATGCATCCTTTTCCTGGAACCCACATGCCCGAAATGGTCACAACTGCGCGAGGAGTTAGGCAAGTAAGAAGAGGGGGAGCAGAGTATTTACCATGCAGGAGAACACCAAAATGACCGAGGATGAGAACAATGAGAGGAGTGATGATATACCATGACCTGGACCAAACTGCTATTCTGAACAAGAAGTGTCAGTCGGATCGTCCTTGAATATTTCTCTATCTGGCCTCACGTTCTCAGTGACAGGTTGATACTCGCCAAACCGATGGATGAAGCTCCGACAACCGTATTCCAGTGGTACAGACCCTGGCAATCAATCTTGCTGGGCAACAGTCTCAGGGAATAAGAAAGTGATGATCTAGCGTACGGGATCTTACCTTATCACCTCCACGCCAATGATACTAGGTTTACAAAGTCCTAAGCATAGTCTTTGAAGAAATCTGAGAAGAACTCACATGCCAATGAGTGAAAACAGCATAAAGTATCTGTTCATAAAATAGAATGTCTAGTAAAATGTTTAGCATGTCGTAACGCATAGAAACAGAAGGAGCGCACCATAGGCCAAAGAAATGGTTTTTGCCGCGAGATGTATTGCCAATCGAAATCAAGCGAGGTAAACCATTCCCATCTAATGCAAAAACCATTGACACTCCAGGGCGAAAGCCATATGTTCACGTCTCGAAACTCACAGATATATGCCTAGTAGCACATGCGCGACCAGATCGAATGCCATTTCAGCTGAAAACGAGTATGCACGAATGAACGGGTAAGCAACGAGGGCAAGAGTGTTTCACATACAGGGATCTTTAGGATATGCGCCGGCGAGTGGAATTGTTTGAAACATGTTCAATGGGGAGCGGGTGCAAGCAACAGCAGCTTGAGCAAATTTCTTTTGGTTTTACATCTGTTCACGTCAGATGTATATGTGTTTAGGCCATCATATCATGATCATGATGGTGTTTGATCAAGTCAAATATGTGGCTATGCTACTTACTGTGTTGCCGAACTCAAGTCTGGGGTAACTTAATTTGTTCAAACCGACTTACCATCAGGAATTTACAATGTGAGGGCAACAGCGATGTGCTGGCGAGAGCAGGATATTAGGCACGGCGAGTGAAAAGGACAGCGACAAGAGCTCCGTTCTCAGCCTAATTCAATTCAGTCTTAGTCTATACTTCGGTCCACCTATTTCGGAGGCAATGTTTGTCTCGCATCGGCTAATCCACTCATCCGCGCCAGAACCCCTCAGATGTCGAAACCGATTTGGAAGTAAAATAGTATTGGCTTGTGGTTTGCACACATAACCAGGTGTCTTCTGGTCCCAAAAAAATTATGCTTGGATTGATCTTTTGGGCTATTGCTTGCCCGATGGTCAAATCAAAAAACTGCTTTCAAGCACATACCGGTCTCGCACGGTGTACTACTGGGTGCCATGGCTCACAAAGGTGGTATCCAGGTCGTTGTTGTGTGGTCAATTAATAGTACCAGCTACATTATCCAACACAAGACCGCCGAACAGGCAGTCAACGAAGACGAGAATCGGAACAAATGCAAGGCAAATGCAAGGAGCACATTGATGATCCAAAATAGGGGGTGCCCGGACAAACAAATCCAAATAGCCGATACTTTTTGGGAGCTTGCGAGCTTCAGGGTCACCGTTTTTTGGGCCTGGAGGCCCCAGGGCTTAGTATGTTGCACTGAATAATGTCAGAGAACATGACTGGGGCAAAAAACAACATATTTTGTAGCCGAATTTGACACCTGCTTGTATGCAGTTGCATCAAGCTTAAGTGGAGGACAGAACGGGTTCAGTGCATTCTTCGTGTGCTCGAAATACATCTCTAAGTATTTCACTGAATACTGATTACTAGTACTCCATCAACTGAGATTTCGAAGCGAGCCTTCCCCCGCTTGCGAGCGGATCCTTTATATCGGATTACAAGACTTGCTTGCCTTACGCTTGCCATGGATGTAGAAACTCGAACCTTATATCTTCGTGCACGTGATACTTCATATACTCCCACCATCCTTGCTCGAAGCCTCAAACTCACTCCAGAGAATATGGTTGGTGCAACAACTCCTTTGACAGCCAATTCACAATTTATCCAAGCAGGTAAAACACACATGCATAGGCTACTAGCAGGAACACTTACTTCAATCTGTAGACGATGATGACGACCTCGATGAAGAACACATCCCGGCGTTCACTCATCCGGGAATAGCCACTTCCCCCCCAGACAAAGGCAAAAGTCGGGCTCTATTTGTACCTGACCAACTAGCGTCTCCCTCTACTTCCAATGGGAGACCAACAAATATGGTCTCGGGAATGATTGGCAGCAACACGTCGCCAGGAACCCCGTCGAGATCACACCATGTTGGAGGGGTTCGTGTTGAGACGAGGTATACTGGTACAGATACGTTGGATGAGCCGGTGTCGCAAACGATTGTGAGGTCTTCTTGACCTTCCGAATGAGAGTGCTCACGTTTTATTACCCAGGCAAGAGATTTGCGCTCAATCTACTCAAAACTCGTGCAGGTTTTATATCCTAGACGTTCGCAGGGTCGTGAAGTTCTAAGGTCAGTACCCATGGGTACCGAATAATAAATCTCACTCACTTAATCATCAGAGATTGGGACCTCTGGGGACCTTTACTCTTATGCCTCGGACTCTCAATCATGCTAAGTATCGATGTGAGCTCGCTGGATTTTCGGTCTCTCCCCAGTATTTATTACACTTTCAGGCACCTACCTCTCAATCCCTTGGTGTATTCTCCAGTGTAATCGCGATATGTTCCATCGGGGCTCTGGCTGTCACGGTTCAAGCAAAGGTTGTTATTGTTTTACCTAAACCAGTTACGTCTTGATAAATTTGTACTCTTTCCCCTCAGCTTTTAGGCGGTCGAGTCTCCTTCTTTCAGGGCCTATGTGTATTGGGCTATTGCATTGCGCCTCTAGACATTGCCGCCCTCATTTCATTATTCGTACGTATCATTTGGATTCGTGCCCCGCTGGCACTTCTCGCTTGGGCTTGGTGTGTCTGGGGTACGTTTAATTGCAATTGACAGGAAGTGATCTGAATGTGCTCTCCCTTTCAGCTTCTGTAAACTTCCTAGACGGCACAAAGATAGAACAGCAAAGAATCTTACTCGCCGTATACCCCCTCCTGTGAGATTTTTAATAGAACCTGTTTGTGGATATTCCCTAACCTCTGTCAGACTCTTTTATTTTATTTTGGCGTGGATGATTTTAATTCAATAATCACTCCCGTTTTTCTACCCCTTGAACCATGTCTTGATATAGCAATCTATGGTTGCCTACCTTTTGTTTTAAGCTTTGCTGTAAAGGTTCACTTCCGCAGAACTTGCTGGATTGCGGTCTGCACACTTTCGGCTGAGGAGTCCTTCATGGCGAACAATGCCCGGAGTCTCAGAACTGATCTCATCGACTGTACGCGCCAGGCCCCTTGGTTTCGAGACGGAAATCACTACCTTCGTACCACGCCATGTTTCTCTGTGAAGTTGCAGCGGTGTGGAACCTCTTCCTCCTTGTCGGCTTAATGATGTTGGATATCTGCACTGAGTGTTTGTTGCTCCCGACCTTGTTGGTTACCGCTTTTTATCTTGGGGCCAGCGTTCAATGTTCAACGGTCCCTACTTATCTCTGTCGTCTAGTCAACATCTTTACTGTTGAACGACCGATATGTTATAATTAGCCCTCGATTGTCGACCGAAAATCGTTGTCAGCCTCCGATCGAAACCCAAAAGTATATAAACCCGCCCTCCTCACCTTTGTCTCCCATCGCCCCTTCTTCTTCAACCACCACATAGGCGGTTGATCAGGCTAACCACAACTCGCCTTTGGGCCCTTCCCTTTACTCTATGTCTGCTTCCTCATCTACCACCTGGCGTTACTCGCCTTGGCCTGTTCCATTTACTCTTATGGCGACCACGAAAGGCAGAGGATGACAATGCAGAACGGTGGACGACGTCGATGACCTGATGCACCAGGAAAATCCCCGCGCGGTTCGAGCTGAGGCACACAGTGAGGCCGGAGTCG
>Ga0307517_10011706_pt1 | contig 12129 bp, 6 predicted proteins | sample 23_EM_MG_FD_194515 | JGI IMG/M metagenome (GOLD analysis project Ga0307517, IMG submission 194515) | Populus trichocarpa ectomycorrhiza microbial communities from riparian zone in the Pacific Northwest, United States - 23_EM | ecosystem: Host-associated > Plants > Roots > Unclassified | place...
ATCAAATTACTTCTGAATTAACCCAATCATAACAAAAAAAAAAATATATATATATATATATAATCATGAAAAGCAAAGAAAAAGAAAACCCTTCACGCCAGTTTTAATTTACCCACACCTTTTAAATTCTTTATTATATTTCTCTATCCTATTTTAATTTTTTTTTCTTAAGTAAATGTAGGGAATAAGTAATAAAAAACCCGAAACTATTTTCCGAGCAACATAAATTTCTCGCAACGCAACTCACCTAATCAAGCCCTCGAACCTTTTTTATGTACTTGATTACTTAAGTTGTCATTAATGAAGTTACGAGGTCTCTTTATGTTAGGTGGTGTTATTAGCTGTGATTAATGTTGGGCGTCTCCCCTAACTCAACAAGCACCTCGTCATAACACATTCGGGAGCTGCTATTATCTTATAGTTCTTATAGTCAACAAAACTATAGGAAGAAACTCGGATTTGTTGTTTTAGGCAGAGTTGAGGATTCATTTATTATTCACATTGTTTTTTTTTTTAATCCGATTCAGCAGGAATTTGTACGAATCGATCAATTTAAGCGTGTTATTTCTAGCATAATTCTTCGAACACAGCTTGAAAGAATAAGGATGAGCATCTATATATGTGCCAGTGCCAGTGCCAGTATATAAAAAAATGAAATACAGATATGTTGCCGATGATCCATCTTGCGATCAAGCTAAGAATTTTAAAATTCATATACTATATATATATATATAGCGTTCAAGAAAATCTTGAACTTTGGACCGATAATATACACTCGGCATGCATCTAATCTTGGTGACTTTGTTTGCTTCCGCTCCATTTTAGTATTATGAAATAATAAAAAAGATATGATGTCTTCTGATGATGGATCATGTCGCAATTTAAATTTCAAATTCATGGGATTGAAGACCACAAATTATCAAGAAACGGTGTTCATGGCTCCCCCGCTATGCCAGGACCAAGAAAAGCGCCGCTAGGCCGGGATGTGTCTCTTGTCGCATCCCTAGCCGCTCTCTGCCCATCATTGCATGCCGCTCGTAGCCCACTTCTACTGTTTTTTTTATATAAAATAAAAAAGAGCACAAGTTAAAAATATTAACGGAAGAACACGGTTAAAAAAAGAATCGCCTTTTGTCTTAACTTGGCTCCTTCTATAGTGCGAGCAGTGTCACTATTGCTAACCAACAAAAATTGAAACAAGAACCTAGATCGTTAACCCCACCAGCATTGCCTTTTGTCTCCATTATTTTTTTAATCGAGGGATGCATGAGAAGGGGAGAATGTGGGGCTACAGGAGAAAGAAAGTTGTAAACAACCTTGTGCGGCTCTCCTCTGTCCTCCATTCCCGAAGGGTTTGCCTTGTTGGATTTTGTAGCTCCCTGAATTTAAGGTTTCAGGCGATTAGGTGTTTCTTACTTTGTATAACGGTTGTTTTTGGACTATTTCTTCACCTGTGGAGATAATGTACTTCTTTAATTGCTTTCCGGCGAGTCATATACTTTCTCTTGACATCTTCTTGAATTCAAAATTTAAGATGAATATATTGAGAGGAAGCTCATTTATCACTCAAGCCAAGCTTTAAGAGCATAGTTAGATGTTTTTTGCTAGTCGGTATAATTGCTCAGCACATGTGGGTGCCTTGCGTTATTCTTTTCGTTAACAGAAATTAGTCCTCCCGGAGCATCATTTTTACCGCAGATTCCTTAGCTAAAAAAAATAGTTCATGCATTGAACATTGCTTGCGATTCCGTGACAAACATACAAGAAACAATTTTGTAGCCAAATCATGACCTATAGGAGAGAAGTGATCAAGTATATTCTGGGTCATATAAATAGGACGGACGTAATCCTCGTATATTTGACAATTTTCTTATTTAAAATTAAACTTCAGGCCCTTTCAAGTCCTTAGATGCTCAATTGGCGAAGAAATTTTAAAGCCATTGCATAAAAATTGGGATTTGAGCTGCCTCTTGTTCAGTTCATTAGCAGCCGCAACAGGCCAACAGGTTTCTATGATGTCAACGTTCGACACAACTGACAAAACAAAGAAAATCAAATTAATCACATGACAGAAGGAGAATGCAGCATATTGAACGACTGATCATTATCATTGAAGCTTTGTTTCACCTGGGAAGAATAGTTGCGCTGATTGGATGCTCTACATGGGGAGAAAATTACAGTAGCCAGGCCCACTATGACAAAGCTTTCTGGAATTCCTTAATCGGAATCCAGCACCACAATATATGTGTAAACTCATGACGAGTACACTGGCTCAAGCTTGTTTATGAACTGAAACTGGGTTGAGAGGATGCTAGAATGACAGCATCCAAGACCTGCTGCTATTTTCGAAATATTTTAAGCAGAACAAGATTTTTCTTCTTAACTAAATTTATATAGTTAAACTTAGGGTCGGGGAAGCCGACATAGCCAGTTTCACTTGTTGCAGTTTGATCTTTTTTCTCTACCAAATACTACGAAACTTCTGGAGCTTCATACGCTGAATTCGAATTTGATATTATTCAAATTCAATTCAAACTCAATCATTGAACTCTTTTATTTTGCTTTATTATTGTTATATATATAATTGTACCGGGGTTTATACTTTATAGACATATTGGGCAGTGGCACATGGCAATCAAAGTTATGTATGAAAAAAAAAATAGTAGAAGTGTTTAAAACTGTAACTTAAAAAAAAATCATTGAAATTTTAGTATAAAAAAACACAAGCACTGCTTTATTCGAGATGTGTGTTTAGATGGGAGGTAGTTTGTGTTTTTTATATATATATATATATATATATATATAAAACAAATGTTTTTTTAGCTTTTAGAGATGTGGTTTGTGCTTAAAAAATATTGTAACTTTGAAAAAAAATCATCACACTTCCAAGCCAAACACACTAAAAGCTCAAAAAAACTCATCAATTTGGGTTCTCTTTGCGAATAATATTGGGCTTGAGACATGAGTGTTACTTGTAAAATAATATTTTGATGGCTAAATTAATGTAGTGTTTGAAAAATGTTGTTTTTATAAGAAAAATATAAAAAATTATTTGTAGATATATAATTGTGAATAAATACTCCACCTACTTCTTTATTTTACTTTGTTTGTACTTTGTATAGCTTACTTTATGAAAAAAAAATGTTAGGAGCAACTCATTATGATTTATAGATCTTGAGACAAATATAACTTTTCATATGTATGCTTTATGTTATAATAGTTGAAAGGCATAGATGAAACTTATATGAAGATATAGTATGTAAAACATGACACTCTTCTTGAACCAAGCTCAAAAGGAGTCGAATCGAGTTTAATGTGGGCTTAGTTAGGTTTGATTTGACCAGGATCAAACCAAACCCTACATTGGACTAGATTTGAACTTTAACGTGTGCTCATTATTAACAATGGCACCTAATTCAACAATATAAAGATGAAAGAGTAGTGTTAGAGGCTTAAGATTAAATATAGGTTGTCCTTAGTCTCCCATCCGCGTATAAATGGACAAGATGAACTCACCAACAAGATATTGTTGAATAAGCTTTTTAACATGTAACATTAACACGATTTAAAAAATTATGGATGAGAAATCTCAAAAAACCCTTGGTTGATATATTTTAGAGAAACTCATAATCCTCTAAAAGTTATATCTCACATAGAAAAGAGACAAGATTTCCTAGTGGTTTATTTACTGGAAATGTGAAAAGTTAAAATTGATTCCAAAAGAAACCCAAATTTTAAAACGAGAAAGGATTTAAGTAAGGTAAGTTTTGAGCTTAAACCCCTCTACACGAGCGACTCAGCTCATGCTCGAGCCTGAAATTTTTTTAGGCTAAAAAAAAATTACTTTTTGCCAACATATTATAAACTTGGATTTGAGTTTATAATTCTTTGGCCCATACGTAATTAATTTCTTTCTACCTACTATTTTGACCAATCCAGCCTAAAGAATCTGATCAATTCTTTTCCAGAAGAGTTTTTTCTAAACTTGAATAATTTTTTTAGCTAAAAAAACATTTATTTTAAATCAGAATGTTCAAGTTTTATAGTGGTTAATCGAAACTGATAATGAAAAGAATTTATTCTGGTAATTACCGGAATTAATTCTATAATAGTTTTAATTACACACTCATCTATAAAAGGAGTTGAAGAAGAGTGTATTGGTGTTGGATTTTTTGCACGACTTTGCATAATTTCTTACATTTCTTTTTGAGTTTTACTCTTCTATTTTAAGCCTTGATTTTCCTCTTTATTTTCTTTTTAATCTAGAGTTTCAGGTCTATTCTTGTTGAAAAATATTTGAGTCTATATTTCTTTTTGAGTTCATTGAACTTTGTTTAGTAGTGCATCTAAACTAAGAGTTGTTGGAATGTTAAGTTCGTATTTTCACATCAAGTAAAGAGTAATAGAATGGTTAAATGATACATATCTCAATATCTTTTATTGTTTTTTTTAAATAAGTTTTCAATATATGCTTAGAATGTGTGTTAGAATGTGTATCATATGTATAAATCTAAGTATAATTAGTATGTATATTAAGATTTTGTTTCAATTTTTCATGCAAATTTATATATTTACTTACTAAACATGCTAATCTTTTATTATAATTGCAAATTTTCCATGATCTTATATTCAAATTATAAACTAAACATATATGCTGACTTTTCTAACATTACTATATTTGTGAATTTTGGACAACAGCTACAGCATATATTTACTTTTAGCAGCTTTAAGTTATAATAGCATTATTCTTAATTAATGTTAAAATCAATTAATTATAGTGAAACAACATCCAAAAATATAGTCCGCAGAGAAACAACTCGTTCTTTCTTTCATGATTCCATTCAACTGAGTTTCCAAAGATATGAATCATAAGGCACGCCGGTGGATGGCAACAAAGAATCACCTGCAAGGAAATTGCTAGCAGGAAATTGCCAACATTCACTGGCTTTTTAATTTTCTTAAAGTCTCCAGAGCCATCTCTAGCCACCAAAAGATTGGCCAGCAGTGAAGTAGATCCAACATGAGTAGCCTCTAATTTCTTTCGACGATTGATATGGTATGTGGTCTTCTTCAGTGTAACTTCTCCAGTATTGATTAAATTGAAGACATTGATGGACAGAAGAGGTCTATAGTCTCTGACATCAAGCTCAATACAACTAGTCCTACAGGTCTCAAGATTTGTTAGGGTTGCTGTGAGCCATATTTGTGTATCCAGATTAGCAGATTGACCATAATTGTTGATTGTGTAGTTAAGCCTTACTATGGTGGTCGTGGTAGAGCTCAAGACAGTCTGTCGAAGCCGTAGTGTTCTCATGGTGCCATGACTGTTGTGTGAACCTAGTCGTTGATTGGCTTAGTGCTTGGAGGGCTTGGTCTAAAAGCAATTTGCACGGACATCTTTCTAAATTCTGGCTCTTGCTTCATGGCAAAAGAGTTGGTGTTGCTACACATGTGGTAATGACAAGACTGGAGATGCGGTGTTTTCTTGCACCAAGATTCTATATTTGAGTACATGACAGCTGAGAAAATGCCAACGATGACAGAAAAAGAGAAGCTAACAAGGATAAAGCAATAAAGAGCATTTGAAATGGCATAACTGCAATTAGAAAGACTTGAATACCATTTAAATGGTCTCGTATGATTGTCGAAGTTCACAACTATAGAGCTGGGGAGGTTTACGACTCCCTTCCAACAGGAAGTATCCAAAGCAATCTATGCTTAGGCTAATTGGCTGTTTCATCATTTTATTTCCCCGATTTTTCACTTCTACTCTTTCCTTTTTTCTTTGCTTGTCTTTTGGGTATCACCATCCTGTTGTTCTAATTTTCCATCACAATTGTGCGTCTATGATTGAGTTTGAAGGGAAGAAAACTTCCCTTTACGCATGGTAATCAGCATGATCCAGGACGTATCTCATATCATTGCTGGAACAGTTATCCTGAAGCTTAAGACTAACAAAGACACATGCATGGTCAAGCAACATACGTCCTCAGCTAGGAGAGGTAAGTGGAGATTCTGTTGCCAGCAATCCATTTCACGTGGTTGCATGTCCTATATGGGAATGGGAAAATCCATTGGTTCCATGCTCTTCAAGCAGAAGATATCGACTGAATCAAATATTGGCATCAACAAAATTTATAGAACAGAAGGTAGAGAGCAAAAGAACTCGTTACCTGTTGGGTCCCTGTGAGAATAAGCACCAATAAAAATTGGACTGTGATATTAAACACAATGATTTTTAATATGATAAAAGGGCCTTTTTTCTGAATATATCGTTTAAATTTCTAGGCCAAATGAAAACAATGGAATGAACGAATATTCCACCCCACATACGGCTGACCCAACCTCAAACCACGGTTTTGAACAAAGAGATTGCCAATGCAAGTAGTTCGGTCCATTTCTACCAGAATTTGATGCCAATCATCTTCCACTGAAATCACAGAAAGATCTCCTGTACTGGTAGAAATGGGCTGAACTTTTGAGACTTTTGTCGTGCTGGAGAACTTGGTGATGGCAGGAGTTACTGCGGTCATCAAGTAGCTGCTTGTAAACTGGCAGCCTTAGTTCTCTGTAGGCAATGAATCGGATCTACAAATATCACCACGACAAAGCGGACATACCCTGCAAAACCATTAACAAGTTAGGCAAACACTAAAAACTGGGATAGCAGCAGCTGAAAAATCACCTGTATAGGTTAAAGATCATAGACCACCAAGAAAGCATCAAAAGTCAAATGGAGAGAGCAATCTGGCATTATACCAGCAGCTAATGTGCAAAGCATTGAATTTGGATTGATAATGTTCTCATGGGGACAACCGGTGGTTAAAAATTGGGACTTCTATGATCTGATGCTGTCACTTTATTAAGAATTTTTCTCCTACATTTTACAGTATTTGCTCAATTATACAGGTCATGCAAGCCATTAGATTTTTTTTTTCAAGAAAAAAAAATCCAACAAAGAAAAGAATCAGGCCAATCTCAAGGTTGCTATAAATAAATACCAACAAAAAATCTGTCGCCGCATATTTGAATGATACAAAGAGAACTGACAGCACCCAAAAAAAAAAAAAAACCCAGATCCATTTTAAGATTTCTTGTGATCCTACAAGAACAAGATCAGAAAATACAGATTTGATGAGCCTTATGATACGAGGAATTATATAGTACTTCCAGTGCATGTACACCCTCTCTTGGATCATTTGGAACCCACTTATAATAGACATGGATCCCACAACAATGTGACAGTGTGAACATACACTGGGAGTTCTGAAAAGTTGCTCTGATCTTGCAACAACTGAAGTTTTGGAGCAAGTCTGATAATCGTGCTTGACATTCTAGTCAACAACGTGCAACCTTCAGTAAGTTCTATCAACTTATATTAGTATCAATAGTCAGTGACCCAAAATGTGAGTCATACATACAACAGCAGATACAAATTTGTTTATCTCAAAATTTTCAGCAAAGCTGTCATTTACATTACCTAAAAACTTTTAAGCATGAATAAACATGAATTGTAGTTTTGCGGCAAATGAATTTATTTTAGACATGCATGTATTTATAGGCTAGTTACAGATTCGGGATTAAAAAAGAATACCTGTGAATCTCCTTAAGCCACTTGTCTACACATGTTCTGTGGAACTCGTGATGGCAAGGCAACACTCGCATGCTGTCTCCTTCCTCATATTCCACAAGGCATATGTAACATCTGTTATTTAATGGAAAAAAGGGAAAGGAGCATAAGTAAAAGGTAATCATGATAAAGAGATAAGAACTGCAATATTAAAATTCCAATCATACTTCATTGACTTGGATAAGAAACGCATACAACAAGGTTATCAAATAACAAGATTACATAAACAAAAATACATAAAAGGAAGAAACACTACTCAGTGAACCTTATAACCATGAACAAACCTTAAAAAATTTACACAAAAGAGTGCAGATAATAAAAAATAAGTCTCACACAAACCATGACACTTTTTTTATCCAAAAAAAGAAGGAAAAGATCACAAATGTTATTGAAGCCTGCTTTAAGTGGTACTTAATATGAAGGTAACTAACTGTACATTGAATATGTCAACAGCTTAACTATTTAATGCAGGGCATCATAAGCTGGTTCCAATGGAGCTGCCTGCATGTGCATTATTATACTATGTTTCTCAGAGTTGGCAATTTCCTCAGGATCTTTGAGTGACAGTGTCAGCACGATCAGACATGCTATGGGTGTGAAATCCACAAGTTGCAATAGGGAGGGATAATACTAAAGAAAGTATTCCTTCAAAGCATTTATTCAACGGAACATTCAACTCAGATTGTAGGGTTCCTATTGGAGCGCAAAAGACTTAATATTGGCAATTACTGGCAACATTGAAACTAGAGTTTCAGTGGTTAATTACTAGGACTGCAGGCTGATTAGGAAGATTATAGAAATTTAAGTTACCACATGAAGGAGAAGCAATTTAAGTTACCATCAGGAGATGAGGTTCCTGGGGTATTATACTAACACTTTGTTGTATGTATAGGAATTCTCATTTTGTGAAGGCAAGCTCAGTTCCTGGCTGGAACTTTAAAGACTTGATCAGAAGCAGTCTTTGTAGAATCTTTCACCAACAGTTAACCAAATTGCAATTTTCTAGATGTAGGTGATTCAAGCAGTTATCTTAAAGTTTGTGGCTTCAGGTAATATATAGAACTCCTCACTGTCAACTGCCAACCCTTAAATGTATCTACACAGAAACCAAACCATATTGGCCTTGATGTAAAATCAGAAACCGGGCAATAGCCTAAAAATGGAAATTATTTGAAAGAGAAAAGAAAAACCTATATGTAACTACATATGTAAATAAATTGTTGTATTTGTTAGTCTTTTTCCCTTTTCTTTTTTCAGGTTAGGCAAACTCAAAAACTTTAATCACCTCCAAAAAATGGGAATTTAAAAGTTTTGATACGGAGAACTAATAAAAGAAAAGGAAGGTTGCAGTTAGATGACCAGGCTCTAAGCAAGCATTTGACCGCAGTTTACTATCTTAGTAAGCAATCAGCTGACATCATAAAGGTTGTGGTAAGTGATGACAAGTATAGCATAATGGATGGTATTAGACAGAAAAACAAATTCAAAGATTCCACCACTATTTCATCAGTAGAAATTTGATTAGTAGACACAACTACTTACTGGGCTGTCTCCTCATTCTGATGTTTCTGGGCCTTGGCATATAATTTAACAGGCAATGATTCCACTATTTCATTTGGTGCGGGTACAGATCCAAGCGAGGACATAGAAGGCCGAGAGGACAATACAACTGATTGCTGGTGAATTTCATCCAGAACCTGATTAAAGTGTATAAAAGATTCAACTTATAGAGATATAAAAAGTAGGGTAAAAAAAACCAAAGACAAAAAAACTGGATGATAGACAGCACAAAGCTAACAGCCAATTACCTCAAATAGAGCTTCAGCCAACATGACAATTCTTGATATGCTAGCCCTGGCACTTGTTTCATCATTTAAGTTGGCATCTCGTACACGGCATGTGCAGCGACCTGTTCTGTGTTGTCCAGATAAAATACAAGACCTCTCATGTCCAGACAGGTTTTCAAAACGGCTTCCCAACCTCTGAAGAGCACGAACCTAAACCATTATATACGATGAGAGTAATTTGTGTAATTTCAGGCACTAAGAAGGTGGAAAGCACAAAGGGAAGAAGGCTGAAAGAGATATGAGGTTTAGCCCAAATAAAGATGGGTTCCTTTTATTGGTTTTCAGGAGAAAGAGTTCCAACAGAAGGTAAGGATGCAGGAAATTTTAATTTTATAAGCAGCAACAGGAATGGCATTGACCTAAATCAATCCCAAACAAGAACATCAAATGGCATGCTCTACATGTAGAAAGCATTCGCTAGTTTAACACATACTGTTCGACAACAAATGTAATACCCATTGTTCAAAATAAAAAATTATATGCCACGTGCACCGTGTTCATTAGATGAAAATAAGTCCTATGGAAACTTTCAATAACTACCAAGTGTAGGGAACTTATGTACCTGAGATCGTATTCTTCTCCTCCGTTCAAGGAAATTTGATCTATGTTCTAGCAAGTCGTGATACCTGGCTTCTCTTGATCGAGAGGTTTCCACCTCATTATCTCGAATGCCGAACAGCGAGCTAGACATGCCAGATGGAGGATAACCAGGTGCTGTTGGAGAGGTTAGAGCATTCCCTTCAGATTCTGACACCCTCATCTGCCCACCCAATGCCTGTCTCCCGCTACCATGGCTAGAATCTCTCATTTCTCTCTCTTGTTGCAAGGGACATAATGTAAGGTCAGATAGTGATGACCGACGAAGAACTCTATCACGAAGCCTTCCAACACTCAAGGTTCGGCTAAAACGAACATTACGATCAGCAGGTTCTCGTGTTCCAATTCGCCTATCAGAAAGTCTAGTCCCAATCCCATCCACATCATTGAATATTCTAGGAGAATGTAAGTTTCCATCAACCCCCACTCTAGTTCCACCGCCATCTCTTCCTGCATGGAGAAAAATATTCTGGTTTTCTTGCATATTGTCTAAGAGATCAGGTGTTTGACTTTGCAACTGCAAACTAGCAGATGTATGTTCACGACAATGCGCAGCAGTTCTATTAACCAGGGATGTAGCAAATAAATCACTACTCTGTTGTGTTTCATTTCCATTTCCATCAACAGCACCACTGGCAGACTGCGGATGACGGCGAATCTGGTCTTCATTGTCCAACATTCTGAGACTAGTAGAATGAATGGGATATCCCCTTGATGACCCTAAACTCACTGCTCTGCTCAGCCTAAAGCTCACATTACCAGGAATAAAACTAAAGCGAGAAAGAAACCGACTTGGAGAGGTCAACGACTGCGTAGGAGCAGCAGCTCGAGCAGAGCTGCTACCTGTTCTTGAGGAAGTATTCGTGATACTTGCTTGATTCCATTCATCAAGCTCAACATCAGATGATATACAAGGCATTTCGTCAGATTGCTCAACTTTAACCTTTCCATAACACTCAATTTTAACCTCTTCCGAGTCTATTTCATTCTGGTTAGCAGCTGAAGCATTTCCTTCGTGATTTTCTTTATTCCCATTATCAGAAACCTAAAAAAGCATGGGTAAATCGATTTTAGTCCTTCAAAAACCCATAAACAGTAAAGAAACTCTCACGGCATTCTTGTGAATATTATGATGATACCATATGAAAACAAGTTCTGAAAGGATACATTAGCACAACTTCCACAATTCAAGAAAAGAAAATAAACATTTTCCATTGAAAGTGCATATAAGTGAGTGAATGAACAAAAGAACTAAACTGCATTAAAATTGAAAAGGCTAAAAATAACACGATCAAAGAAGCCGAAGAGTGAACAATGATGGAGGGACTGACATGGTCACCGCTTGTACTATCACGAGATCCACAGGAAGAACCCAAACAAGCAGACTGAAAGACCTTGCTCCTCTCTTTAGATCTTCCCTTCCTTCCACTTCCACTTGATGATGATGCTGAGGCACCACCACAATGTGCCTTGCTTCCACTGGATCCCATCTCTCCAGAATATCACTCCACACAAAACGATGCCCAAATTACATCACTGCCCCCTGAAAGCTTCAACATTTCAGATCTAACAATAAGGGGCATTGCATTTATAGGACCAGTGAGTGTTTGGTGAAGTGGGTTCTTAAACTTGAGAGAGAAAAATGAAATGGGTTCTTGCCAAGTTTCAATCTTTTAAAAGTGTTAGATCTAAATAGAGAGAAACAGTGAGAATCACATAACGTTCAGTTTTTTTTTTTATTATTAATGTGGTTGAGTAAAGGGGAGTTGCACATGAAAGTGAAGATTAGATGTGAGAAAGAGACAAAGTAACTACTTGCAGAGAGAGAATGGGGAAGGAGACTGGTTTTTTAAGGAAGTGTTTTGTCTCAGTCAGCGAGTGAGGAGCTTGACTGCATAATTTTGAAAGGAGATAGAGAGAGAGAGAGAAAGAGAGAGAGAGTGAGAGGGGAGAAGGAACATGAACACGAACACGGGGCTCCTCCTTTACTGATTTGCAGGCTGCATTTCTGGGGTAGTGTAAAGTGTTTGACGGGAAGCCACGTGGGAATGATAG
>Ga0307517_10011707_pt1 | contig 12128 bp, 6 predicted proteins | sample 23_EM_MG_FD_194515 | JGI IMG/M metagenome (GOLD analysis project Ga0307517, IMG submission 194515) | Populus trichocarpa ectomycorrhiza microbial communities from riparian zone in the Pacific Northwest, United States - 23_EM | ecosystem: Host-associated > Plants > Roots > Unclassified | place...
CCTACAGCCCTGTCTCACAACCAAGTCTTCATGTTGTGGCGGATGTCTTAAAGTTTTTCAAGATGCTAAGGCAAAGCTACAACAAGAAGTCTTCTAGGTTCTTTAGGATAATAACATCGCCTTTTCCCAAGCTCTCAATAGCATCTAGAGTTAATGTTTCGCAAATGGTTGTATTGTTGACCATCGATATGGAGCATTGATTACCTAACACTAGACGGGAAACTGAATGACAAGAAGGACATCCCTCCACTGACCCATGAACACCAAACAACACACCGTGCAAGTGTTTTCAGCCATTGGTTTCTGGTTTTTCTGGTTTTTAAAACTAAAAAACCGACCCGAACCGAACAAAACCGGTTTGGTTTGAACTGGTTCTCGATTCGGTCCAGGTTATTTTAACAAGGAATATTATTTTCCGGTTTGGTTGAACTTTTGGGTTAAAATCGGACCGAACCGGATCGTGAACACCTCTAATAGAAGTGTATTTATAGTGTTATCCTCTTGTTAATTGAACCTTGACCCTCTCTTTTTTGTATTTATATTTTGTCCCCATAATATTTTTCTTTCTAACAATTTAGTACTATATTCACTCTTCATTTCATTAATTTCACATTTTTTTTTATCTTAATTAATGTTTTTTTATTTAACCCATTTTATTATACTCAGAAATATTCTAGCTGGGGATTTACAAAGTAACTAGTCAACTCCAATCCCTATACTAATAATATTTTTCTATAAAATATTTTATTTGAAACAAAAACTTTCTTAAGAGCCCAAGGTTTAAAGTTGTTTGAATTCTATTACTAGAATGGTTTGTAAAAAATATATTTAGAGCATCAAAGTTACTTAGAGAGACACAAATACAGAGGTTTGGTTTCAAGGGTTTTCTGTGCTTTGAAATCGAATTGACTTGAAGAAGGCAGGCCACTTAAAAAGGCAAATAATTCATTTATTATTTTTATTTCTACTTTCTATATTCTTAAGAACACTTTGTAGTAATCAAGACTGTAGTCCAATCAATTTGCTACGACTTAGCCAAATACCCCACAAGATGCCGGTAGATAACATATAGATAGCCTTCCTCTAAAATTTTCCTTTACCCAGAAAATGCCACTATTGTAAGGTTTGTTCAACAATCATCGGCATGCACCATGTTAGTCCTAGTCAGTTAATGAATCGGTTCTATAATTTCCAAGGTTCATAGCAGTGTACAAGAATATGATTCATGAATTCTGGCTCTTTATTACACTAGGGATATGAAAACCTGGTCTAGGTTTATAATATTGTTTTCTGGCTAGAAAATCTAAAGTAGTGCAGATTATACCATTCCTTGCCAACCATAATATGTCAACGGTGTTTTATATTAACTTTTACATTGAATTGCAAATAACAATAATAACAATAATTTTTATTAATATAAATCTTAAATACTTTTTTTATATTTTTTACCACATGTTATAAATAACTACCATTTATCTTTCTTATGTTCTTTATGTCAGCAGTTATTTGAGATAATTATTGGTACAAAGGGATTTTTCTTCTTGAAGTTTGCCTTAATTTTGTGTCAAAGTCGACTTATATTTAGTAAGATAGCAAGAAGTAATTTAGATTATTACTAGCCTTGTGCTCACACTCCCATAGGCCAAATTATTTTTTTGTACAAAAACTAGTGTTCAGGTGCCGCAAATATGTTTTAAAACAAAAAAGAAAAAATACAACTCAGGTCATAGATCTAATTGGGTCGAATAAGTTGACTTTTTTTAAATTAGATATAAAAAAATAAGAAACAATAGTATATGGATCAAATTCAAAAAGAAAAGTGATTGGGATACCATGACAAAAATATATTTTTAGAAAAAGAGATAAAAGATATATCTCAATTTACAAATTATTAAATATAGAAGAACAAAATGGTGTAAATAAAGGATATAAAAAATAATGGTTCCTGTTAACCCGAGTTAACATGACAAACCTATAAGTACTCCAGTAATTAAGGTCGAGCCAACACGAGATATTCTGCCAAATTCACAATCTAGATCATGAGATTGGAATAACTTGATAAAAAAACAAAAAGAATTATAACGTTTCAAATCCTTGACCCCTGATATTAGATTGGAAATACCCTATATGAAAAAAAAAAAACATGAAACTCCATTCCTAACTAATTAAATGTTGAAAGATTAACTTGGAAAAAGAATATCAATCACACAAAAGGATAAAAAAAATGATAGTTAAAAGAACGAGGATCAAAATTGACATACAAAATAAATTTTATTTTTTATTGAAGGGTGAAATTGAAAAAAACAATTAATTGAATTAAAGGACTAAAAAAAGAATCAAAAGAATGAGGATCAAAATTGAAATAAAAAATTGTAGATTGAAGGGTGAAATTAAATATAAACATTAATTCAATAAAAGGCCTAAAAAATATAATCAAAAGAATGAGGATCAAATTAGAAGAAAAAAAATATATATAGCAAATTGAGATGGAATGATGAAATTGAAAATAAATAAAACTTCTATAAAATAACCAAGAACAAAAATTAGAATAAAAAGAATAAGGACTGAAGTTGAAAAACCTACAACAAAGTAGACCAAATTATAATTTTTTAGGGAGTGATCTTCGTGCGCCCTACCTTTTTGTTGTTTTATGTATAGTCAAATACCAAATTTCTCCTAAGATGACTTAATAATAACAAAAAAAAAACCATTGTAAGAAGAACAAAAAGCCCTTTAACTTCAATTTTAAATTTTTTGATTTTAAGAGAAATTTCCTCATTTCATTATGCTTTTAATTTTTAATAATTTTTTATATTTGATCAAATGCAAATTGCTCCTCACTTGACACTACAACAACGAAAAAACCATTGTGGAAATACAAAATTACCCATTAATGCTAGTTTTAAATTTTTTGCTTCCAATGATATTTTAGTTGTTCTACAGTGCAATTAAGATCAAGAAAACTTTATTTGTTCCCAGTCAATTTAATAATAACAAATAGAGCAGGTAAAACCAAGTGACTCAATGTATATCTAGTATTAACTCTTTTAGGTGAAAAAATAAAATTATCATTATATTACGTATTTTTCCAAGGCTATTTAGCTTTCTTTTAATTAATATAAAAGTATCATTTTCTCACTTTCTTCCAACTTGTCCATTTAGCTTCTTTTAATTATTGTAAAAGTATCATTTTCTCGCATTCTTCCAACTTGTCCCAAGTTCTTTACATTTATAAAAGGTTTGACAACTACTTAAGCCAAAGATAATTGTGCATTATTGCTTTCAGTAACTGTAAAAAAGTTTTTAAAAAAATTATAACTTTTGTATGTATACTCGAATGGGCGAGAAGCATTTTACCTGAAGGGAACAGGCTGAAACAGAACTTTTATGCTGCCAAGTCCATGATGAAACCCCTCGGTTTAGGATATCAGAAAATTGACATGTGTTATAACTTCTGCATGTTATATTACCTTGAAAATGCTGAGCTGACCGAGTGCATGACATGTGGGCATTCCCGTTACAAACCCAGAACCAGGAGGGGAAAGACTCTCGTGGCATATAAAAAACTTAGATACTTCCCAATCACACCTACACTGCAGAGGTTATTCATGTCACCAAGGACTGCTGAGCACATGACATGGCACCAATCACATCATGCGGTTGATGGAGTGATGGTGCATCCTTCTGACAAGCATTGAAACACTTTAACAATGTGCATCCTCACTTTTCAGCTGAATCAAGGAACGTGCGTCTTAAGTTGTGTACAAACAGATTCAACCCATTCGGGTCATTTGCTGCTCCTTATTCTTGTTGGCCGGTCATACTAACAGTTTATAACCTGCCACCGAGGATGTGTATGAGGCCGGAGTTCATGTTTTTATCTATGGTCATACCAGGTCCGAGCAGTTCGAGACGAAATATAGATGTTTGTCTTCGACCGTTGATTGATGAGTTGACGTAGTTGTGGTCCTCAAGAGCTTTAACGTATGATATCTCGAGGAAACAGAATTTTGTTATGAGAGCGGCTTTGATGTGGACTATCAATGATTTCCCAACTTATGGAATGGTTTCTGGTTGGAGCACACATGGAAAACTAGCATGTCCATACTGCATGGAAAACAATAAGGCATTCACGCTAATAAATAGGGGTAAAGCTTTTTTTTTTTTACTGTCACTGTCGTTTCTTGCCACCGAATCACAGGTACAGAAAAAACAGAAAGGATTTCTTTGTTGGCAGAATTGAAAAGCATGTTGCACCCCAGCGTCTTTCTGGTGAAGAATTGCATGATGTTGTGTCAGAGTACGATGACATTGTGTTTGGTCTCTAATCAGGAAAGCAGAATTTTTCTGGTTTTGGTTTGACTCATAATTGGGTAAAGCAAAGTATCTTTTAAGAGCTTCCTTATTGGAAGACTAATCTTCTCCGCCATAACCTTGACGTCATGCATATTGAAAAGAACGTGTTTGAGAACATTTTCAACACCGTCATGGATGTGAAGGGGAAGACAAAGGACAACATCAAGGCTAGATTGGATTTAGCGTTGTTCTGTAACTGTAAAATTATGGAGTTGGTTTGTGATGGGTCACAGGTCGCAAAACCAAGAGCAAGCTTCGTGTTAGAGAAAAACGCACAACTACTAGTCTACAAATGGCTTAAGAGTCTGCGTTTCCCTGATGGACATGCCTTGAACATATCAAGGCTGGTTAATACGGAGGAATGCAGATTATATGGAATGAAGAGTCATGACTGCCATGTGTTTATGCAAACACTCATCCCATTAGCTTTTCGTGATTTGTCGCCAAAGGGGATATGAGAAGCACTTATGGAGATCAATCATTTCTTCAGAGATATATGCTCCAGCAAGTTGAATGTTGATAACTTTGAAAGGCTTGAAACGAATATCGTCGAGACAATATGCAAACTTGAGATGATATTTCCTCCATCATTTTTTGACTCAATGGAGCATCTACCCGTACATTTACCGTTTGAGGTAAAAGTTGGAGGACCGATCCAGTACAGATGGATGTATCCATTCGAGAGGTTAGATATTATAGTTGCTTTGTAATTCATAATTAAAAGTTTTTTTTATTTTTTTTAATTGATAATTTTTTATTAATTCTATAAATACAGGTACTTGTTCAATCTTTAAAAAAAAAAGTTTAAGAACAAGGCGCATGTTGAGGCATCAATATGTAAGGCCTAAATTATTAAGGAGATCTCAACATTTATCTAATACTATTTTGAACCTCATTTGAGAACGAGGATCAACCGTGTTCCATGACATGATGATGGTGGTGGAGTGCTTTCAAGTGGGAACTTGTCAATATTCTCCAATCCTGGACGACCCACACCTAAAAATGCCGTAAGGGAAAGATATTTGTCTGAAATAGAGTTCAGACAAGCACATGATTATGTCATATTTAACTGTGATGAGCTGAGACCTTTTATTAAGGAAGTAGATGTTCGACTTAAACTTTGTCAAGAGTGTACTCTTTATATATTGTGATATCATAAACTCATATAATTTGGAACAACCTTGCAGGCAACATCGACGATACTTACTGTCCAATAACTCACAACTGACCGAATCTCAGATCTTTCAATTACAAGATGAACAATTTGCCACGTGGTTTAGAACACATGTAAGTCCTATCACAAACTCATTATCTCTTGCAAGGTAATTAACTGTACGTCAATTCTATAGAATATCCGTTTATTGATTATTGTTGTATTTGATATACAAGGTTTATCAAATGGGAGGCAGTGTTGCTATTTCACTGTCTTTACTAAGCCTGAGACTTGAAAGAAAAGTCAAGTGCTATAACAGGTATTTTGTCAATGGATATGTCTTTCATACTAAAGAATATGGGCATGGAAGAAAGACATATAACAACGGTGTTTATATTAAGGGATCGACTTCTAATGAGTTTGAAGTTGACTACTACGGTAGATTGGAAGAGGTCATCGAACTGCAATATCATAGCGAGCAGAATATAGTGTTTTTATTCAAATGTTATTGGTATGACACAACTGACAGATGAATCAGAGTAGATCCTCACTATGGTCTCGTTGAAATCAACTCAAAAGCCAGACACCGCAACGTAAACGATGTCTTTGTTTTCGCAAAGCAATGCCAACAAGTTTATTACACATACACCCCTTCCTTTAGAAAGGACCAATCAAGAGTTGATTGGTTATCCGTTTTAAAAACCAAACCCAGGAGTCGTGTCGAGGTTGTTCAAGATGAGAACGAAGACAAAAGTGTGATAGATGAAGTCTTTCAAACTAGTGAGTTGGTTGAACCATAACGAGTTCCTCCTTCGATTGACTTAGAATAAAATTTGAATTTTCGATGATAGTCTTATTGATGTTGACGCAGAGGAGTTGAATGTTGTTTTGAGCTCTAGTGGACTAAAGAATGTTGATGAAGAAGATGATAACCACATTGAAGAGTGCGATGAAACTGATAACAATTCAATTGAGGATGGAGATGAAAATTCTGACTAAATATGTTGTAAAGCCTTATTTTTACAATGTAATATTATGGATGATATTTTGGAACATGAAATATTTATTTTATAATTGTTTGCTCTTGTTATTGTGTTGTGCGTGCTGTAAGTTTGCAATTCAAGTTTTTGTGCAGAGGATAAACAGGCAATACAAACAAAACTTGCAAAACATTGGCAGTTTCACCGACGGCTTCTTACCTATTGGTATTGTACTGAGAGTTGCAAAACAATTACGGCATTATGCCACACTCAGCGACAGCTATACCGACGGAATGGTACCCGTCGGTATTTTACCGAGAGTTGCAAAAAAATTACGGCCCCTGCCATATTCACCAACGTATATACCGACGCATTCACCGACAGATGGCGCACATTCCAACGCACACGACTGTCAGACTGCTTGGTCGGTCGGCACATTTACCAAAAGATTTGCCGATGGAGGCGGCAAATCCAACGCGCGTGCTCTGACACACAGTTACCGATGGATTTGCCGACGGATGTCGAAAAATCTGGAGAGATTTTCAAAATTTTAGTGCGAATTTCAAAAGAATACCGATGGAATTTAATGTCACTGCCCAAAAAAATATTATTCTATGTTCCATCGGGAATTCCGTCGGTAAACCTGCAATACAAAACCGACACCCCCTCTCTGCGGTTCATTTCTTCCTGGCTCCTCTAATTTCTTCTCTTCTCCTCCTTCTCTTCTCCTCTTAGTATCAATCTTTTGCATTTTTCATTGTATTTTTATTGTTTTGATTGTAGTTTTCAACATATTAAAAGATATGATTCTCCTTTCTTTATCTTTGTATTTTTTTTACTTTTTTTTGTTCTAATTATGATTATTTTGTGGTGCTCTTTGTTTTGTGTGTTGTTCATAGATAAAATCTTGAAATCAACACACTATAAGGTAAATTTTTTTCATTCCTAAAGTCTTTAGTTTTTGCTTTTAATTTGTTCAATTTATTTTATTGTTTGTATTGCTATAATAACTGACAATTTTGTTAAATATGAATTGTTATTGTTGAATTTACTATGGAAGTAGGTTGCGTGATTTTTGGTACGATACAAAAAAAAAAAAACAAAAAGATACGCTAGGGATAACGATCTTGAAGGATGGAATGAGGTGGCGGTTTGGCGGGAATTCAAACCGCCATTCATCTCAGGGGATATATGGACGGCATATATTGGGCACGTGACGTCTGAGCGGTTCTCACGACGCTCACAGTCTGGTGCCAACAACCGGAACCGGCAAATTCATGGTTCGGTGACCACGCACACCGGCGGCCCTATCCCGTTCAGTGCACATGTGAAGCAGATGGTAAGATTAATTTAAATGAAATATATCGTCGTTAATTAATTTGTTGTTGCTTATAAATATATTTAACTTACAACCTTTTTTTTTCCTTACAGGCTGCGTCTCTTGGATGTGAGCCGAGTCCAATGGAGCTGTTTGTAGAGACGCACGTGTGAAGTCAAGACCGTCAAAACAGGGTCCAGCAGTTCGTGGACAACCGTGCTCAGCACCTCGTGGTATGTTCGTTCAATCATTTTATTTTGTAAGTTATTATTTTCTTAAATTGAATATGATGATTTTTTTTAAAAAATTTCAGGAGACCTATAATAGCCGGTTGAGGGAGACATATGGGGACGATCCTTCGACCCATCCGGATTTCGATCCCAATTTATGAATGGAGGTAGGATCGTTTGGTGGACCCGATAAAAATCAAGGCTACAAGCTCTCCAACACTACGGCCGAAAACTTGCAGTCGACCCATAGTGTCTTAACCGTTGGGAGCTCTCCATTAGTATCGAGCACCTAGTCTGAAGAGTCTGTGGCCTTGAAACAACAATATGAACAACTTTCGACGGATTATGATCAGCTCCGTCAAATGGTCATGAAGATTAGATCAAGGATGGGTGATGATACATGTGCAACCCCTTTTTGGGCGTACGATCCCGGGAACAACCAGCCTCCTCCTCGCTTTCCTCCTCCAGCTCCGTTGTTATTCTAGTTTAATTTTGTTTTTGAAACACATTAAATTTGTAATGAATATTTTGATGAATATTATTTAACATTATTTTTATATTTTTAATGTTTAATACAATTTTATTTGGTTATTTATTTGATTAATTATTTTTTTACTATTAATAAATAATTTTTAAAAAAATATTATACATAAATACCAACGACTTTACATACGGAACCAAGCCGTCGGTATTTCACCGAGAGTTGCAACAAAATTACCACCCATGCTACAATCACCGACGGAATATTTTTGTCGGTGTTTACAGTTACGATTACCAACGGATTATATCCGTCAGTATTAGACAGGGAGTTCAGAAATATTTACCGTCCATGTCACAATCACTGACGGATAGACCGTCGGTGATTACCGTTGCAAATACAGACGAAATTATTCTGTCGGTAAAGTTCTCGCGGGAAATATTTTTTTTTCAGCACGCTTCGCCGTCTATAATTCTGTCGGTGTTTTGGTTTTTTTATTTCTGACAGAATTAGCAACGGAAAATGAAATTACCGACGATCAAAATTTCGACGGACGTGTTCCGTCAGTGTGGCCGTCGAGAAATATTTTAACGACGAAGTGCGTTCCTTACACCGATGGAATGAGTCTGTCGGTAAAACTGTTTATTGGTGTAGTGTTCTTTTAATTAATGTAAAAGTATCATTTTCTCTTATTCTTCCAACTTGTCCCAAGTTCTTTACATTTATAAAAGGTTTGATAACTACTTAAGCCAAAGATAATTGTGCATTGTTGCTTTCAGTAATTGCAAAATTCAAAAACAAAATTATAACTTTTGTTATTGAACCTACTATAGTGTGAATAGCAATACAGTCTACTCAATCCGAGTTCAAACTTTGAAAAATTGATTTTTTTGGTTTGACGGCCTGTCAAATAACTATCTCAATCCAATAGCTTAAGTTGTTAGGTGAGGTCCCAGGATATGATTTATATTATTCTCTAACACGCCCCCTCAAATGAAAGCCCTTTGGGCTTGAAACTTGCACAGACTCACATTACCTTGTGCTTAATTTTTATCAAATAAATAGGAAGGGTGAGATTCGAACTCGTGACCGCTTGGTCATTAAGGCTCTGATACCATATCAAAGAATCATCTCAACTCAATAACTTAAGCTGTTAGGTGAGGTTCCAGGATATAATTTATATTATTCTCTAGTACGGCCAAATAAGTATACTTGGTTCTTTTAACCTTATAAATTGAAAATATTCTTTAACATTAAATTTAGCGATAGAGATGAATTTAGAGATCAAAGAGTGTTTTTGGTTCACTCATTTAAATTTACAGGGTGCTTGATCTTCAGACCACTAGCTAATTTTGTATTGGAGACCAGATGCTACCCACAATCAATTGAATATTTTGGTTTGATGCAAAGTCATGCATGCCTTCTGCTTTAATTAACGTAGACACTAAAAACTTGACCAAATATATTAATTTCAAATGACAATTTATGTTGCAAGAGAATGGTGAAGATCAACAGGATTAACCTGTACCAATTAAGAACTTAAGCTAGTCGAAGACAATTACGAAACTGTTCTTTTCCTCGATATTTGGACAAAGGCTATTACATACTGCGTTACTTTCTCTTGATCGTGTCGTACGTGGTGATTGAAACAACTGACAAGTCCATCGGAGGAAAATGTACAATTTCACACACAAAACATATCGCCATTAATAGGACACCAATTTGGGGCAGATGGGAAGGCCCTTGCGCCAACTTCCTCTTAAGTTTCAAGAATTATTCATGAAGCTCAGAGGAATCGAGCATGAGTGTTGCACAAACGATGTGGCGGATGGAGCACTGTTCCTTTGCTCTTTTGAAAGATACTGATTTCAGAACCTCTTTTTCTGGCAAAATATGTGCTTTGACTGAAGTTGTACAGAGAGACGGGACGACAACGGGGAATGGGAACGCAAATGGAGGTGGAGATGGGAGTGGGGATAAGGATGTTTACGGCCTTGACGGGGTATGGGGTGGGAATAAAGGGTGTTTGAAGCCATCTAGGAGAAGTTAGAGGCAGATAAAAACCACTCCCGACCTGTCCGGTTGCCATTTTTACCTTCGAAGAATCCACGACCTTGGCATATTCTCTGAGCAAATACTTCTGAATCTTCCCAGTTGATGTCTTTGGAAGCTCATCTTTGAACACCACGATTTTTGGTACCATATAATGCGCCATCTTTTCCCTGCAATAATCAATTATATCTTTCTCACCAGGTTTGTGAGGCAAACCATGTTTCAAACTCACAAACGCGCACGGTGTCTCGCCCCAGAACTCATCAGGCCTAGCCACCACAGCTGCCTCGTTAACAGCAGGATGTGTATACAACACAGACTCGATCTCTACGCTGCTAATATTCTCTCCACCGCTAATGATCACGTCTTTGGACCTATCTTTGACCTCTAAATATCCATCTGAGTGCACAACACCCACATCGCCCGTGTAAAACCAACCATCTTTCATGCACATCGACGTGCCTAATGGATCTTTAAAGTAACCTAACATTACGCTCCCACCTCTCAAAACAACTTCACCAAGTGATACCCCATCTCTTTCCACACTCTTTCCTGTATTGGGATCCACAACGCCCATCTCGGTGAAGCCAACAATCGGAACTCCTTGTCTTGACTTTAGTATTGCTCTCTCACTTGCTGGAAATGTATTCCACTTTGGTTTCCACGCACACGAAGTGACCAGCCCTGCTGTTTCAGTTAAACCGTATCCATGACTCACCACAAAACCAAGTGACTCTGCCCGGAACAGCACGGCGGATGGAGGTGGAGCTCCCGCGGTTAAAATTTGCACTGGGTTTTGTAGGCGTTCCGCGTTGGGAGAGTTTGTTAGCATGTTTAGCACCACAGGTGCGCCACACATGTGAGTGACCCCGTGCCTTTTGATCAAGCTGTAGATCGTAGGGGCTTCCACTCTACGAAGACAGATGTTGGCCCCGCCAACAGCTGCCATACCCCATGGATAACTCCACCCATTGGCGTGAAATATCGGCAGGGTCCACAGATACACTGCTTGTTTTGGAAGGCTCCAATCAATCAAGGATCCAATGGTTATGGTGAAAGTTCCTCTGTGGGATTGTACCACACCTTTAGGAGCTGAGGTAGTACCTGATGTGTAGTTTAAAACCACCGGGTCCCACTCACTTTGTGGCTGGACCCACTTGAACTCAGGATCTCCTTTCTCCACCATGCTTTCGTAAGTACAAAAGTCTACGGCTAGTGATGGTGGTGGCGGTGCTTCTTCCTCCTCGTCCGTAATGAGGACGAGGGCAGGGCATGGAGTCTCAGGTGGAAACAAAGAGAGGGCTTCAAGAATAACACGAAGCGACAAATAATCAACGAAGACGAGCTTTGACTCACTGTGACGCAGGAGTATGGAAATGGTCCGAGCGTCAAGACGGGTGTTGATGTTGTTGAGGATGGCACCAGACATGGGCACGGCAAATTGAAGCTCATACATGGCAGGAACGTTAGGGGCCACAACGGAAACCACTTGACCTGGCTTGATGCCATTGGATGATAGCGAAGATGCAACCTTGAGACATCGACGGTAGGTTTGAGACCA
>Ga0307517_10011708_pt1 | contig 12127 bp, 12 predicted proteins | sample 23_EM_MG_FD_194515 | JGI IMG/M metagenome (GOLD analysis project Ga0307517, IMG submission 194515) | Populus trichocarpa ectomycorrhiza microbial communities from riparian zone in the Pacific Northwest, United States - 23_EM | ecosystem: Host-associated > Plants > Roots > Unclassified | place...
GGCTTGTAGGCGGTAAGAAACAAGGCAAAAGTGAGTTTTATTCTGAAAAGGGCAAAATCATAAGTACTGAAATCTATAATAATGACAAACGTATTTCAGTTGAAACGGTGACTGATGAATAATTTGTACATCATTATAGCATAGCACTAAACTAAAGAAGAGTGAATTAGGCACCTGGGTATTAGCCGTAATAGTCATAGTTTTAACCCACCCACTATCCTCATTTTCCATTTTCAACTTTTTTTTCAACATTTAGGATTTTTCCCTACATTTGCGGGCTAATTGTCGCTCATTGAAATCGCTTAAAACATATTCGATTCCTTTTACCGGCCTGAAACTGGGGAAGCACTTTTTTGATTATGTGATCACAAATGAATTTTTTGACGAACGCGAATATTCGCTGGTTAAAAAAGCTGACCTGAAATGTGAGGTTGAACTGGAGAAGCAGGAAACCATGCTGATACTTAGTTTCCATATCCATGGAACTATTGGTATGACGTGTGATAAGTGTCTTGCCGAATACCCGCAGCCTGTGGATATACACGAGCAGCAGATAGCCAAATTCAGTGAAGACGAAATTGGCGAGGACGAGGAGATCATCACCCTGACAAAAAATGATCATGAGATCGATATTGCAGGACTGATCTATGAATATGTAAATGTTGCCGCTCCTTTTATCGCGGTTTGCAGCGATGAAGGAAACATGCCTTATTGCGATAAGGAGATGATCGAACGTTTGAATAAACTTTCGGATCAGAGCGGGCAAGATGAAAAAACGGACCCAAGGTGGGACGTTTTGAAAAAAATTAAATGATATAATTTTAGGAAGTTATGCCACATCCAAAACGGAAATTCTCAAAATCAAGGACAGCAAAACGTAGGACACACTACAAAGCTGAAGCGCCTACTTTAACTACTTGTGCAACCACCGGTGCAGTACATTTACCTCACAGAGCTTATACTGTTGATGGAAATTTGTACTACAACGGCAAAGTCCTTATCGAAAACGCCGCAACAGCCTAAGTTTAATTTTCAAATATGAAGATTGGCTTAGATATTATGGGCGGTGATTTTGCTCCCGGGGCAACCGTTTTAGGAGCAATTGCAGCTTATAAGGCTTTGTCGGGCAACCAGAAACTGGTGCTCATTGGCGATAAGGAAATTGCTCTGTCCATTCTTCACGAAAATAACTTTAGCCCGGATCATTTCGAATTTGTACATACAACCGAAGTGATCGGCATGGGCGAACACCCAACCAAAGCCGTTATTCAAAAACCTGATTCAAGCATCAGTGTGGGTTTCCGCATGCTTAAGGATGGTGAGATGCAAGCTTTTTCATCCGCCGGAAATACCGGGGCAATGTTGGTCGGTTCCATGTTTAGTGTAAAAGCCATACCGGGCGTATCCCGACCTGCAATGACAACCATAGTACCCAAACTGAAAGGCGGTTTGGGTATTTTGTTGGATGTGGGTGCCAATGCAGATTGCAAAGCAGAAAACCTGCTGCAATTTGGTATTCTTGGTAGCTTGTTCGCACAATCGGTTTATAATATTAAGAACCCGCGTGTAGCGCTGGTTAATATTGGTGAAGAAGAAGAAAAAGGCAATATCCTTTGCCAGGCAACTTATCCTTTAATGAAGGAAAGCACCCAGTTCAACTTTATCGGCAATGTGGAGGGCCGTGACTTTTTTAATGAAAGTGCGGATGTTTATGTGGCCGACGGGTTTACCGGGAACGTCGTACTTAAAATGGCTGAATCATTTTATGTAATAGGACTTAAGCTGGGCATAAAGGATGAATTTTTCGGGCGTTTCAACTACGAGCAATACGGTGGTAGTCCCATACTTGGCGTGAATGCACCTGTAGTGGTGGGGCATGGGATATCAAGTCCCGAAGCGATCAAGAACATGGTACTCTTATCGAGAGACATGGTGGAGAGCGATCTTATAAATAAAATAAAAGAAGCATTTCAGTAAATTACTATATATAGATGAATAAAATTCATGCTGCTATTACTGCTGTGAATGGATATGTTCCGGATTATGTGCTGACAAACCATGAACTGGAGACAATGGTGGAGACGAATGATGAGTGGATAACTTCCAGGACAGGGATAAAAGAGCGGAGAATACTTAAAGGCGAGGGCCTTGCAACCTCGGACATGGCGGTTCCTGCTGTTGAAGGGTTACTGAAAAAGAGAGGGATCAGTGCAGAAGAAATAGAACTGATCATATTTTGTACGACCACACCCGATATGCCGTTTCCGGCTACCGCAAATATCCTTGCTGATAAGATTGGTGCTAAAAATGCCTGGGGTTATGATCTGCAGGCTGCTTGTTCCGGGTTTCTTTTCGGCCTGGCAACAGGCGCTCAATTTATCGAAAGCGGAAAACATACTAAAGTACTTGTAGTAGGCGGCGATAAAATGTCGGCCATTGTTAACTACCAGGACCGTGCCACCTGCATTATTTTTGGTGACGGCTGCGGTGCGGCTCTGCTTGAGCCAAACACCGAAGGTTATGGTGTATTAGATTCCATATTAAAAAGCGATGGCTCGGGCAGGGCTTTCCTTCATCAAAAGGCAGGTGGTTCATTAAAACCCGCTTCACATGAAACAGTTGATGCCCTTGAACATTTTGCTTACCAGGAAGGACAGGCGGTGTTTAAATTTGCAGTTACCAACATGGCCGATGTGGCCGCGGAGGTAATGGAACGCAACGATCTTAAAGCGGAGGATATCGCATGGCTTGTTCCGCACCAGGCTAATAAACGCATTATTGATGCCACAGCAAACCGTACCGGTGTAAGTGCCGATAAGGTGATCATCAATATTGAGCGTTATGGTAATACTACTAACGGAACCATCCCCTTATGTTTATGGGAATGGGAAAGTAAATTCAAAAAAGGCGATAACCTGATCCTTGCCGCATTTGGTGGAGGATTTACATGGGGATCGATCTATTTAAAATGGGCCTATTAATTTTAGGAACTTTTTTTATTTAATTTGTTATAACTTAGATATAATTCTTTATCCAAAACCAATTCATTCCACATATGGATATCAAACAAATTCAGGACCTTATTCGCTTTGTTTCAAAGTCAGGGGTAAATGAAGTTTCAATTGAACAGAAAGACTTTAAGATCACAATAAAAACAACCCAGGCGCCAACGTATGTAACTGCAACCCTTCCGGCTGCTGAAAGTGCTCCTGCTATTGCTGCACCTGCCGCAGCAGTTGTTTCGCAAGCACCTGTGGAAGCTCTGCCGGCTGCCGCTGATACTTCACACTACATTACTGTAAGGTCACCAATGATCGGTACTTTCTATCGTTCATCAACACCTGAAAAACCTATGTTCGTTAATGTAGGTGATGAAATAAAACCCGGCACTGTAATTTGTATCATTGAGGCAATGAAATTGTTTAATGAGATCGAATCGGAAGTCTCAGGGCGAATTGTGAAAATATTGGTTGATAATGCATCACCTGTTGAATACGACCAGCCGCTATTCTTGGTTGAACCAATTTAAGCGATCATACAGATTCATGTTTGATTGCACAGGCTATATGCTGTGAAATTGAGCGTTATTTTTTATTAAACAGTTCAATTCAATCAAAATGACGACTTCTGGTATACTCCCAAAATCAAAAGAAATGTTTAAAAAGATATTAATAGCTAACCGTGGTGAAATTGCCCTCCGCATTATTCGTACCTGTAAGGAGATGGGAATTAAAACCGTGGCTGTATATTCTACTGTCGACAGGGACAGCCTGCATGTACGCTTTGCTGATGAAGCTGTTTGTATAGGTCCCCCCGCCAGTCGCGATTCTTACCTCAATATTCCCAATCTTATTTCAGCTGCCGAACTAACCAATGCCGATGCTATACATCCCGGTTATGGGTTTTTGTCAGAAAACGCCAAATTTTCGGCGATATGTGCTGATTACGGGATCAAATTTATAGGTGCTACTGCTGATCAGATCAATGCGATGGGCGACAAGGCATCAGCTAAAGCAACCATGAAAAAGGCAGGTGTGCCTACCATCCCCGGTTCCGAAGGATTGATCCAGGATGTGAAAGAAGGGATAGCTGTTGCGAACAAGATAGGTTACCCGGTAATATTAAAAGCTACTGCCGGTGGTGGTGGCCGTGGCATGCGCCTTGTGTGGAAAGATGAAGAATTTGAACCGGCCTGGGATTCGGCACGTGCTGAATCAGCAGCAGCTTTTGGAAACGATGGTATTTACCTCGAAAAATACGTAGAAGATCCGCGCCATATCGAAATACAGGTTGTGGGCGATCAGTATGGTAAGGTTTGTCACCTGTCTGAACGTGATTGCTCTATACAGCGCCGTCACCAGAAACTGGTGGAAGAATCACCATCGCCATTCATGACAGAAAAACTGCGCAAGAAAATGGGTGATGCAGCCATAAAAGGCGCAAAAGCGGTAAAGTATGAAGGTGCCGGAACCATTGAATTTTTGGTTGACAAACACCGGAACTTCTATTTTATGGAGATGAACACCCGTATCCAGGTGGAGCACCCGGTTACCGAAGAGGTGATCAACTTTGATCTGATCAAAGAACAGATAAAGGTTGCTGCCGGTATCCCGATATCAGGCAAAAATTACGAGCCAACCATGCATGCCATCGAGTGCCGTATCAATGCTGAAGATCCTTTTAACAACTTCCGCCCTGCACCGGGTAAGATCACTAACTTCCATTCGCCGGGTGGTCACGGGGTGCGTATTGATACACACGTATACTCAGGTTATGTAATACCTCCTAATTACGACTCCATGATAGCTAAAGTGATTTGCGTGGCCCAAACCCGCGATGAGGCTTTGAGCACGATGGAGCGAGCACTAAGCGAATTTGTAATTGAAGGGGTAAAAACTACCATACCTTTCCATTTAAAATTACTGCAGGACCCTAATTTCAGGGCGGGTAATTTTACAACCAAGTTTATGGAAACCTTCGAATTCACTAAATAAAAAAATCCGCAACAATAAATTAAATCGTAAATAGCATTCTGAATAGCGGAATGCTATTTTTGTACCGCAATGAGCAAAACAAGTGATAAGATAATTAAAGCGATCAAGGATAAAGGGCAAAGCCTTGAAGGTGAAATGTCCTTTTTTGACCATTTGGAAGCATTAAGATGGCACCTGATACGATCCGCTTTGGCTATTGTCGTATTCACTATTTTAGCTTTTTCATTTTACAGCTGGATCTATGATAATATTATCATGGCTCCAAGTAAGTCCGACTTCTGGACGTTTAGGATGATGTGTGATCTGGGCAAAATTCTTCACCGGGATATGTGTCCGGGTAAGATCAATATCAACTTGATCAATACAGAGATGGCAGGGCAATTTACCCTGCAAATAGACTCGTCGTTAATGATAGGCCTTGTTTTGGGAATACCCTATTTATTGTATGAAATATGGTTATTTGTTAAACCAGCTCTGCATGAGAAAGAAAAGAAAGCCGCAAGCGGGTTTGTTTTCTATGCCTCTATCTTATTTATGTGCGGTGTGCTTTTTGGTTATTTTGTGATCACCCCTATCTCTCTTAATTTTTTGGCAGGTTACACGGTAAGCGCAAGTATCCAGAATTTATTTTCTATTGATTCTTATATATCATCAGTTTCCACTCTAACTATTGCTACTGGTTTGGTTTTTGAATTGCCCATCCTGGTTTATATCCTTGCTAATTTGGGTATCCTAACACCTAAATTTATGAAGGAGAGCCGCCGTTATGCGATTGTGATCATCCTGATCGTAGCGGCAATTGTAACGCCTACCCCTGATATGCTAACCATGACCGTGGTTGCGATTCCGTTATTTTTGCTTTATGAGTTGAGTATAGGCGTTGCCGGTGCTGTTCAAAAAAGAAAGAAAAAACGTGAAGAAGAGGCAGATGCTTCATAATGGGTAACAGCTTTCTAACAAAATATTTACCTTCGTTGCTTAAATTTTATAATAGATTTGAGTGATGAATAACACCCTGAAGATTGCTATCGGCGCTGACCATGCCGGGTTTGATTACAAGGAAGCAATAGCCAAATGGCTAAACGCAGATAACTTGAAAGATTTTGGTACCTACTCATCAGCCTCAGCTGATTATCCTGACTTTGCTCACCCGGTTGCTTCGGCTGTTGAAAGCGGTGAATTTGATTTCGGTATCCTGGTATGCGGAAGTGCAAACGGTGTAGCCATTACTGCAAACAAACACCAGGGCATACGTGCAGCTATCTGCTGGAACGAGGAATTAGCCTCACTGGCACGTAAGCACAATAACGCCAATATTGTGTGTATCCCGGCCCGTTTTATTTCGATAGAAGAAGCGGGGAGGATTGTGAAAACATTCCTTTCAACAGAGTTTGAAGGCGGGCGTCATGCTACCCGTGTGGGCAAAATATCCTGTTGAAAAATTCTAAAAACTTGTCTCTGATTAACTAATCTCCATAATTAACTGATCACTAAAAATGAAAAAATTATCCTTATGCATTACTGCGTTTGCTCTTGCTGTAAGTGCCTATGCACAAAAAAACACCGGTCCTGAAAAATATGCCAAATTGATTACGGCCGAGGATGCCCGTAAACATCTTAGTATTTTGGCTTCTGATGCATTTGAAGGCCGCGAAACCGGCAAGCCCGGTGCCGATAAAGCTGCAAATTACATCGCAGGCGAATTTAAAAAGGTGGGACTGCAGGCACCCGTAAATGGTTCTTACTTTTTTGATGTGCCATTGGTGGAAAACTCCACTAAAGTCACTTTTGATTTAAACGGGCAATCGCTTAATAACGGCCAGGACTTTTTTAGCGGACGTGGTACAACAGCGGACAAATCTGTAAATGCACCCGAAGTAGTATTTATAGGCTATGGTACCGATGCAGAAATAGCTAACGCAGACCTTGCAGGAAAAGTATTGCTATGGATAAACGAAGATAAACCTGAAGCAGGCAAAACACCTAATACCAGCTATCGTTTGTCTACTGTGCGCACCCAGGTACTTAAGAACCTGCAAAGCAAAAACCCGGCTTTAGTATTAGCAGTAAATCCTGAAGTAGCCGATGTGCTTAAAAAATTCGGTTCTTCTGTATTAGCAGCACGCTTAACTATAAAAACAGGCGAGGCCAAACCGGCAAGCCAGCAGGCACCCACATTAAACATTACAACTGCCGTAGCCGACCAACTGGTAAAAAGCAGTGGTAAAACTTACAATGATTTAAAAGGCAGCAATACCGCACAAACTATAAAATCCGATATCAAAGTAAATATTCATCTAGATACCAGGGATGTAAAAGCAGTTGATGTATTGGGCTTTTTACCGGGTACAGACCTGAAGGATGAAGTGCTGGTATTCTCTGCCCATTATGACCACATCGGCTTAAACCCAAAAGGACCGGATAAAGTAAATAACGGAGCCGATGACGACGGATCTGGTACCACGGGTATACTGGAAATAGCCCGTGCTTTCACCCAGGCAAAAAAAGAAGGCTATGGCCCGCGCAGAAGCATCCTGTTTTTAGGTAATGTGGGCGAGGAAAAAGGTTTATTAGGCTCTGAATATTATACCGATCATCCGGTGTTCCCATTGACTAATACAATTACTGACTTGAACATTGACATGATCGGCCGTGTGGGCTATGAATATATTGGCAAGCCCGATTCAGCAAACTATGTTTATACCATCGGCTCTGCCATGCTGAGTAAAGAGTTGCACCAGATCAATGAGGATGCCAACAATAAATATGTCCACCTGGAGCAGGATTATAAATATGATGATCCGAACGACCCTAACAGGTTCTACTACCGTTCTGATCATTATAATTTTGCCAAACATGGTGTGCCGATCATCTTCTATTTTAATGGCGTGCATGATGACTATCACCAGCCCGGAGACGAGATAAGCAAGATCAATTTCCCGCTATTAGCCAAACGCGCACAGCTGGTATTTTATACCGGCTGGGAACTGGCAAACAGGGATAAGCGCCCGGTAGTTGACGCGCCAGTAAAATAAGTCTTTAAATACTTAAAAAATTGAGAGGGTAGCCAATATAGGTTGCCCTCTTTTTTTACAAAAACCTTAACTTAGCGGCATGGGACATATCGCGGAAGAGTTTTTGGTTGCCTCTGAGAATAAGGCGTTTGATATGGATCACCGCCGTATTCTCAATAACAATATTGGTAAGTATGATACAGCGGTTACCAGGGGGTTATCCAGGCTTATCAATTTGGAGAATGCTAAACGCAAGGGCCATGTGATCAAGTGGAAGGTGATGGAAAACCTGGATAAATTTTTACCGGAGTTTGAATCCAACTTTCTGAAACGCGGGGGTAAAGTGATATGGGCCAATGATGCCGAAGAAGCAAACCGCGAGATATTAAACATTATCCAAAAGGCGGGCGCTAAAACAGTTGTCAAGTCCAAATCGATGGTTACCGAGGAAATCCACCTGAATGAGTTCCTGGAGAGTAACCATATCCAATCATTGGAAACCGATCTGGGCGAATACATAGTCCAGTTACTGGGGCAAAGGCCGTATCATATCGTTACCCCGGCTATGCACCTTTCTAAAGAAGATATTGCCAAGCTATTTAACGAGCGTTTTGGCACCCCGATAGATGCTACCCCCGAGCAGCTGACTTTAAAGGCGCGTGAATTACTGCGCGAAAAATATGTTCAGGCTGATGTAGGCATAACCGGTGCAAACTTTATCATTGCAGATACCGGCAGCATCGCTGTCAGCGAAAATGAAGGTAATGCGAGGTTAAGTACAACTTTTCCTAAAATACATATTGCGGTTGTAGGTATCGAAAAGATGATACCGTCGATTACTGATCTCGATCTATTCTGGCCGATGCTGGCTACACACGGGACAGGGCAAAATCTTACCGTTTACAACACTATCCTGAGTGGTCCCCGTCAGCCTAACGAAACCGATGGACCCGAGGAAATGTACGTGATATTGCTGGACAACGGGCGTACCAACCTGCTGGCTCAAAAGGACCAAAGACAAGGTTTGTACTGTATTCGCTGCGGCGCCTGCTTAAATGCCTGCCCGGTTTACAAAAATATAGGTGGTCATACTTACGAAACTACGTATAGTGGCCCTATCGGATCTATCATCACCCCTCATATGAAGGGCATGGAAGATTTCAAACACTTAAGCTATGCCTCAAGTTTGTGTGGTAAATGCACCGAAGTCTGCCCGGTGAAGATCGACATACATAAAATGCTTTTACTCAACCGTCACGATGCAGTGAAAGAAGGCATCGTTACCAAAAAAGAAAAATGGGGATGGGCCATATGGCAAAAAGGAATGCTCAGCCGTAAGCTGACCGACTTCTTTAGCGGGAAAACTAAAAACTGGCTGCTGAATACCTTCTTTAAGAAAACCTGGGGGCATCTGCGTGAAATGCCAAAAGTTGCTGAAAAATCATTCAGCAAAATGTGGACTGAGAAGAATCAATCTGACATATAGAGGTAGATACGTAATGCATCGCGTATCTACAAAGGTCTATCAATGTTTATTCCCGAACCCGAATTCCTTGTACGAGTTTGGCATCTCGTTGCTGCTGCTGAAACCAAAACTGTAGGATGACATCCATGTTTCAAAATCAGCGCCTTTCTCTTTTGATGGTTCGGTATACAATGCACGTAACAGGTATATTCCCTCCCTGCTCAGTTTAAAATACACCTGCCCCTCCTTGTCTGAAGATAGTTTTTGTGCAAAGATGTTACGGCCATCCGGTGTCTTTACATACAATATCACATTCACGTTGGCTGCTGCTTTACCTCTTAGCTTAACCTGCGCAATAATATCAGCGCCGTAACTGCCTTTATATGGATTATCTTTTAATATGATCTCAAAATCTTCATTTAAAGGCTTATCAAAATTATTAGCGCTATTTTTTTCTACTTCGATCAGCGATTTCATATACCAGGTATATTTCTCCCTGAAACTGTCTTTACTCCCATTTTTTGCCTTCTCAGCATATTGAGTAAATCCTTCATCTTCCAGCATCTTTATAAAATCATCAGATTCAATGTCATCTGTAATCGATTTGCGCACCATAGATATTATATTCAGGCCCTCATTCCCCATCGGAATGGTTACAATCGGTGATGCGCTGTCTTTGGCCATCGTCAAAAGGTCAGTCTTTTTCGAACCAGCCATCAGCATAAATTTTGCTGTTTTTGAAGCTTCATATTTTAATTCGTACTGTTTGGTAAACTGGTTGGCTGTGATTAAATGCAGCTTCAGGCTATCGCCTTTATGCAGGATAAATTTCTCGGGCAGCAGAACATAATCCTGGGCGCTTGCTTTTGTTACGATTAGAGAAAATAGACAAAAAACCAAAAAATAACTGTGTTTCATAATATGAAGATTGAAATCATGTAAACATACAAAGTTTTAAAAACTTCAGTAGTTTAGCTACATGGTTTTTGATCGTAAAAACGTCGATAATGACAAATTAGTCTCATTTTATAAAGCTTTGTTGTGGCCACGCCTCATTGAAGAGAAAATGCTGATCCTTTTGAGACAGGGCCGTATTGGCAAATGGTTTTCCGGGATAGGGCAGGAAGCGATCGCCGTTGGCAGCACTTTGGCTATGCAGCCCTATGAATATATCCTGCCGATGCACCGTAACCTGGGCGTTTTTACTACCAGGGATATCCCGCTTTCAAAACTGATGGCGCAATGGCAGGGAAAAGCATCAGGCTTTACCAAGGGGCGCGACCGTTCCTTTCATTTTGGTACGCAGGAATATAAGATCATCGGGATGATATCGCACCTTGGCCCGCAGATGGCATTGGCTGATGGTATTGCGCTTGCCGATGTGTTGAGTAACCGGCACCGGGCTACTTTGGTTTTTACAGGTGAGGGTGGCACAAGTGAGGGTGATTTCCACGAGGCACTTAATGTAGCTTCGGTTTGGAACCTGCCGGTGATTTTTTTGATCGAAAACAACGGTTACGGTCTATCTACCCCGGTAAATGAGCAATATAAATGCGAACGATTAAGCAACCGGGCTATCGGTTATGGCATAGAAGGGCGAACTATTGATGGCAACAATATATTGGAAGTATATCATACCATCGATGAGATTGCGAATGATATCAGGCAAAACCCACGACCAATTTTACTGGAATGTATGACTTTCAGGATGCGTGGACATGAAGAGGCATCGGGCACCAAATATGTGCCCCAACACTTGTTTGATGAATGGAAAGAAAAAGATCCGCTGACAAACTTCGAGCAGTTTTTGCTGAATGAGAGTGCGCTTACGCAAGAGTCGATACAGGTTATCCGCAGCGGATTTACGACCATGATCGATATTGAGATCGAAAAGGTATTTAATGAACCTGATATTATACCGGATGCAGCTGTTGAGATAGTTGATATGTACAAGCCCCACAACTTTTCAGCATCCGAACCTTCCGGGAATAAAACAAGTAAGCGTTACATCGATGCTATAAGTGATGGCTTGCGGCAGGGAATGCGCAAGCATGAGAAACTGGTAATAATGGGCCAGGATATTGCAGAATATGGAGGCGCATTTAAGATAACGCAAGGTTTTGTAGAGGAATTTGGACGTGAACGGGTACGTAACACGCCGATCTGTGAATCCGGAATTGTGGGCGCTGCGATGGGTTTATCTATTAATGGATATAAGTCCGTAGTAGAAATGCAATTTGCCGATTTCGTGACCTGTGCATTTAACCAGGTGATCAACAACCTTGCGAAAACACATTACCGCTGGGCAGAAAATGTGGATGTGGTGATACGTATGCCCACAGGTGCCGGAACAGGCGCGGGGCCTTTTCACTCACAAAGTAACGAGGCCTGGTTTGCAAAAACGCCCGGCTTAAAAGTAGTCTACCCAGCATTTCCATCAGATGCCAAAGGGTTGTTGCTTGCCGCTATTGAGGACCCTAACCCGGTAATTTATTTCGAGCATAAATATTTGTACCGGAGTATTAGTGAGGAAATATTTGATGATGAATATGCAATTGAGATCGGGAAAGCCAGGGTGGTTCAGGAAGGTAAGCAAGCCAGTATTATTACCTATGGTTTAGGTGTGCACTGGGCATTAGACTATACAAAAACTC
>Ga0307517_10011709_pt1 | contig 12127 bp, 9 predicted proteins | sample 23_EM_MG_FD_194515 | JGI IMG/M metagenome (GOLD analysis project Ga0307517, IMG submission 194515) | Populus trichocarpa ectomycorrhiza microbial communities from riparian zone in the Pacific Northwest, United States - 23_EM | ecosystem: Host-associated > Plants > Roots > Unclassified | place...
ATTTGTAAGATTTGTTCCTCATTATTTTAATAAACTTGAGAAAAATAAAACATTAATAAGTTATTTTCCAGCTCATTTTTCATGACATAACCAAACACTGGAAAGTGTTTTCCAACTTATTTTCCATCATTACATACCAAACATCGAAAAATACCTTCCCGGAATTCACTTTCCAAAAGAAAACTACTTTCCAACAAACAAACGGGGCCTAGGATAGCTGAGATGAGGCTTTGAATCCAAGCAAGCTAGACCAGTAACTCTCTGCTGCCATACGAAAAACAAAATGTAAGAACATATAAATAGCATGTTGATCATGTACTGATTAATGTATTGGAAAGAGCAGAAGCAAAAACATTTGAAACAAATTTTTAAGGAATTAAAGCTACTGTACAATGATCGCTTACAATTCAGTAAGGTCCCTGACCTGGACGAGTAGGATCTGCGACACAGAAATCATGCAGCGGACCAGGCTCAAAGGCAATGGCCAAGGTACAAGCAATGGCTACTAAACTCACAACAAATATCATGTGTTTAGCCATTTTGATTCTTTGAGGTATTATTAGCAGCAGGTTGATAAGCCTTTGTTCAAGTAATTTGAAGTTGTGAAATCGTCGCTCCATCAACTCTTACATATGCATATGATGAAGCGCGGCTCAGAAATTAAAGAATTAGACCTTGAACGAGTTAGCTGCCGTCCAATGTCAGCACTAGAATTGAGAGAGTCTGGCATCTTCAATTCAAGCCGAATATAGCTACAGAAGTACATCCCTTTATTCCAAATGGCTTCCTCTGTGTAAGGGTTACGATACCTTGCATCCCTGTCACTATTCGCCTTCCTGTTCTTCCCAGCTTCTGAAAAAGTCCTCAGGTACTTGGAATTAGGCTTAAGAATACAAGATATGCTCAACATGATTTGAGTTCGGTTTCATATGATCGAACTGTGTCATGTGTTGTTGCTATTGATTTCATTAGTGCCACATTAGCAAATCTTCTTAATCATTTAGTTCACGCAGAGGATGTCTTCTTCCATCTCAGAACTAAAACTAACCCTGCACTAAATAACTTTGAATAATTCTAGAGAAACGCATGGAACAATATGTTTCGGGCCTGCCAAGGTTGATTAAGATCAATTTTTAACAAATGCATGAAAACTGCTAGAGTGTTTCAAAATTAAACTTGATAGTATATGCAACCAAAACTGTGAAAGTACTCTGTTACTGTAATGGAATTTTCAGTCAAGTCATTTGGAGTCAGGAGTGCAAAACTGCTAAAGTAGCAAGGTTTATTCTTTCTATGGTAGTTCTGCTGAAACACGCTGCATTTTCTAATGCAGTGACCTAGTATTTAGAGTATGTGGAATTAACTCAATCGAAGTCAGGAATTATGTGGTGTATGTCAAGTTCTATTGAGGAAATATTCTGGCAATTGAGCACTTTGGCCACTGCAACATGCAGAAGAAAGATTAGTGCATTGCCTTTTGTCACCATTTGGACTAACTGGACCTTCAGGAATGAAATTGTGTTCAATCATCAGATGTTTTCTCATTTATATTATGTAAGCTTATTATATGGCTGGAAGAATTTGGTGTGGCAATTACAGTCATAAAGCAGCATTATCTGATCAAACTATAAATTATTGCAAACTTTATGGAAGTCTTAGGAACATTTTGTAAGTAAATGATACAAATCGTCAAACGTTAGAATAAATGAGGACTAGACAAATGTAAGAAATCACCGTAAGAAACATATTGGTAAGAAAGGAGAAATTCTTCAATTCAGGATCTCGACCGTCTAGAATTGAGCTTGAAGTTTTTCAATGACTGACGTGTCCACCTGCAAAGCCCTGGCTAGAATGTCTCCAGGAATACTTGGTGTGGATCCAAATAGAGTATTTGGAATGAGAACAACACCAGCGTTTTGGCTGCTTAAGGCAGAGATTGAGAAAGCACTTCCATGGCCAACATTTCTCTGGAAATGTACAAGTCCAATTGGAAACACAAACACATCACCCTTCTCAAGGACCTTAGTAATGAGCCTGTTTTCAGGGTTAGAAGTCACAAAGCCAACGAGGAGTTTGCCTTCTAAGACTGTTAGAATTTCAGTGGCTCGAGGGTGCGTGTGAGGAGGGATCAGACCCCACGGTGCATAGTCGATACGGGCCATTGAGATTCCAAGGGTGTTGAGTCCAGGTAATTGGCCTACAAAGACTGGTGTAACTGCAGAGCCAAGGGAATTTGATGTATTGCCAGGAATATGGAGTCCACTAAAGGAAAAGTGGTTGGCTTGCACCATCTTCGGGTCCAAGCAAGCTAGACCATTAACTTTTGCTGCCATATGAAAAAAATATTTGTAAGAAACAAGAGCCGAACATCTGACATGTACTGATTAATAGTCTGGAAAGAGCAGAAGCTAAAACATGCATCGTTTTTTATGCAATTAAAGCTACTTTATAAATTAGTAAGATCCTGACCTGAGCTAGTAGGATCTGCAACGCAGAAATCTTGCAATGGACTAGGCTCAAAGGCAGTAACCATGGCACAAGCAATGACTAGTAAACTTGCAATAACCAAAAGGTGATTAGCCATTTTGATTCTTCGAAGTATTGTTAGAGAGAGACTGATGAAGTAAGTTTGAGATGGAAAAGGATGGTTACAAGAACTCTTATATATAGTGAACATAGAGTGCAGATAAGCATTGGCATTAAAGGATGGATCAGAGTTTCAGGACTCCGTCTTTGAAGATATGATTAGCTGCTATCCAGTGTCTATATGTGTTGAAAGAGTCTGCCATCTTCCATACAATCTGAAAATATAACCAGAAGAAAATCATTTTGATCCAGATGTCTTGTTTTCTCCTAGGATGATCAATAAAATATGTGACTACAAAATCCTATTACGGGATGTGTTACACATATGAGTCCAATTTCTGTTTGTCTTACTAACATAGCCTCATATGCTCTGTGAGTTTAAGAGACTAGGTCAATCAACTCAGTTGTGCAAGTCTTGTACTCATGTGAATCCAAGCTTGAGTGGAAAATGGAAAAATAATGCTGTAGAACTGGTCATGAAATCCTTGTTTTGGACATAGGCTGTTGTCTGGGAAAGAATCTCAGTATGGTTTGATATGGACAAACCGTCTCATATGTTGTCGGTATTGGTAGTGAGATGGGGAAATTTCTTAGAAATTTTTTGCATAATAATGTTTATTGTATTATTTAAGAATTTTAGGTTTTGAAGATTTCAAGAAGAGTTTAAGATGTAATTTAGTAAAATAAGCATATTTTTTTATCTGGTTGTTGGATCAAGTTCAAATTTTAATAAATGATTCTGAAGACCTAGTTTCTTTTCAGGTTAAAATTTTACGATGATCGTAGATTGAGAATGCCATCAAATAAAATTTGGAATCTATTGTGATTTTTGTTGTTGTATTTGAATTATTTTTTCCACTTAGAACATGACTTTTAATTTAATTAATATTTTATTATTTAATAATCTTAATGCTAAATAAGTTCTATTAGTTAGGTAAGTTTTAATTAGAAATCATTTCCTATAAATAATTTTAGGTCTAGAACTAACATACATATAGATATCTAGTTTATTTTATGAACATTCAGATTTAGCATAGTTTTATCTACGCTATTCACCACGTCAATCGGTATCAGAGTAAATTGACCTTTTGATAGACAAAAACGACAACAACGTTATTGCAAATACTCCTCTACTTGTAAATGTTTCATCTACTATTGGTGAATAAAAAATCAAAAAAGCTTCTAAATTTGTATCACGTAGTGATTCTCAAGGTCTTGAATTAAGTACTATAAAAAAAACTAGAACAAGTTGTTGGAATTGCTTAGGAGGCTAAAGTTGGTATCAACAAGGACTTAAGTGTGGATGTGTCATCCAAACCAAGCTTATCGATATTATAAAATTATCAAATTGGTTGATAGGGAAGACGTTAACTAAAGTTGTTATTATCTCAAAAGATAGTTTCATGTGAGGCTTTTTTGGGTCTCGATAAGTTTTGTTTAGATTCATAAATTTTACATGATCATATCTTTGCTGAAATTAGATTTGAGATATTTGGAGCAACTATCTCATGAATAAATGGGTGACAATGTTATATTCAAAGTATCTTTTCCTTCAAAATGGTTGAGTTCAATTTTGACAGTTGTAACTCGAGGGCGAGTTTTTAAAAAATAGAAGGGACTTATGAAATGAAGAGATTTCTTCTATGATCTTGGTATCAAAATGTTTACTACATTATTTTATTAACCATCAAGATTTTCAAGTCAAGAGCTTAAGAAGAAAACCGATTCATTGATTAGAAAAGCATTTCAAGAGGTGCAACCGGTGATTCTTGACATTACAATGTGCATGTGTGTGGACACCATTGTAATGTTTTTTGTTTGAGGTTATTTTGAAGTACTGAAGCTTAATTACTCTGTCAGGATATAATTTTTTCTGTTTGGAATGAGGTCTTGTTTCTCTTAATCTCTGTTTGTTTTTGCATACGTTTTAAAAGTATGTTTGATTCGTCAAAGGCTTAACTCCGAACATTGTTAGTTACAACACTCTTATAACATCTTTTCAAGAATATGCACACCAATGGCAACCTCCCAAATTTATTTACCTGCTCAATAATCAGTTTCCTGAAGACTTGCTCCAGTGTTCCTTGATTGGTTCAATGAGGAAAATCAATTGATAATTCTCCCTAATTGTTGGTGCTCTAAGGTTCAGTAATTTTTAAGCTTAAAAACGGCATAGCAGACGCTAGCTACATCATTCAGAGTCTGAATCTCAAGGCCTGCAGGCTTTTGCCACAAACATTCTCACCAGCATGTAGCCGATTGAATGGAAACTTCAAGAAAAGATGAAAACTAATGAAAACTAGTGGATCTTTTTTACCCCAAAGTAATCATAAATGGATATTCAAGAAAAGATAAAAACTAATAAAACTATTAAAAAAAATATAAGACAAGACTTATTGTCAAAGGATTTAAACAACAAAAAGGTGTGGACTATTTTGACACGTGAATTCCATAAGAATATTAATAGTCATTCCAACTATGAATAAGCTTAAAATACATCAAATAAATATAAAAATAAACTTTCTAAATGGTAGCCTTGACAAAAAGATGTATATGAAACAACCCTATGTGTTAGTCATTAAATAATAACATTAAAGTTTTAGGTGTTGCTGGTGTCATATTAGGATTAAAATTTTTGAAATATCTGATAGATTATTATTGTCTCAATCATAATATGTTGAGAAAATTCACTATAAATTTTCTAAAATGACAATGGTATAATCAAAATGCCAATGAATGTAAGTATATATTAATTTAAATATTCTTGAATAATTAAAAACTTAATGTATATATTATGAATTACATATGATCAAATATTGCATACTTGGTTAACAAGCAAATAAGTTTACTAATAATGTGGGTATGAATCATTAAAAAGTAATAAATAGAGTAATTAAATATTTAAAATACAAATATTTTGACACATGTATGTTTTTTTAAAGCAAAATGTATAAATTTTATTAGAAATAAGTTTTTAGCCGATAAGAGGATGGATTAACAGTAGCTGTACAAATGGAAACCTTTTTGCCTCTGCATGCTAAATACATTTTAAATCATAACCACTATGCAAACATTCCATTATAAATAAATGTTATTGGAGTTTACAACGACAAAGCAGAAAGTTGGTACTTACGGGGTCGTAACAAAACAGTATTTGGCGTGGAAATTCCGACCACAAAACAGAAAATGTTCAATAACGTGACAGTGACACTTTCACTAGACCTTCTGACACCGGCAAGCTGGAATCGATCCTAGGATGTGGGTGGATGACTTGACTAGAAGTTGCTTATGCTCTAAGGAAATGCCCCTACCTGAAATGTTGTGCCATAAATATGAAATTGAAATTATTTCTGCAGTACCTACAACCATCTTCTGAGCACATAACACTGAATAATCATGAGGTTCACAATATCGTTCTTGCTTTGATTTTCTCTCCTTTTCAAGTCATGCTCGCCAATTCATCAGGGCACCCCGCATGCCATTGCGAAGAGCGCTCTGCCCTGTTGCAATTCAAGGAAAGCTTTATTCTTAGCCGGTCTGCTTCCAAATTCCCTTTTGCTTATCCAAAGGTTGAGTCCTCGAAGCTTGACGGAAATGGTAGTGACTGTTGCTTATGGGATGGTGTCGAGTGCGATGAGGATACTGGTCATGTGATTGAACTTGACTCAACGCTAGTTGTCTCTATGGTTCCATTGACTCCAACAGTAGTCTCTTCCGCCTAGTTCAACTTCAAAAGCTCAACCTCGTCAATAATGACTTCGGTAGTTCTCAAATACCGTCTGCATTAGGTAATCTTTCTGAGCTAACAGCTCTCGAACTCTCCCACTCCCTATTTGTTGGAGAAATTCCATCAGAAATTTCAAAGTTGTCCAAATCAACTTACCTTTCCCTGTTTTCCCACTATAATGTATATTCTAAAAGGTTTTTGAAACTTAAATTGCCTGATCTGAGATACCCGAATACATTGGGAATCTGAAGGGCCTTTGGTTACTCAACCTTTCCAACAATATCTTCTCTGGTTTCATCCCGTCATCCATTGGGAATCTAGCGAAGCTCGAAGCACTGGACTTGTCTCAAAACAAGCTTTCTGGGAACATCCCTAAGCAACTTGTGCAGCTAACCTTCCTTCAGTTCTTCAATGCATCTCATAATCATCTTACTGGGCCAATACCACGAGGAAACCAATTCAATACATTTCAGAAAGATTCATTTGATGGCAATTCAGGACTGAGCGGAGAGCCATTGTCAAACAAATGTGGAAGTCTCAAGGCCTTACCTGCTCCGGCTCCGGCTACAGGAGATGAACTTTTGGGACTTGACTGGAAATTTGTTCTGATTGGTTATGGAAGTGGATTTGTCATTGGAGCAGCTATAGGACACTTTGTAACGAAAAGAAAACATGATTGGTTCATGAGGACTTTTCGAATCAGGCAACAAAGAAGGCCAAAGCACACAAGGAGACATAGAAACTGAGCTTGCAAATGTCGGATGGATTTCATTTTCTGACATGGAAGAAGCAGCCTCCACGATCCTTTCTATGCCTGCTGATACACTGTACTACATATTTCAATGTTAGGTTCTCTGTTTATCTAGTCTAGTTCTAGTTCAGTTGTAAAATATTTCCAGGCTTTTGTGTTACTTCTTGTTGTAAATTCCCTACTTGAATATGAATAAAAAATGGAAAAATATTTATCAAGTGATCGAGTTTTAAAATATGCAGACAATCCTAAAACCAATACAGATTAAATGGAAAAGAACTTGAATTGAGAGTATATATATCAAGTGGATGACAGCAAAAATTGTCATCCAATCCTTCAACCAATTCATATTCTGATAGACATTACAACAACTTTTTCTTTTAATCTTTACATAAAAAAAAAAAGGAAAGGAAAGGAAAAACAACAGCTCAAGTGCTTATTAATTAGTAGCCATATCATCCTTATAATTCATAAAAAAAAAAAAATTATTGTTTCTACTAGGTCTCATGTAAATCTGAGTTTATCCTTGTAAATTTAAGTAAACCTAATATATTTTAATTTTAATATTTTTTTAAAAAATATATTTTTAATTTTTTAATTAAATTATATTTTTATTGTTGGAGTTAGTTTTAAAACTATAAAAATAATTATATCACAACTTCCATGTAAATTTTTTTACTGTAAAACATATTAACAATTTTGAAATTGTATTTTAATTTTGTAAACAAGTCAATTTATCAACGGTCATATTTTATTTATTTAAAGGCCTTAGAAAGTTTGAATAGATTTTTTTTCCCCGTAAATTTCCAGGCTGGAAACATTTAGAATCCAACGTGAGTCCCATAATAAATTCAACGGTCCAGATTTCTCCAATCTCTACATCTTTCTCACTGCCACCACCACCTTTTTCTCTCATTTTCTTCCTGCAAAACACAAACACAGACAGACAAAAACAAAAACACCACAGCTTTGGTCTGGTTGTGGTGGTTTTTTGTTGTTCAAAGAGAAGAAAGGAAGAAACCCATTAAAGATTAAGGTTTGTTGATTCTAGATCCGACCTGCATTGCTTCTTTTCTCTTTAAAGTTTGTATCTTTTTGTTTTTTTTTTAATTATTCATTTTTGGATCTTAGTTTTCTTTTTTGTGTTTGAAACTTTGGATTTTTTATGCAGAAAATTTGTGGGTTCTTTTTCATGGAATGTGTGGTTGAAATTGGATTTGGGTAATAGGTGCATTTTGGTTTTTTTTTTTACCTGTTTGGTCACTGAGGAAATCTGGTTGCTCTTTTTGAATGAGAATTGAAAGAAAGATTGGGTTTTTATGAATTGTGTGGTTGATTTTTTGATCTAGAATTTGTGCTGAGTGTTGCATTGTTGGTTTGTTGATTAATGGTGAAAATTTTCTGTTTGTTTCCTGATAAAATGTGGTAAAAGGGAAGAAATTACTGTCTTTTGATTTTTTTTATATATTTTAACCAAAGTTGATAATTTACTTTAATCGAGATGTGAAAGTGTTCATGGTCCCATCCACATGTATATATGCCTGTGTATAAAAACGTTTTCAAGAGATTTATTAAAGAAAGTTCCAATCTTGAATTATAAGGCTCATTTGTAGGCGGAATGTGAGTTTGAATGTTTGTTATCAGGGTGGAACAATTTTGGTTTTTTAGGCTTGAATTGACTGGGACGTGGGACCTTTGAATCGAATAATGTTTTTCCCTTCTAGTAGGAGTAATTGATGCAAGTCATAACATCATACATGGTTGACGATGGTGATTGGAATTTTGGAGATTTAATTTTGAAGTTATGCTATATCATGCTCCAGTTTTTTATATTTGATAAAGTTTAATTTCTTTGAAGTATTGTATGCAAGTGATTACATTGCGAATTTGAAGTTGAAATTTGATAGGTATAGAGTAGCAGGCCCCTGGGGTAATATACAATTCAATGGCTTAATGTGTTGAATATACAATATTTGAAGTCCTATCTTTTTTTCTTTAGCATCTCTTTTCACAGTTTTCTTATAGATTTTGTTGTGTTTTTCTTTTCTTTTGACACATTTGTAGCTTATATATCTTTTCCAATGAGCCTTTTCAACTATTATGAGGAATGGGATATAGAAATACAATAATGTTAGATTGGAATTTTCTGTGCCAAAGACTTTTTGCTTCAAATATTTTGCAGAAATTATATTCTAGAATGTATTGTTCTATGTTATGTTTCCTGTACTTGTATAATTTGCCTATTGAACTTGTTCCTCATATTTTGCCTATATGTCTTCAGCTACACAACTAAGTGTCAAGATGGTCGCACAGGAATTCACTGTCGATCTAGATAAGCCCCTTGTCTTCCAGGTACATCATTGATTTTTTAATTCAGTCATAGGGTAGCTTCTTTCTCAAAGCACTTTTCAGCTTGCTTCATTATTCATATTGTCATTGTTAATTCTGTTAGCGATTAGAAATTCTTGAGATTTTATTGCAGGTTGGCCATCTAGGAGAAGCTTATGAAGAATGGGTCCACCAGCCTATTGTAAGCAGGGAAGGCCCTCGGTTTTTTGAGAGTGATTTTATGGAGGTATTGCTGCTTTGTCTCATACACAGAATCTACAATCTGCCACATGATCACAGATCATCTGTGCATATATATGCTAGTCAGAATTTTCATATTTGAATGCATTTTTTGAGAATAAATGACTGCATCTTTGACACTTATACTTGGAACAGTCCTTGACACGCACAGTTTGGTGGGCAATTCCATCTATTTGGCTGCCTGTTATATGCTATTTTGTCTTAAAATCTGTAAGGATGGGCCATACGCTTTCCGAGGTAGCCTTAATTGTGGTTGGTGGTGTTTTCATTTGGACATTGCTCGAATACACTTTGCATCGCTTCCTTTTCCACATAAAAACAAAAAGCTATTGGTCAGTCCTCTCTCTATTCGCACTCATGCACCGAAGTTATTACTTTCTTTAAAGTTATGTTATGGTAGAATAGTCTTCTGATAACTTGAACTTGCTTTAGGGGGAACACAATGCATTATCTTCTTCATGGTTGTCATCATAAGCACCCTATGGATGGTCTCCGCCTTGTTTTTCCTCCAGCAGCAACAGCTATTCTCTTGGTGCCGGTATGTGTTTTGTGGCTTTATAATGTCATATAGTTGATAAAAAATGTGTTTGATTGTTGAACACTTTAATATTTTCAAATGTTTACATTCAGGATTTTTCCCAAAATTTTATCAATTGGATTCTGTTCTTTTTTAACAAGTCAAGTTGTTTGTGTTGTTTTTATGCATAAAATCTGCTCTACATACATAATCATATTGGTTTTTATGGTAAATTTGTCGTGGCCAGTTCTGGAACATGGTCAAGTTGTTTTCTACTCCTTCAACTACTCCTGCTCTTTTTGGAGGTGGTTTACTGGGCTATGTGATATACGACTGCACTCATTACTACCTGCACCATGGTCAGCCCGCAAATGATGTACCAAAAAATCTCAAGGTAAGAGCAGCACAGCATCCATTTGCCTTTCCTTCTTTAATTACCAGTCATATAATCTTTTAGAATCACTACTTATTATTAATTCTAAATGGTTACAGTCAGCCTCATAAATAAATGCCTTTAGTTCCTAGGAGATTTGTAACCGGATGTAGTTTTGCATGATCATTGATCTCAAAATTTGTCAGTGTGATTAAAGCTGGCATACATCAATGATTTAAAGTTTTTGCTGTGAGTGTTTACTAATGTTGTTAGTTTCGTCAATTCTAATAAAGGGCGTGTCTGTGTTTTGCAGAAATATCACATGAATCATCACTTCCGGGTGCAAGATAAGGGCTTTGGAATCACTTCATCATTGTGGGACAGAGTGTTTGGAACACTTCCTCCATCAAAAGTGGCAAAGAAAATATAGATAATTTAATTGGAAGCCTAGTAGTCAATCTAGCAAGGGTCAGGGTGGAAGGTCCAAAATTCATTTTTCCTTGTTCCTTAAATTCATTCATCAGCTATCCATTGATTTAAACTATGTTAATCCAAGTGTTTTCTGCCAGGGTTTTATAATTGATATGAGCATTATAAATCTTTTCGGTCCCCTTTTCCCTATGGGAAGTTCTGTGTAAATTAAGCTTGGTTTATTTATTATTTGTTTGTGAGGGAAAATTTCCCTGTGTCAATACTGCTTTTAGTTATCCTCAGAACACTTTTACACTTTTATTTGGGATTTTGATTGTTTTTTAAAATAATTTTTATATAAAATATATTAAAATGATATTTTTTTATTTTTAAAAAATTATTTTTGATATTAGCGCGTCAAAATGATCTAAAAATACTAAAAAAGTATTAATTTAAAAAAAAATTAAAATTTTTTAAAAATATTTTTAAAATATAAAAATAAACATCATCTAAAACAAAAGAGTATAATTTTGTTTTCCTGTATTTGCACAAGACTTTCATTTTTCTGAGTTTAATTTTTTTTGTTTCTTTTAATGGATTTTAATTTTAAAATTAGTATAGTAAATTAAAAATATTGGTGTAATATTACAATTAAAAAAAATTGATGAAATAGTATAATTTGGATTGTGATTGAGAAATATAACATTTACAACTTGTGATATCCGGAAAAAAAAATTATTAAATGGATAGGAAAGAAAAAAAAAACTTTGAAGAAATTGAAATATAACAAGATAAATTGAACGTCACATGGAAAGATTACAGCGACTATTGTATCATATTGTCTTTTGCTATTGTATCATATTAATTTAGTTAGATAAATCTTCCTGCATATATATATAAAAAAAGGCTACAATTAACCTTTTTATCATATGAATTAGAGCATTAACAAAAACTAACTCTTGCGAGAAAAGTGTTGTAGTTATCCTGTCACAAATTATTACAGATTCTAATAGTCAAAAAATTTAAATTTAGTTCTTGAACTTTTTTTTTTAGCACAATTTAGCTTTTTTGAGCTCAAAGTAGTACCTAATTATATATGTTTTTTTGAAAAGAAGGGTTAGAGTATCAAAGTAAAAGTGACAGGAAAATAGGTGATTGGTGATTATCCTTTTA
>Ga0307517_10011710_pt1 | contig 12127 bp, 6 predicted proteins | sample 23_EM_MG_FD_194515 | JGI IMG/M metagenome (GOLD analysis project Ga0307517, IMG submission 194515) | Populus trichocarpa ectomycorrhiza microbial communities from riparian zone in the Pacific Northwest, United States - 23_EM | ecosystem: Host-associated > Plants > Roots > Unclassified | place...
TACCCCATTTATACCTTCCACCATCATAGATAATTATTTCCCACTTGTAATAAAATCTCCAAGAAATGCTCCTCTCCATTATACTTCCTGCCAAACTTTGGCTGCCATTGCTTCTCACAAAAAATGACGCCAACAACTACTACTCTCCCCAAACCCACTTCCAAATCCTTGCTTCGTGGCCCTTCTATGCTTAATCAAGCAAAACCCATTTCGTTCCTCCGGTTTCCAGCTTCGAAATCTGATTTTTTTGGATCAAAGAATAAAGCTCTGTCAAAGACCATGACTGAATTGGTCAGAATATCTGTTTTTAGAGCTAGTTATGGTGGTAACAGTGAAGAAAGTACAGGATCTTTTCAGCAAGGAGATGTTATTCATGGGCCTAATAAGTTTCAAAGTGTGCTCTTGGCTGGTGGACTGGAAGCCACTCTCAATTGCCTGGTTTGTGTTTTTCTCTGTTCGTTTGTTACCTCTTTCAAGAGATTTTAATCTTCGTAATCTGAGTTGTTTTTTTTTTTTCCTTCATGATTTTATGAGTCTTTTTAATAATCACTATGATTTAATGTGTTGATTAATTGGAGCTGAAAGTCTTCAAATTTAGTAACGCGGGACCAAAGAGATTTGAAGCTACATAAAAGAGAAAAAAGAAGCTAAGAAGAAGTAGTTAACTTTAAGCATGCAATGTTAGAACTTAAATGTAAATGATTAATCAAATAAAATTATATTGTTACACCATTTTAGATAAGCTCTATTATTCACTAGATTGTTTGGTGGGAATATGCTAAAAGTTATTGTTGCTGACGTGACAAAGAATGCTGATGTGGTGCTGATGTGGTGGTAACATAGTGTTGTTGAGGATGTGCTAGTTGACGTGTCAATGCTGATATGGCATTATGATGACATGGTAGTGTGATGAAGTGGCGCTGAGGCTGTGTAAGAGTATTTGTTTTTCAGATCTGGAACGTAAAACAGAAAGATGAACGTAAAACAGAAAGTTGATACAGAATTAAAGAGATTTCAAAGAAAAAAAAAGACAGAAAAGAAGAAGCTAAGAAGAACAAGTCGAAGAAAAAAAAATGAAGTGAAGAACAGAAGAGTCGGGGTTAGAAAAGTCTTCAGCATTGTAATTTTTATTCAATTCATCAATAACTAGGTAATTTTTAGAAAAATATAATTAAGCTTATAATCCACTAAATAAAATACCCAACAATAATTAATTCAAGCATAATAAGTAATACATAATTAATAAATTTCAACTAAAAATTCAAATAAATTAAAGCAAAACATAAGTTAAAACTCAATCTCTCAATGATTTGGATTACCCTGTATTGTCTATGATCATATAAATATATAAATAGTATCTCGGATCTGGTTTCACACCATAGCTTTTTACTGCATTTCATATGTCCCTATTCCAATCAAAGACCAATATACTTGTTTTTTAATTTCACTTACTATCTATATTTCTTTTTACATTGGTGAAAACTTCTGAAAGTGAACACAAGTTGCATTCCTTTTTCTTTCCTTTTATTTTTTCTGTTTGAAAGTGAGACTTGCGCCCAAAACAACTGACATTGTGGAGTGAATTGATGCTGCAATTGAGAGATAAAACTAATTCCCTAGTGAAGCACTTGCATTGAGAATGCCTTTGGCAATTATGACATTAAACTCTTCTTTGCAGGATAGCATTTAGCACTAGGAATCCTCTATAGCTGCTTTATAGCAGATTTATGTTGGCTTCATATCTTTGATATATTTGAGCACCCTTGCCCTTCAATTTGTTTTGGTGCTTCCACATTCTGCAATTTACTTCTTTCAGAATTTCAATTTCGGCATTTAGATGAAATAAACGCGCATGGTTTAGGCGTACTATTGTTGTTGGAACAGAGCAAATGGCTTGTAGTTACTTTTTTTGGTGCTGTCATTCTTGGGAGGCATGATGCAAAAGCCATGTGGGCTGCTTTGGGGTTAGTTGTGAATTCAATCCTCTCTGTAATCCTTAAGAGAACATTCAACCAAGAGAGACCCGATTCCACATTGAGGTCTGACCCTGGGATGCCATCTTCACATGGACAATCCATCTTCTTCACTTTGGTGTTCGCTATTCTGTCAGGTAACGTCCCTCTTTATTTGACTTGTTAGCTATTTATCAGTCTATTTTATGTCAGCATTTGCAAAATCTAAGTAAAGAAGGTTCATGATAGCTCCATCAACTGATGAGGGATGCAGTATCATGCTTAGGTTTTTGCAAATGAACCATGAAAGTTTCTATAATCTGCATATTTTCTCTTCCTACCATGAAAATGGCTGCTTGCTGTTACAAATGTTCTTTGCATGTGTACAAGTTTTGGTCTTTTAATAAATGCTTGTGTGAGCTTCTTCTTGGTAAATTCCTACAGAGTGCTTGTTCTGTGTGCTGTTGCAGTTGGGGAATGGCTAGGAGTAAATGAATTCACATTGATCCTCAGTGCATTTATGCTAGCATTTGGCACATATCTTGTAAGTATCATTTTGCCCCTTGTATTATAGTCAAATGCAGCATGCTATTAACACTTGAGCTCACTTTCGAGTTTATAAAAACAGTCAACAATGTAGAAATCTAGGGGCTTGCAAATTATGGATATTATGAAGAATGTGTGAAGCTTATAGAATATGTTCATTCTGTGGTGTGTTTTTTATCCTCAAACATTTTTTTTTGCTATTTCGGGAAAATTTTGAATATTTTTTTACTTAAAATAAAAAAAAATTTGTTTTCTTATCATTTTGATATGCTGATGTCAAAAATAATTTTTTAAAAATAAAAAAACTTGCATTTTAATATATTTATAAACAAAAAGTACTTTAAACCGTTACTGTTATCATAATTTCTTATCCTTGCACTTGATGTGTGCATCAATTTATTTGTTATAATTCACTTTTACAAGTCTCTTAAACGGTGAAATACTACAATTTGTTATTTAAAGTTTTAAATTTTTACATATTTGATCCTATTATTTAAGAATTTTATATTAAGGTTCTAAACTTTATTTTATTTGTGTTTTGGTCCTTCTATGTTGAGAGAGAAGATGAAATATCATCTAAAATAAAAACAAAGAGAGAGAAAATATTCAACTATTATGGTTTTGTCAATGAAAAAAAGTTGATGATAATGTTAATGAGTTCGTCTTAGAGAGTCTAGTTTAATTGAGGTAGTTTAAAACTTTTAGTTTACTAGAAAAAGTTGATCTATGCTTGGGAAGCTTTTTTGAATTGGTCTAATTTTTTGTTTTCAAATTGATTTTATGGTGTTTTGGAGTTAAAAATAAGTTTATTTAGATTTTTATGATGATTTTTAGATATTGTCAAATAAAAACAAATTGAAAAATAGTTTTTATAGATCCAAGAATCTAAAACCTAACTTTTCCTAGGGTGGTGGCTAAACTTGAACTAGGTAACAAGAAGTCTTTTGTTTAATTTAAAAATAAAAATATTAGATTGATGACATGTTGTTCGCGCATTTAAAATACAAAAGGACCTAAAGCTTGGCCCAATACTCCTAGGCCCATCACTTGCTTCTTTTTATATTACCTTTTAATTTTTTTTCTTTTTTCTTTTTAATAAAATTCACTATTAATAAAACAATTAAAATTATATTTAAAATATTATTCAATTATTCATAGTTTTAAAACAAGATTATATTTTTTTATAATGATATTAATAATTACTTTATGAATTATTATATATAAATCTAGAATGAAAAATTTCTATGAAAATATGTTCGTGAATATTAATTAAGAATAAAATTTGAAATTTTTATTTTAAATTTGTTACATGATTTTTTCCAATTAAATATTCTTTTAATTTTTTTTTTACTGTGTAAAAATTATTGAATTATGTTTTTTCTGTTTTTTAATCAAACCTTGTGTTTTAGATAATTATAATTTTCCGTTTAAAAAAAAAAAAACGATTCTCTTTCATTATATCAAAAAAGAAATAAATAAACAAGAAAATAGAGTTTTGATTAAAGAGATATATTTTTCCTCTCTAATTCAAATGATTGAGATTTTTATGAATATTTATTTTAATGACTTTAATTTTTATATTAAAAAACATGTTGCTAATATAAAATATATATATTATTTTGTAAAAACAAAAAACAATGTTTTAATGAAAATCCATCTACTAAAAAATATTTTTTTTCAAAATTAGTTAACTTTTCTCCTTAGCTTAATAAAAATTAATTCTAAAAACCTTGCTCGGCCGAGTGACTTGAGACCTAGGCGACTAGGGATTTTAACCGGGTTTTATACACCGGGTTTTACAAAGCAAATTACCAGAATTGCAATCAGTCTAGTTAAATGTAAATGTAGGTGATCTGCCGGGTTGACCCAGTTATCAGTTATACCGGTGACACCCTACTATTGTTTTTCACAAGTAAGCGACACTAATTTGATTTAGAGAGAAAAATCCGACTTCCCAAAAAAGCCGCCGCCACCACGCAAAATACCACATCCCCTCTTCCCTTCCGTTCCCAATCTGCTGCTGCTTTTTTCTTTTCTTCCCTCGTAATTGTGGTCCTGTGCCCTCGCCATTTGCCTCCTCACGAAACTCAGATAATGTATTGAATATTGCTCTTTTGTAATCGGTTATGAAGCACTGATTCTATGAGATTTTCATTGCTAAAGTAGCTATGGTGTTGTTTTTTGAAGTTAAGAGTTTTCAATTGCTTTATGGATGAGAACATGGATCATGGTTAATGGATGTAAAATCTGCATCTTAAAATAAAGTTAAATCTTTTTTGTTCGAGTGTTAAAGTCCTTAGAATTAATGAAAGTTTTGCTTCACAGATTCACTATTTCTTGAACATTATCTTTCAGCTCCCCTGGGTGACCTGTTCCGGGTTATCTAGGTCAACTCAACTCTTTTAATTCATGACCCCATTATTTTACCAGACAAATTTCTATCGGATTTAATAACTATGATTCGCATGTTAGTATCTCACCAACCGTTTTGAAGACATGGTTACGTGTCTCACAAGGACTTCATACAATCAACCAAGCTGTGGTCGGTGCTGCTGTTGGGTCCATTTTCTCCATTTTGTGGTTCTGGTCTTGGGATGCATTTGTGCAGAAAGCATTTATTTCCTCTCTCTGGGTTCGTATGGTTGTTGTTATGGGAGCTGCTGTATTCTGCCTAGCTTTTCTTGTGTATGTTATTGGTTATTGGTTCAACGATGACTGATGAATTTTTAAAAAAAATATTTGAATATGATTACACGATTTGCAAGCAATTCTTTCAGAGCAAAGTAGAATATCGTGACCTGAAATAGATTCTTTAGTGAAGGAACTTTCATCCACCAAATTTGAAAGCAAAAGGGTTGCAAAAAAAAATGTTTTTGGTTTTTTTTTCTGGCTATTTAATTAATTTTTTTAATTTAATTCTTTAAAATTTGATTGATTTAAGATTAGAGGGTTAATGATTTGACTTGGTTGAAAAAATTAACCCAGTATTGAAAAAAAATTAGGAGCCATGTAGTTCATTTATTAACGAAAGAAATAGATAACTTGTTCTTGATAATTAGATTATTAAGCTCCTTATAATCAACATAAAATCTCCAAAGTATTTTCTTTTTTCTTCACCAACAAAACTAGGGAAGTAAAGGGCATATAGTTGGGTTGAATAATACCATTATGTAGCATTTGTTTCATCATTTTTTTCAATTTCCTTCATATACATGATGAACTCCTATAAAACCTTATGTGGATTAGTTTAGCCCTTAGAGTGAGAGGAATTCTATGTCTATTTGTTTTGTAGGTGGAGTGCCTTGATCTTTGAAACATTGTTTGATTTTCATCTAGTAAAGCCTTCACATGTGTAATTTATATATTTTGATTTGAATCCTTCATGAGTTTCTAAAGAGAAGAATTAATCAAGGAAGCCATAATCTATCTCCTTTAGACTCTTATGCACCTTCATGGTTGAAACCGTTTGCAAACTAGCTTCTTCTATAATTCTTTTTAATTCAATCATACTCCCATCTTTTTTAAAAGATAGTTTCATCTTAATAAAATCAAACAAGATTGGTGAGTATATAATTGCATATCCCAAGCTTTAACAACCTCAAATTAGCTTGGAACTCGTACCATTGCATGAACCATTTGAATTTTAGTCTATAAGTATCACATGTCATGACATTGTGATTAGCTATTATTATTGCTAAAAAAATAATCTTCATAAAAAACAACCTTGGTTTCTTTAATCACATTCTCCTCACACAATTTTATTAGACCGTTATCAATTAAGATAATAAAATATTTCCCTAGACAACTTCCTCTAATTCCAATGGTGTTATATGCATAATTGTCTGTTAAAGCTTTAAATAACATCTCATGTTCATAAATTTTATCTTATTCTAGAATAACATTATGTCCATCACCTTCTTCGATATCTAAATATCTTCTTTGCTATTCTTTTTTCTTTCTACCATATGAATTCCCTTTATGCTACATTTATGTCCAAGTCAAATTTTTCTCCACACTTAAAACATTGTGCAATTGTTCTTCTTTGTTCACCAAGAGTTTCTGAAAATAGTTTTGGACTTTATTGCACATCACTTCTAAGTTGATTGAGAGGTTTATAAAGTGAATTACCTGTTGGTCTTAAATGAGGGATTGATCCCAAGAGCAATTCTTTTTCTTCTATCCATTACAAAAATGGATTTCTCTTGTCATTTTACTTGATCAAAAGCTTGCATTAAAATGGTAGGCTTAAGGATTTTCAACGATTATGGTAAATAAGGATTAAAAGTATTCATTAATGATTTGAACTCCTCAAATCTTTCAACATATTTCTCCACTCCCTTCTCTTGTTCTAGTTTATTGAACTCCTCTGCCACATCCAAACCTCATACACCAAGTGCCTTAAAGAACTCTCTCCAATTGATTAGGTCATTATCCCCTAACAAGAACCCCTCAAACCAAAACTCAGCTTTTTTTAAGGTGAAAAAGAAGCAATCTTCACCTATTGATGCACAAGTGTAAAGTGCATCTTGATGAATTTTCTACATTTCATTCACCCCTTTGAATTTTGACCACAAGAAATGGGTGGTTCTACTCTTGTTAAGGCCACATTGTAGACTCCTCTCTCTTGATGCCCATATATCTCCCCATGATTGTGGCTTCTTTGTGGAAGGACTGATTCCATTAGAATTGGAATTATCCCTTTCGTCTTCTTTACTAGTCACGATAGTATTCAGGATGTTCTTCCAATGCCCTTAACTTGTTATTTTCCGTCGTTGTTTATTATTGAATAATGAAAGAATGTATTGGTTGGTCAAGAACGAGGATTTGATATCAACTGTTAAGGAATGTCCTTAACAAGTGATCAATAATGAAGTTTCAGAAGAATTTAGAACGAAAGAAAAGAGAGAAACTGTATGCAATACGTTATTTCTTGTATTCCACGTTTATCACAACTCTTTATTTATACACTTTCATTTCAACTAACTACCTATCTAACCAACAAAACTAACTGATAACTACTTTCCTAACTAACAATCACGTGTGGAAATCATAGTCTTTTGAGACTGCTTCTGCTGCTAGCTCTTCTGCTGCATGATGCATCAGCTGCTGGTGCTGACTTCCTGATTCTATAATATCATTGCTGTAAAAACTCAGCTATGGGTAAAGGGATCCATGCGTTAAACGAAGCATTTTATGAAACATCTAACGCGCATGCGTTAAATGACCTGCAATGTCTGGGTCCTTTAATTCTGAGTAGATTTCTAGCATATCTATATGATATTCAATCGGAGTTTTTGGGGGTGAGGCTTTAATTGGTTTCGGAGACGGGACCGTGAGGTCTCTTTCATCTGTGCAAGCCAGAGACTGTACATAATCTTCAAACATGTGGCCTGGCTGAGAGTAGCATGTCTCCGTCTAGGGAAGGGAAGTAGCCGTGCCAGCGCCAGTGACAGGCTCTTGACCAGCCTTGAAAGAACATGAAACCAATACCAATCTCTTTCCTTCTCTAGTAGCTTTATCCTCCTTCTTGTTGGACATTCAATGATGTTTAGTAATTGACGCTGCTCGAAATTACAAGTGAAAAGGTTGCGAACGTGAGGGCAGGAGCATTACATTGATCATCCAAAATGACATTTGACCAGGAGAGAAGAATCCATGCTTTTTCGGAACAAAATCCCCCATGCTCCATCTCAATATTTGGAATTGAAGTCATAGATCGAGATCATATTGGGTGGCGGCTCAGTTTAAGGTAGAAAGGCCTTTCTTACCAATTTATTTCGTTCCCTATGGAGAGTAAAAATAAGAATTATGATTCATTGATGATAATGTTGCTGGATTGGATTCAAATCAGGAGTTGAGAGCATCTAAAGAGATTTATACGATCAGTGCTCTTGGGAAGGCCTCAACGTTGTTCATGCCAAAAAAAAAAATAGCACGGCCGCAAATGTTGAAAACATGCCGGTGTAAGCCATATCACAGTATAAACCGGAGTGATAGCGTCGAATCAAATAATATATTATTATTTTAATTATTTAAAAAAAATATATCAGTTTTAATAATTCTTTTTATAAGGAAATCTGTTTTTACTTTTTTTAAATTCACAAAATTAATTTTTATTTTCTTTGTTATTAATCCTTTAATTTAATTTTATTTTATTTTTGAAACCATCAAATCAATAAGATCATATCAAAATAATTCTCACACGATTTCATTTAAAATTTAAATATTTAGTAAGTAATTTTGGAAGTTTTCAGGTTTGACTCATTAAATTAATCAAGTTTAATAATAATATTAGAAAATTTTCAACATCTTAGATATTCTTTTTCTACATTTAAAGTTTTGTAGTCCAACTTGGACTATATAGCACGAAAAGTAAAATAGTTATTCTACATTATATTATACAATATTATATATAAAAAAAACAAAAAACTAAAATAGCATCCCTTGTTCATAATTCAGTGTGCACACACTTAAAAAAACGTATTTGTTTATGGCCAATGTTTAATTTCTTTTTGGTCCCTATAGTTTGTAAAGTTTTCAATATGGTCATTAAACTTTATTTCATTTTAATTTTATATTTTAAAATTATGTTTTCATGGTTTCATGTGCTTAAATATGTTTTGATCAGTGTTCTCTCGACCTAATGTATTTTAAATTTTTCAAAGTTAAATTAATGATGAATTTTACAAAATAAAGTTTTAATTTCTTAAGAAACAAATTAAAAGATAAAGAAATAGCCTTGTCCACAAAAGGTAGATAAAAGTTTCATTTCATGTCTCAATTTTTTAAATTTTTTTCTTTCATCTCTATTCTTTTAAAGTTGTTATGTTTTGATCTAAAATTTTAATTTTATCATGTTTCAATCTTTAAAAGTTGAGAAATAAGAGAAAAGATCATCAAAAAGGGAGAAAGTTCTCAGGTGACCAGATTTTTACCACCAATAACTTTAATTTTGGTATTTATAGATTTGATTTTAATAAAAAAAAAACATAATGGAGGTGATTTATATCTTTAATGATTAAAAACAAAAAGATATAAGCCAAGAAAGGTATTTTTTTCATTTTGAATTTGAATTTGAGGTATATTGAAGGGTGTTTAGGGAGTTTTGAACTCTCTATTATGATTTTTAAGTTAAAACAAATAAAATATTAAGTTTTTAGAATCCAAATATATTGAATTTTGATTTTTCAATTACCTCTAGTAAATAACATAGCAATGATACGTCGTCCACCTGCTTGAAATAAACAGGCCAACGAATGTCGTATGCCTACTCTCTCTTTTTTTTTTTTTTTTTAAAGGCGCTTAAGCCTTGTCTTCTATGCCTAGGCAGGCATGCGCGCAGGCCTGTATTCCAAGACCGCGTGCTCTACCTTTCACCTTTTCTTGATTTTTTATTTGTTTTTATAAAAAGTTTTTTAATTGGTATTATTATGAAGAGGTTTAAAAAATATCCAATTATGCTTTATTTTTTAAAAATAAGGTTGCATCTTTTATGGTATAATTTTTAAAATTATTTATATTAACCTAATAATGTAATTTTAAAAAATGTAAAAATAAATTTTTTTAATATTTTTTATGTTAAATTTTATATTATTTTCTTAAATTAATTATTTTTTATTCTCTTATACTTTAGCATCGTGACATTATTTTTTTTAATAAAATTTTCTTTTCATATGAAAATTTTTTATTTAAAAAATTATTTTTCTAATAAAAAAAAGTTAGGTTTTCGCTAGAAAAAAAAATAAAGGAGGGTTTTGGATTAGAAAATATATTTTTTTGTTATTATTTAAATCATTTAATTTCTTGCTAATGTTAATTTTAATTGTCTTAGGTTTTTTTTATAAAAAATAAAACATGCTACTTAAAAAAAATTTCATCATAACAAAAAATTACATTGATAAGAAAATAAAATTTTGATTAAAAAAATATGTTTTTCATATTAATTTAAATAATTTAAATTATTAAAAATATTCATTTTAATTACAATAAAACTTGATAAAAATGATTTTCTTAGATCACCGCATAAGAGCGCAGCTGAGCATACTGCTAACCTGATCTATTACAAGGGTGTCAGTTTTTTCTCTCTGACTCGTTTAATACTGTGGGAGAAGATTTTTTTAAAAGTGTTTTTCGCTTAAAAATATATTGAATATTTTTTTATTTTTAAAAATTTATTTTTTATATCAGCTCATCAAAACAGTCTAAAAACACTTAAAATTTTAAAACAAAAAAAAAATATTTGAATTTTCTTCAAAAAAAAAAAAAAAAAAAAAACTCTTAGAAAATATGCTACCAAGTGCTTAAGAAATAAGAACTCATGTGTCCTTCTAGATGCTTTTTATACTGTTGGTAAATCCTAAAACCGTCAGACATCCCATGCTACAATGTCTTCAGATAGGTAAGATCTCTCAAATCTCTTCAGATCCAAATTAATCTGTCGGTTCCCAACTGACAAAATTACACCACAAAAATAGAACGATGTCATTTGATAAACAATATAGTGATTGCCCTTCAATTGTCATCTGGTGCGCTCTCTCTTTATTTTATGCTGCAACTTTCTCTCGCCTGAGATTTGGTCCGATGGGTCTGTCTCATCATGACGATCCATATTCTTGAACTTAGATCATTGACAGAGTTTGATATCTTGATGGGAGCCACAAACATGGAAGAGTGTGAAGGAGAGAACAAGTAAATAGGAAGGAGAGCATCGGCACATGCAAATCACTGTGGCATTTAATGAGTGATGACCCTTTAAAGGCTAAAATGAAAAAAAAAATAGTAGGACCATGTACATGGGCAAGCGATCCTACAACTCACATGGGCAAGATGGAGACGTTAAAAGCACCAGATTTCTGAAAAAGGACTTGCAGAAGCTACTCCATAAAGTTACACACACGAGTTTCTGTCTTTGTTGGGCATGGTAGAAGGTAAATGATAGGCCTGCCATGCTCTTCAGGCAAAGATAAACCCCAGAGAAAATCCTGGCGAAAGGGTACTGGTGCGATCTTTTTTGCTGCTTAATGGCTATTAATTGTATCGCCAGCTTTTAGTTTTAGGAGATGGAAAACATTTATCTAGTAGTTGGTATTGGTAACTGTACCAAATATGCACGACCATGGACCAGCTTTGTTGGGTGCAAACCATCCCATAATAAAAGCAAACAGGTGACTGACTACCTAAGAGATGCAATAAAATGGGGATTAAAGGAGTAACCAGCGACACTTAAAAAAAGACATCAAATACCGTCTCAGTTTCGAGCCTTATGGTTGCTAATATGATGGTCGCTGGAGATTTATATAGTCGTTAACTTTAGGATCGTGGAATTAGTCGACGTGTGCGCAAATTGGCCGGACATCTATGTTAATAAAAAAAAAAAAACACCGAATAATTTTTAAAGGAAAGAAAAAATGAAAGGAGGAATTTAAACTAGTATGAAATTTGGGACTTTTTTTTGAAAGCAATGCATCAAGTGGCTGTGATAGACTAGAATTGATGTAGCTTAAATTTATGATGGTGTTATGAAATTAACAATTTAGTTGTAGGACAGAAATGGTCATTCATTGTATAGCGTTGCACCATTTCTTTCTACTTTACACGCTTTAAGGATGATCTCTTTTTCATTTTCATGT
>Ga0307517_10011711_pt1 | contig 12126 bp, 15 predicted proteins | sample 23_EM_MG_FD_194515 | JGI IMG/M metagenome (GOLD analysis project Ga0307517, IMG submission 194515) | Populus trichocarpa ectomycorrhiza microbial communities from riparian zone in the Pacific Northwest, United States - 23_EM | ecosystem: Host-associated > Plants > Roots > Unclassified | place...
CCCCCCCCCCCCCCCCCCCCCCCCCCCCCCCCCCCCCCCCCCCCCCCCCCCCCCCCCCCCCCCCCCCCCCCCCCCACGCTTAGATGGGGAGAGATCAAATGCAGCACAAGTGAGAGAAAAATAGCGAGGGCAGAATAAATAATTGAGGGCTCTGGGAGGCACAAAAGAGCCGTCCGTAAGCCGTATAATATTACAGGTAGGTTATAATAATTTTGGCTTCCAGGTTCTAGGTTTTCAGGCACAGTAGGGTAGCAACGAAGGGTTACTGAATGATGGAGTGCGGAAGAGCGGCGGAAACCAAAGCGGCGGAAACCAGAGCGGCGGGATTGTCGATGGGGGGGGGGGGGGTTTAAGACGGAGAAAGGAAAGGGGAGCAGGAATGGTATGATAGTGAACTCAATTACCGCTAGCGGTGCGGCGTGCGGCTTGAGCTGCACGCGAGAGAAGCCGTTTGAACCCTTCCAAGCTTCTTTCTCGTGCTCCCAGCGGTTGTGTTGGCGGCGGATACAGAATCGAATGAGTGAAAGGGCAAATAATTTGGCCAGAAGGGCAAAAGAGAGCAGAAAAAGTAATTACTGGAAACTGAACGAGTGAAAATAAAACAAAAAAATGGACCTTTTTATCCCCCTCAAAATCCTCCCAAGGCAAAAAAATTTGTACGAAGCGAGGGAGGGAAAAAAAGAAAGAAAGAAAGGCAAGAGGATGGGGAAAAAGGGAAGGGGAGGAAAGGGAGAGAGGGAGCGCGGTAACTTTTAGCTCGGTGTTGGTGGGCTGGATATTGATGAAGCCTTGGGAAATGAAGTTGAGCGCCATGATCCCTCCTTCCTTCCTTCCTTCCTTCTCTTTCACACACACCCTGACAAAGAAGTTACGCATAACAGACCAATCCAATTATCGTATTTGGGTACGCGTTACCCATTCATCACTCGTGCCATCGTTGGTAGCAGTAAGGAATAAAAATAAAAAGCATCCAGGAGGCTGTTAGAATATTAGTTGGCATCGTTGACTACCATTGAGTTGAATTGATCCTCACCACCGGTATTCCGCTGGTGAGTGAGCTGGTTCGTTCGTTGGAGGATGGCTGCCCGGGACAAACGATGCAGTGAGAGAGAAGCTCTCTCGTCCTGAGAGGTTCATCAAATGATTTACTCGGACCAGGATCACCTTCCCCCTTTTAGCACACTGAGACCCCAACACCCACCAGCTCATGCTAAACGCTCCCCCCTTTCCAGTCGGTCGAAATGGTGCCAAGCTTTTTATCTTGTGCAACTTTCCCCCAGGCGAAGTGTCACGCTCAAAACTGTTCAATTGCCCAACCGCTGTATCCAGCGCTCGAATAGGAACATGCTTCCGAAATCACACCGTGAGGAATCAAAACACTTGTTTAAGCTAATTGTGTCAAAAATTAATTTGCCCAAAAGAGCCTCAAAACCCAGACAAGGCAGGTTCTTCTGGCAAATAAAATAAACTGTCATTGCCAACTGCTACCATAACTCATCCTATCCACCACCAGCACAACTCGTACCATATGATACAACAACCAGAGGACCGACACCTCGTCACAAGTAACAACAGAATAACAAGAACGCCAACAGAGAGCCATGATGATAAACACCAGCCCAGAACCGACCGACCGACCGAGCCATCAGATCAAGGAGTGAGAAAAATGGATTTCTCCACAACAGAAAAACAAAATGAGAGAGAAAATGGAAAAGCTGAACTCCTGTATCCCCGCCAAACACTTGAATAATCCTCGACAAACTCCCTATCTTTTGAAGAAAGAGGAAGAAAAATGAGACCGACAGAAGGAAGGAAAGAAGAGGGGAAAAAAGGACATCGAGATGTCGTCAAGATATATATAAGAAAAGAGAGAGTGTGTGAGGCACCCCCCCCGCTCCGAGCCCGTCCTTGAAAGAAAGTAAACTATATAATGGAAGGAATCGTGTTCGGATTTATTGTGAGCTAATCTTCGATGGCGTAGTCATTCTCTCCGATGGCACCACCCCAGTGGACTGGCCCGAGCTTGAGGAATCGTCGCTTCTCCGTGGCACTGCCAACGGAAGAGGTGGAGCTGCTTCTGTGGATTGCCTTTTGAGTGGGGGAAAGCGGAGGAGCGTCGACCACGGCACTGAGAGGGGAAGTGACAGGAGAGAGAGTTGGGGATGCTGGGAAGGACGAAGAGTGGACCGGGGCAAGAGCAAGGAAGCCGGTGGGCTTGCGGATAGCGTGGGTCTTGGGAGAAGTGAATGAAGGAGCAGACATTTTGGTTGGTTGTATGAGGGTGGTAAGAGGTTTTGTTTGTTTCTCTGTGGGGATTGCTTTGGGAGATTGGAGTAGGATGGTCTTTTTGATATAGTGCGTCGGGCTCGAGGATGTTCTCTGGTTCTCTGGTTCTCTGGTTCTGTGATGGAGAAAGGGACGAGGAGGGGGGCCAGGAGAGTCCTTATATATGTCAACTCTGTCACCAGTCAGTAGCGCACCGAGCTAAGAAAATAATTTGCCGACACCATTGGAGAGGCGGGGCAGGACATGTCAACGCAGCATGATGATAATGGTGGTGGTGGAAGTGGTGGTGGTGGTGGTGGTGGTGGTGGAGGGGCGAAAAAGCGGCGATAAGACCACAAACTTGGTTTGGTAAAAACATAATCATTTCCCCAAGCGTATGCTTCTTTTTTTTCCTCTTCTTCTAGGGCCAAGCTCCCATGCCACCTTGCAGGAGCCCTTGAGATCGGACTTCCGCACCAGATAGTCTATTTCCCCCTCCACACTTATTTTCCACCTACCCCTACCGTAATGATTTCTATGATGAAACAGATATCCGTGGAAGTAAGGTTTACCACACAAAAACCTGCAGCCCACATCGGCCAGATTGACTGCCACATACTGTAATACCAAGGCGGGGGGAAAAGGGAACGTGAAAATTATTTTTTTAAGAAGAGTATCACAGTACCAGACCGAGTTGATGCAAACTGCACTCTGAGAAAGGTAACGAATCCGAAAGCACCACTCACCCACGGAGGATGGGTCAGGACAGGGACTTGTTTCTTGGGACTCTGCCACCCCTTCCTCCCTCTTTCCTGCCTGCTTTGCCCTCCCGCTTGCCTGAACGTATTTCTTATAATTCCGGCGGGGTGGTGGGGGGACAGCCCTCCTCCTGCTCGAGTACTCGAGTGCTTGCGCTGCCTATCCCGCTGTGCCTAACGCTATCTTCAGTAGCCGATGAGATGCAGTCTCACCCAAATAGCCCCAAGTACAAGCGGTACGTCCAACCCCGGAATCGAATTTGCACCGCTTACCGACCGACAGTACAGTACAGTACATCTAGATCCCTCGTGTAATCACCTTATTATTAACGGCAAAATAAGACTCGTAAGGTCTCAATATAGTGTAATATCCAGAAAGAGACAGGGTAGGTTCGCAGAGGAGAGCGTTTTCCCCTGTGGGGGGGTGTCATAATGGTTGAAAGGGAAGGGTGGGCGGCGGTGGGGGAAGTTGCAGCTCAGGTTGCAGCACGTGGGCGGGGGCAAACAAGACTTGGGATCGTAGTGTAGCTAGAGCCTGAAGTAGCACGGTAGGCTAGGGAGGTCTGCAGTCGCACCTTGCTGTCCCGGATGGCCAAAAATCCAAGGAAACTGTCCGGGACAGCGAATTATCCGGGACAACAAGTTAGCTTTTGATGCAAAACAATTTAGAATTCAGATAATTTCAGCCGAGGCAGCGAGGTGCGACCGTTCTAAGATCCGGGACAAGGGACTGGAAGGTTGGATGGGGCAAAACTTTATCTACCGAAAGTGACCACTGACGAGTCGTCCTCCATACATGTGAGATATAGAGCTCTGATAGCTAGCCACTTGTCCAAGACTGGGATCCTTGGAAGGAGAGTTCCCCTCAGCATGACGCAGGGAATCGCTTCCACTGCCTATCTCTCTCCTCACTCGAACGTCGTATTTAATTGCCCCAACCGGGCGGGAGCTGGGGGGGTATCTTTATGGATATTATTTTGACACTTGTGGGTAGCTGTTACTGGACGGCAGCTATCATGGCTTCTGCGGAAGCCCGGTGCAACGAAGCACCGACGCTGACTATCGGGACAGGTCACTGGAACCGGCCCCTACAATATGAAGTCCAGCCCACCACTAGGTCGGGTGTGGTTCAGGCATTTGTACTGTATAATAGTTAATTGGCACTACTGGAGTAGCATCTGCGGCAGCCATGCATACCCCAGATGCTGCTGAACTATCACAAACAGTGTACAGTATGATCCTCCGGATAATGATGCCTCCTTGCATTATCCGGTTAAAACAAAGTGTGGACAGCTTCTACCCCCAAACTAAGTGTTCCTTCGAGTCTACCGAGCCAAAGCGGGTATGATACGAACTAAACTATCGTTCTCCTCCAATCCGGGCTTCAATCCGGGTCGCCGAATGTGGAGGAGGGAGGGAGGGAGCGATCTACGAGTACTCTTGACTGGATTGATGATGGATGTTACGGAGCTTGCGCGGGGGCGGGGATAAACTATGATAAATACAATAAACCCCATAGAACTAAAGTTCGGGAACGGGCTGTTTACTATTTAAAAATAAGAAATACGGTAAGGATTAAAGACGCATGTAGCCGCCAAGAAGGGATGATGCGCGGACGGTAAGTATGTGAGATTAGATTTTCTCATACAGCATGTATCTACTTGGTAAGCACTGACACCCAGTCAATCAAGCCTCAATAAAATTTGTAGCCTCAATGCTTTTTCCTACCAGTTTCCGCAATTCTCACTTACAGTACCGTACTCGAGTACTTACTTACCTACCACTCATGACGCCTTCCGCCGCTCTAACATCTGCCGCGAAAAAAAAAAGATACCACGCGGGAAAGTACTAGACCGAGGAAGACCGTGGGGAGCATTTGAGGGGAGCGAAAGATATTTCCCTTCCCCCGCTCCACACCCGAGGCTAACTAGCTAAAAGCCCTAGGGTAATTCTCAAAATTACCATACGATATTCCAGAATCCTCTCCTGACAACCTAACCTTCCCATCCGATTATTACTTCATCATCATTTTGCCTTCTCCTCCTCCGGGGTGGGCGGGGGGAGGGAAAGAGATGCTCGAGGCTCACAGTAGCTGCACCCTTGGAGGGGTTGAAGCTTGTCAGAACCCCGAATCGGAGCTAGCCGAGGCGGTGGGGGAAATTTTCTTACTGGCTCAAAAGACGACATGCAGAACTATTGCAGAAGGCTTGTGGGTGCTTTTGCTGGGTTTCGCCTCCCGTATTATAAAGGAGGTTTGGCTAACGAAGTACGTATCAGGATGAACGCGAGTTTCTATGCGGTGCCGTACGTGTTTGCTGCGCTATGTTGTTGAAATTACTAACTTGTGGGATACCGGTATTTGATTTCGTGGTAGTGGTGGTGGGGATCCTCTCGATGAATCAACCGGAGAAGAATGAAAGTTGGTGGTGTTGCTGTGTTGTGTTTACTCAATTGAAGGATGTAAGTCTGGCCGTTTGTAAGGGCGCTTTTTTTCTTTTTTTTCTTTTCTTCTTCTTTCCCTCTCTCCGCCAGTTTTTTCTCTCCCTTCAGAAACTAAACTCGATCTCGAGCGGATTGCTTCTTGGTGTTGATGTGTCGTTTCTGATTTATTGAGTAGAAAGGAAGAGAGGACGGTGGCGAGCAGAGAGCAGCCGCCGGCAATGGTTTTAGCACCGGCGCCATCCTGAGATGCGACCGTGCCGGTACTCGTACAGTACCCCGTCTGGCAGCAGCTGACTCCGGAAGTTCTTTGGTTGCAGAGCGGCCCTCGCCGGGTACCTGAACCCAGACCAGCCAGCCCTATCTCCATGCCCAAAAAGTCTCCGTCTCTTTTTTTCTTCTTTTCTCTCCTTCCTCCATTATTCCCTCCCCTCCAATGAAATCACCGTGTGCGTAGCAAAGTTTATTTTCCTGGGGTGTTGCCGACAGGTCACATGTTCACTTTAAGTTTTCCTAGCAACAACAACAACAAGAAAAAAAACCCTTATCAAACCTGCCGTGCTCGTCATTGGCGCTACGGGAACGCTATCAACCAAGCGGTAGGTACAGCCCTCCCCCTCAATTGCGCCGCGCGTCTTCCGACGCACCCTTAACTCAACCACGCATATAATACATAAATAGACCAGTTTATTCTGGAGAGCACAGTCGGGAGAAGTAAAACAAAAGAGGTGCGAAAAAAGGAGGGGGGGAGTGGTGAGGTGCTCGTTGGGCACCCCGCGATATCAATGGGCTCAAAACCAAAGAAAACGAAACACCAGCGAACAGGCATACATGCCATATATGCGAATAGGTTCGGACCTTGTTTCCGACCGTGCGGGTAGTAGCGCTGGATTGGCAATGCGGTGGTAGTGGTGCGGTCAGCAGCTGGCTCACTTTTGGCGATGTTCTGAGCGTCTGAGCCTGCCGCATCTCTCTTTTCCTTTATTTCATAAACCGCCCTAGCAACTATCACATAACGGAAGCGCCTAAGGATATACTTTCCCCCAACTACCGATGTCTGGACCCGCAATTTTTTTTACGCAGTTTTAATAACAACGTGGTTTCACCGAAATGGGTAGATCATCAGTCTTCTTCCACCGCACTTTTATTTTATTTTATCTAATAAATTTCTGCCGTATCTATCGCTGACAGGGCAGGCGGACAGGCTGCAGCACGGTGGGTCGCTTGCTGGCACGGAGTACACTTTTTGCAAGCGGCATGTTATGATGGTATGGTTACAGCACTTCACACTTGTTATCCCCCATCCTGCCGTATCATCCTCCACACCACGGTCCAAAACACCCTGAGGTCTTCCCCTTTCCAAAAAGAAAAAACGGACCAATAATAACAGTAGTAATAATAACGATAAACCCCAAGAAAGTTTCCTGGCTGATCGTTTACCTTCTGGTCAAATCACCATCCTCCCAAGGACCACGCCGACCGAGTGGAACCTGCGATGGGATGTGTCGACGATCAGCCCCTCTCCCTCCCCTCATTACCATCATCTCAAGCAGGGACTGCGTCCCTTCTCGAACACCCTGAAAGTGCAAGGGTGAGAGATGGCTGGGCCATTGATAAGAGTGCCATCGACATCACTGATTTAGCTGGGAATCAGCTCTTTGACCGTTGAGCCATACCGATCTCCTCGATCGGGTCGCTCGGCCGGCGAGGTGGGGGAGGGGGAGGGTAACTCCCGTAATTAACAGCTGTCCCAGTCGAGCACGAGTACAATCTGATCCGCTGAAGCACCTTGCTGATCCTTGCCGTGGCTTTGGAGTCCTTTATCTCTCGATGAAGGGTTTGCAAAAGCACCTGCGTGTTGCCGCGGTGGTATATTTGGTAGGACGATCCGTGAGTTGGGTGCGTGTGGGGGTAGTCATCTGGTATCACTCGTACTTGGGATTCGGTAACCTTTTGGGTTGAGTCAACCTGGCGTAGTCTTACTTGAGGGTACACGGCATATAATCATGGAGGAGTGAACTGCGGTGAAGATTGTTGAGAGTAAATGCCGAGATGAAGAGGGGCGGTAGATGTGTGAATGGGGAAGCACCTCGACCGTGGCTGTCAGAGTGCAGTAGCGCGGAGGCCAGGGGAGGCTGCAATTTTGTCTGATATAGTGAATACCAAATATATTGTTTACAACTATCATGCGGTGGATAGCGTCGGATGAACTTGATCCTATCCCCCCTCTCCAGCTCGGTGGGGTGTTGTCTCGCGTTGTGCTGTGTTGTGCTGTACCGTGGAATTGTTGAGAACTGGGTTGGATACTTGAAACGGATGAAGGAAGGGGGGGCTACCGTGCCAAAAGGTCAATTTGGGCGATTGGCTAAAATACCAAGCCCTGAATCGCATACTACCGGTAGACGGACGTCGTTAGTGTATTTTGTCTAGGCATATACTATTATCCCCATTGCTGCTATCGTAGCTTTAGCCTCAATTTTTATTTTAGTTTAGCATCTAACTAGCCTAAAAACTTGGGACCGTTTCTGGAATCATAACACCTGGCTTCTACGGTATTTACGAGTACAGCACTCGCACAGCACACTGCTCGGCTCGGATGGGGAGCTACTGCATGGTGTTCTTGTTGCTGCTGACATGATACCATGTGGGTTAGCCCAAGCGATGTGATGTGCGGGGTAACTTAGTCTGATTCGAGGGGTTGTTGATACCGGTATAACACTTGAATTGTTGGGCCGCACTACGAGTAATCCCCCCCCCCCCACTCCTCGCTTGGGGGAAGGGGGGGTTCGAGGGCTGATCTGCGGGCCAGCTCTCAGCACATCACGGCGCGATACATAAAACCGGTACGGTAGCTAACAGTATCATTACAATCTTCACACAAAGCACCACCTATTCACCAATTGCTAACTGCTGTTGAAACGGGAGATTGTTGCTCGTGTATAGGCTCGGCCGGGCAACCCACAGGTTATTCCTGTTGCGGGCTGCTTGTCGATGATGCGTTGGTTATCAGGTGGGAATCCGCTGCGTACCGGCATCGCAGCAGAATAGCATGCTGCTAAATAGATACCAATTAGAGTAGGCCCTGTTCGGCATGCTACAACCCCCCCCCCCCAAACACCCCCGACTTTAAACAGCGCTTGTTTGAATATATGTGTACTTTCTGCTACCTGTTCAAGAAGGGATTTTGAAACGTTGTGAAAATATTATGATTTTCAAGAGAAATAGCTTTTTATATATACGGGTTTTTATTTGTATAGTGACATGTCCTTAAAATTTTTTTATGATAACGGTATTATTAGAGCTTACCATTCCCCTCCCCGAGCAGCCCCGGTCGACCTTCCCTCCCCCATCCTCTCCCATTCACATGCCACGTCGTCGTCGTCCTCCCAGCTCCTCCTCCTCCTCGTCGTCGAAACAAGCAATACGGCACCGGCACTGGCCTTGGCCATCCCATCGACGCAACGAACTGGCTCAACTTAACCTAACTTAAGCGCCCACCACCACCACCGCAGTTCCCGTAACCGTACCAGAGAACTGCTAGTATGATACTCCCTCGACTTGTGTGATATAATACCCACTAACTTTACAGCCCACCACACAAGTATCATAAACAAAGAAAGAAAAATATTGCTGCAGTATCGGTTAATTTACACGCACATGAAAGGAAAAAAGTAAAATAAATTAGGGAATTCTTTTTGGCATCCTCTAGGAACTTGCCGCTGCCGTTGGAGTGAAGATGATATTTCATATTGATATAGATATATATATACCGGTATACATCCACAGGTCTTATCGTTTCCCCGCTTTATCCTTCTCTCCCGGTTTTTGGGAGTATGCTCGAGTGGTGGTACTGTAGTGAGTGCTGTGGTGGTTATCTGGGTGGGGTCGCACACTTAAAATCGTCTACTTGCCGTACTGAAAAACAGAAAAAGAAAGTGGAAAAAATAAGATAAAAAAAAATCCTGGTTAGGAGTGATGTTGGAGGAGGAGGAGGAGGAGGCTCTGGTGAGATGGGAACCCCACTTGATGGGGGGCTTCCAAAGAGTGTTTTTGGCGATGGTCTGGAACAAGTTATCAAGCAATAGTTTAAACATTGGATATTTTGGGGTGATATGGCTATTCCGGATAACCTTGTCCTCTCTTTTTTTTTTTTTTTTTTTTTGGCAGAAGATGGTGTTCCACCACAGCATTCCCTTCACTCGTGCGCTACGGCCGGATCCTTTTTGATTTTCTGCAACTTACTTGTAGCACGAACTAGTGAGCGGCGGTGGAAGGTTTTGTTTTTGTTTTGTTTTTGTTTTTGCTTTGTCTGTACTCGAAGTTACCGGTATGGCGGAAGTTCCAACGCAGATTGTGAGATTTGGTTTTTGTTTTTGTTTTTGTTTCTTTTTTTTTTTTTCCCTTTGAAAAGAAAACTGCTATTGCATACTTACCATAGATCTAAGCGAAAGGGCAAAATTTTGGTGATATGCATAATATAATATAAAAAAAGCGGTTTGATATTACGAGTTGGTTTAGATTTGGATTTGGATTTGGATTGGCTGGGTGGATGGATGGATTTGGAGGAGCGCCTGGGGTTGGTGAAAGGAAGGTAGGAAGCGACCGGTAGCATGGTAAGGCCATGGCGGGGACCTGGAGGCGGGGCGTCATATGCGATAGAGATTAAGTTATTCTTATGACATGCTTGTCGTCGTCATCGATGGTGGTAGCGGTGGTGATGGTGAAGATTTTTTGGTGGGGTAGTGTAGAGTCGCGGGGAAGTTTATGGTTTACCGGTAGTGCACCAAGTGTTCTAAAGTGTAGTATGCACGGTCGAGTGGTCTGGGTGCAGCATGCATGTCGACTCGAGTCTTGAGTGAGAGGAGGAGGGAGGGAGGGAGGGAGGGAGGGCCCCTGGAAGGATGGGATTGGGATCACCATACTATGTAGGGATTTAGAGATGGGTTTCCTAGTTTTACAGTAGATTGGAAGCGGGGTGGGAGAGGGTGGCAGAGATAGTGGGGGAATCACCGCTTCCTTACCGGTACCAGTACTTGGTGACTACCGCAAAGTTATTATAGAATGGATGACTTCCCCCGGGGGTAAAATTTCCAAACTTCTGCTGCACATTTCACTCACGGCAAACATGCTACCCTCACCTGAATGAATTTACCTGATGATTTCAATGATAACATCCTCGGGCAATGTCCGTTTCTCAATCTTCAACGCTAGATCTCTTGGTGGGGATATGTTCCGAGCTGGATCTTAGAAAATTTGTTCTATCACAAACGTCAGTCGTGGGGGAGGGCATCCAATACCGCACAAGCATCCACCCCGAATAGCGAAAGGAAAAGAAAAACGAACGAAAGAAAAAAGCATTTACTAGTAGACTATCGGTACTGTATGCAAATCCCTACGTTGAAAAGTTCGGGTGTGTCTAACGCCTGTTTTGCATGCAGTACTCGAGTAATGTACAGAACTGGCTGATCGAGTGGGAACTTGGCGTTGGAAAAGCGCTTTTTCAACCCCGGCCTGACTGCCTCTCTGCAGAAATACCACTTGTAGTGTTGGTATGAGAGGAAGTTTTTTTTTGGCCCTCGTTTTGTTCGGAACTTCGAACACATGTTGTGACCCTACAGCACTACCTACAGTCCAGCCTGGTTTGTGGTATCCATCATACCGAGACCTCGTCCATCCCAGAACTGCTTTTGCCGCCGTGTCATTCCCAGCAACGTGCCCTTCGGATACGGCAGGCTCCGGTAGCTTGCCTTGCGCCTTACGCCTTAGGTGCTCTGGCATATGGATGCGATGCTCTGATGCGTGTAGTCCGGGTTATTCGTAAGTTACATTGTATAATATATTGGCGAGTGAAATTCCAAGGGTGGTAGGGTTGGGTTGGGTGCGCTTCCGGGGGAGTGCGCGGCCGAGAGGCTCTTGGGTAGGGGGTACTGTAAGTTACTGTACGTGATAGCATCGTATGGTACCCCAATCCAGCGCGGAGTTTGTAGTTGGGGTTTGGGTGATGTATTGCTATTTGCGTCTGAGTGATTGTGATAGCGGGTGAGATTGATATTGGGCATGACTCGCTTGATGTTGTGAGTTTGTGTGGCGAGAACGTCGTGAGGGTACTATTAAGGTTGATAGAAGCGCTCATAGACTGGAATCCGATAAGGTTGTATTGAAGGTATTATCCTCGGTATGGAATACTAGGTGAGCGTCCGGGGAGGTGGCACCCTCGTATGAGGGGTGGTGTTTGTAAGTAGAGCCGACGATAGAGCGATTTCCAGTCCCAAGTTCCTCGTTGAGGGTGTCGCCTCTTTGAGTGTCCGCCCGGTCTACGGTAGGCGGTAGCGATGGTCAAGTTGTGCCACAATCTGCTTGGGCGTTTATGAAGTTTAGTTGAGACGGGGTTATTCTGAATTCGTAAGGATTTGCCCGGGAGAGGGGCTTCTCCAAAGGGCCGCGAGTGAGGCTGAACTTGTGGAGGAGTCCCGGTGCCCGTAGGATGCCAGTAGGTGCTCTACATACCGGTACCAGTACGCTTTTGTAGCATAGCTTTACTTCTATTCTCATCGTGTATTCGGAATACGGTTGCTATAAAAGTACCGGAAGGCGTGCCAGAATTATTTGAAATATCGATGTCTTTAATACAAAGAGGATAATGTAACCGATGGTAAGTGAAAAT
>Ga0307517_10011713_pt1 | contig 12125 bp, 12 predicted proteins | sample 23_EM_MG_FD_194515 | JGI IMG/M metagenome (GOLD analysis project Ga0307517, IMG submission 194515) | Populus trichocarpa ectomycorrhiza microbial communities from riparian zone in the Pacific Northwest, United States - 23_EM | ecosystem: Host-associated > Plants > Roots > Unclassified | place...
CATCCCCGATCATGCGGAGTGGACGCAGGTGTGAGTCCGCGATGAACTTCCCTTCTGACCATACCTCACCTGATAATCGAGATTAGTGAGCTAACCCAACCCGTTGCCAACCACCTGCTCCTCGTCAGCTCGAGGAGCCTCGTGCCGCTCGCGCACACCTGTCGGGTCCCGGAGGACGGTACGTGTCCTGGATGCGTCGACTCGACTTTGGCGCGGACTCCTGGGTTCCAGGAGATGTTCTCCGTACGATATCGGTCAACTCGTCAAACTGGGTTCTGTGTCCTGGGCTGCGGGAATTGGAGTGGATGGCCCGGTCCTCCACCATGCACTTCCATCGCCTCTTCCTCTCGCCTCATTTGACAGCATTCTGGTTTCTGTTCCCATTCCTCGTGGATCAAGTCCCGGGTGGGGTTCTTTTGTACCTCACACTGATGGTTATGGAACTGCCAACTTCCTCTCTCACATGTGGCGGAGTCGGATTCGACGGTTCTGAAGCCCGCCGTTTCCTCCACTGTCATTTGATGCGGACCCTCCCTCACCACGCCGTCCGTGTCAGTGTCATTGTCGAGTGTAGCACTCAAATACATCATGCGACTTCCCAAACTCTCCACATAGCAGGCGGTGAATGGGCCGCCTAGGGTATCCGACTTGTCTCTGTCCGACGCCTTCCCCCAACCTGAAACCCCGGAGTCATGCGACGAAGCACCGCCCGAACGCCCCCCTCCCCGAGGCGAGCACATGTCGTGCTTCTACAGGATGAGACCTGCACGTACTGTCGCATCGTGGACCTGGCCAGATGCTCACCTTTCCGGATTTTTGGGTTGATGTTTCAGTTGATGCTGCTTTGATGTCCCCTAGGATGCTATTCTATGGGTTGGTTAAACTGGTACTGGGATCATCTTGTTCCAGGGCGGATGGGTGTACCTTCAGTTTGACGGACGATGATGCCACGGAAATCGCGACTGCGTTGCCCAACTTGGTGAGTGCCCCTTTCGGTCTTGTCCACCATCTCCTCCCTCGCCTTCCTTTCCACCCGCTGCAAGGATTTGAAGTACCCGGAGATCCACTTCAACCAAACGAACCTCCTTAACGACTTCAAGTCAATACCGGAGAACCCACGGCTCTGCGATTTGTGTACGCATCCGAGGTTTCGACTTGAGCGTTTTGCGGTGTCATGCGCGCCGCGTTTGGTAGGAGAGGAGGGTTATGGACCGGTGGTGACGGGATTCCTCGGTATTTTCCCATCGCTGGGCGGAGTCGTCGCGGGAGGCGTTGGTTGGGCTAGACTCAATTTGAAACTGTGCAATAAGGAGTGAACAACTCCCCGAGTTCATCTGATTCTTTGTTCAGTGTAAGTGACATTCAAGACGTACAAGGCTAATGAAGAACGTAGATGGCACGGTTTACAAGAGTCCGATTGCGAAACTAGTCTACCTTTTCTACCTTTTTCTGCTTCTCTTGGTTCGAAATAGAGTAAAGGACCGTACCGATTAACACAAATCCCGCACCTCCAAACAAAAGCGATCTCTGCTGCTGATCCATTTCCCTACCTCCAAATAGCGTTAGACTGATCATGACCGATACCGCCTTCCTGACAACCAGAGTCAGGTTGACGGTCAACGAAGACACTCGTGAAGTGAGGCGGTTGACGCCCGCTACGCAGACCAGTTGGGTGAAAACGTTTAAACCGAGAATAACGAATGCGATTGGGATGGGAGAAGGGAATGGTAGGGATGAGGTAGCATATGCTGAAGTTTGTTGGAGGGTATAGAGCTGCTCCGTGATGTCACCCTTTAAGGACAGGAACATCGGCATCGAAAGGAAGTGGAGGTAAAACATGGATTCTTTCCATGGTGTGTCACCGACGCCCCGGAATTTGGAGTACGCTCGGTCCTGAACGACACCTAACAGACCACTCAGAACAAGTGCGACGCTGAGGAGGGCGATTCCAGTGAAATACTGGTGGATGCCCTCAACACCGGGCACGGAGTTGGTGTTAATCCCGGGCTTAGGTTTCTTTGTGCCGGAGAGAGTGGTGGATATAACTCCTAGCGTAACAAAGACCACAGATACGACTTGTAATGTCGTATATCTGGAGGATTGGTGAGTATGCAGGTTTCAAACGCCCGAAGTACTGCCAACCTCCTCCCCAAAAAAATGTGCCCCATGAGCATTGAAATAACAAGACCGCCACTCCGAAATATTATATGCACAGGCATTGGAACAAGGTAGGAGAAAGCCTTGTTATTGAGGATAGAGAGCAAGCAGAACAGGACCACTTGGGCGATGTAGACCGTGAGCGGAACCTGTCGCGGCTTGAGCTTGGGTATGGGAATACCTCGCCACCTGGTTATGGTGAGGTGTTTGGGTAGCCCATGGATAGCAACAACTAGAAACTGGAAGAAAGTGAGGAGATGACCAACGTTGGGGTATATCGAGGTCAGTTCTTCTAGCGTTAGGGCATTACTAAGCATTGAGCGGTCAGATTCTCAACCAAAACATCGAGATAATTTTGCCTCACCTACAACACCCTCCAAAGACGAATCCGAGGGTGAGTATCCAGTCGGATGCCTGAGACAGCATGGTCGGTCGAAAGCCTCGCCGTGGCTGCCCCGATCACTTGGACCGCTGTTTGGATCTGTTTGCGCCGGGTGCCGGATAAGGGTATTTAGCCGCGGGTGAGCGTCTGTTGAACTTCATCTCTTCCCCCCCTTCATCCTCCTCCGACCCATAGACGATCCAAAATCCCTCGACGGGTTTACAATATTTAATAACCTCACTTTCCCTTGCCAACCAACTTGTCATGTCTTCCAGTCGCCTTCTTTGCGCTTCTCTCCTCCCCAGGTCAAAACACGACCCCGATCTCCTACAACTCCTCCGCCAAAAGATCACTCCTGAGATGGTTTCTTATATGGCTCAGAAGACTCGGTCTACTGTGTGGGCCGACGGGGAGGTCTCAGAAAGAGCTGGTATCCCGACACCCCCTCAGACCCCTTTCAAGATGTCCTTTCCTGCTCGTTCAAGACTGGACACCTTGGACCGTCCTGGTTTGCCTAGTCTGGAAACATTCATCTCGATGCAAGTTAACGCTTCGAACGTTCATATCACGACTTTCCTTGCCACTCTCATTTATTTGGAACGTCTTCGCCCACGGTTGCCCGAAGACGTCAGATGTATGTTTGACCACACCGTCTGTTGCACTCCTGAGCTCCGACTTACCCCACGTAGATTCTCGGACTGCATGCCATCGGATCTTCCTGGCGACATTAATCATTGCTGCCAAGTATCTTAACGACTCCTGTCCGAAGAACATACACTGGGCGAAATATACCGGTTACTTTGGTGTCTTCGAAATAACCAAGACGGAGATCGAGCTGCTTGCTATACTGGACTACGATCTTGGGTTCGACGAGGCTGAGACTTGCTATCACTTTGCGCCCTTTATGCGAACCGAGGCTCAGGAGAAACGTGCAGCCGCTGTCAGCGTTGTTACGAAGGCCGGTCTTGCCCGGGCCCAGGCTCAGATGTCACCCACTCCCCCTCGCGACAAGCCTTCTCAGTCTGGTTCTCTATCGAGCGTCCAAGGTCTTGTTAAACGTCTGTCTTCTGTTTGCCTCAGTTCTACGACTACCGCTTGCGCTTCCCCTGCTCAAAGGCACCCAAGTACATCCTCTTCTGCCCAGAGTACCCCAAGTTTCACGAGCGATTCTTCGGACATGAGCTCGGCCGCCGATTCGGATTCGGAGTGGCCTCTCCTTTCGGACTCTGCTGCTGATGGTCGCGGTCACGGGATCGCACGACAGCAGATCCCTCCCACAAACTTCCGTCTCAAACCAGTTCCAGTCCACGCATATCGACGATTGCGCAAAAATTCTGCTACCGCCTCGTCGCCCGATGATGTCGAGGGTGTGGAGCGTCCACGTCCCACGAATCCCGCGAACTCGACCCCCTCGTCGACGCTCTCCGCATTGACTATCCGGTTGGTCAACGCCCCCGAGGACACTGGCCCCGATTCTGAATGCTCTGGGTCTGTCTCTGGGATGCCATCCAGGAGTGTTTCTTGGGGTTCTCTCCTGAAGAACGACACTAGAGGTCTTGCTCGGACTGGAACGATTCATTCCCGCAAGGAGGGCGGTTTCTTGAGCAGGATGTGGGGAGCTGCTACCAGAGGCATCCACGACCGAACTGATAGACAAGATCTGCCCAACCGCGTCGATATTGTCGAACCTGAGGTTCAAGAAGAGTACGGAGCTGGACCAATCCGTCATGTCACCCACTCGCGTTCGGCCATCATCCGAGCCCGAAGTCGGGAGTACCTCGTCTAGAGGTCCCGGGTGTCGTACCAGCTCGGAAGCCAGAGACGACACATCGCTAAACAACTTTCCCTTCAACTTGGCCGTTCTTTTTGTCTCGTCGAGTGGATGGATGTATCTGCCCTGCATATATTTCGCTTTCGGACATGACTATCTGATGAGCTTTGCCTCTTCGCTATATTTTCCCCACGATTGTCCGTTTTCCGTGTGCCCTCTGGACGGTTCCAAACCTGGGAGCTGGTCTTCGTTTTGTCTTGAACCGGTTCTTTCTTGCTTCTCCATACTAGTCAAATTCCCGCTCGCCCACGGTAAGTAGTGTAGTAGAAGTTTTGGACACACATGTATACTATGGACAGAAATCACGATTTTTCACTTGGGTTCAAGATCGCTCAGTCTTCTCAAGCAGATCACGGTCTGCAACCCGACGCGCTGGCTCCGTAACATCGCGAACTTCCTACACGCGGCGCGAACTGCCCGTCAGTACTTCAGTCCTCAGAAGTTCGGGACTCGCTGCTACGCTGGTCAGATTCCTCGGGCCATCCTTGCCCCGTCATGCTGGCCCCCAGCCTGGGGCCGCCTCCCTCTACTCGGAGATCCGGACCCGACTCCCATCTGCCCCGGGACTCATGGCGTAGATCAATACTCGTAAACAGCGGGCAATACCGAATCTGTCGAACGACCGGGGTCGTCCGAACTCGCCATCCCCCGACCAGATTTTTTACTGGGAATCATTGCAGGGACTTGGGCGCATCACGAGAGGTAACGAGTGACGGCTGCACGAGACCATGACTGCTTACAAATCTGGGACACACGAAAATTGGCCGAACGAGTAGCAGGCTACTTTCCCACTACTCGGCATATCTCTTTCCTGGATCCCATGTCTAGTGCCGCCCTCGATTCCGCCTCTCGTCGAGTCAAGCGTGCAAAAACGGCTGCCCCGCCTCCGGAATCTGCGCGCGCAACAAAAAAACGCAGCGTGCACGACGAAGATACCCCCTCGGAGTCAGACAAGCTCGAGGGCGACAACGATTCTGACTATCACGAGGCTGCCGCTCCCCCATCCGCCACGCAGGCAAAAGGTCGGCCCAGCAGGAAGTCCGGCAAAGTCTCCAGGTCGGCACGCGACTCCCTCCGAAGGCAGAACCACTCTCGCATCGAGAAGGCTCGTCGTACCAAGATAAACGAGGCCCTCGACACGCTTCGTGCTCTTGTCCCTCCGGGCGTTCGTGAGGACGGGAACGGCGAAGATGAGGAAGGCGCCGAAGGAAACAAGCGTGGCCAACAAAAGGAATTCAAACTCGAGATCCTCATCAGGACGGTCACCTACATGAAGCAGTTGATCTCTCGAGTCGAGGAACTCGAATCCAAGTATTGTCGATCCCAGCCTCGAGGTTCCAAGAGGAAGCGGGATGAAATCTTCCAGCAACTACTCGATGAGGAGCCCATCCCCGTCCCCACTTCAAAAGCCACCGGGGGATCCACCTCGCGTGCTTCTACGACATCCCCTCGCCTCCCCCCTATCTCCAACCTGTTCCAACAACCGAACAACGCGAGCTTGGCTTCATTGACGAGCCTAGATCAACTACCCTCCCCATCTACCACCGCCGAATTTCGACCGAGATCAGATTCCCTCGAGCAATCGTACTCGGTCCGCCCCCCCTCCATGACTCTTCCCTCTCCTAGAAGCGACAAGTCCCAACCGTCTCAGGATGACGAGTCTGCTGCGAATCTGTTGTTGCACATGAAAGCCCGTTCCCCTTCTTTCACCTCTCCCTCGACGAATCCCCTTATCTAGACCCCTGCCTCGACTCTTGATTTATCATAACTTAGATTTGCATGGGTTGCACACCATGCTTGGACAGTCTTATCATTATTCCTTTGTTGTCGTAGATGTATTCCGGTACTCCCCTTTTACCTTCGGGTTGAGGCCCGTGTTCACGCGCTGGGGTGATCGAAAAGTGCCGTTCGGCCGCGACGGGTGACGGAGAAGATTCGGGTGAACCTTCTTGCACACCGACGATGTCCTCAACATAACTAAATCCCACTCTCCAATGCTACCTCTTAGACACCGGTATACCAATGTCGAAAGAGAGTCAACCCAGCTTCTTCCCTTCGGTTGCTCTGGTGCGTCCTTTCCGAGGGATCACGCATGACTGAGAGGAATTAACTCGTACGGAAATCCCGGGAATTCCATAGGACCACGCCGCCGCAGGGATCGGAGCCGGTGTCGCCGCGGTGGTTTGTATGCACCCTTTGGACCTTATAAAGACTAAGCTTCAGACATCCACCACACCGGGGAAAGGAAACGTGTTCAAGCACATTCGGTTGTCGTTGGGAGAGATTTATGCCAAGGATGGAATCAAGGGGTTGTATAGAGGTGTTGGACCGAACATTGCTGGGAATGCGAGCAGTTGGGGGTTGTACTTTTTGTTGTGAGTTTGCTTTCCCCCTTGCGTTCGACCCAGGCGCTTGGCCCTGCGGGTTTGACTCGAGTTTGACCCTCGTTTGTTTGATCTTTTTTGGTGGTCAGTTATAACATGTTGAAGAAACGAGGGAGCGAAGGAGAGGGAGAGTTGACGTCGGCGCGGACCCTGCTGTATGCCGCGGAAGCCAGTCAGTCATATCCGGTCCCCTCGGGCTCGTGGGGTTGTTAAATCTCGTGTTTTCAGGCGCCGCTACCTCGATACTCACAAACCCAATATGGGTTGTGAAAGTCCGGATGTTCACAACACATCCGAAAGATCCTACAGCGTACCGGAACCTATGGCGTACGTCTCCCCTCATGAAGGCACACATATGTACGAGGAGACTGATACCTTTTCCTACCGTATAGATGGACTATCGAGCATCTATCAAACGGAGGGAGTCAATGGTCTCTACCGGGGCACTCTCTTGGCTTTGGTCGGCGTCAGCAACGGCGCACTACAATTCATGGCGTACGAACGGATCAAAGTTTTGGCGTTTAAACAGAAGCGGAGATCGTTTGAGAAGGCTGGAAAGTCCTGGACTGCGGAGGACGATAAACTGGTGAGCTTTCGCGTACCATGTTGACGACAATTTCCATTGTATCACCAACTGACCCGCTTTTTTTGTTCCCCGTGTAGTCCAACACTACGTACATAATCGCTTCCGGAGCCAGCAAACTCTTCGCGTTGGTCGCAACCTACCCATACCAAGTCATCCGAACGCGAATCCAAGTGCGTATCTCCCATCCACCACCCCCATCCACTCACCCGCTCACCCATATCTGACGCCAACTTTTCATCACCACACGCCAAACAGAACAACGCCACGGCGCACTTATACCCCAACACCCCCACCTGCATCACGCGAACCTACGCCGGAGAGGGCATAAGAGGGTTCTACCGTGGCCTCGGAACTAACCTCGTTAGGGTCCTTCCGGGGACGTGCGTGACGTTCGTCGTGTACGAGAATATCGCGTGGTTACTTCGGAGAGCTGCGGCCAGGAGAGACGGTCTCGACCCGGCAGAGAGGGACTGAGCTCGTCATGTTACCCTCACGTTCACCTTTCGTGGTATGTGAATGTCGTATATACACACCAAACCTCTTTCATACATCACCCCATTATCATTATAGATTCCTCACACATTAGACACTCCGACACATCCTCACTCATTGTGTCGTGACATAATATGAACAATCCCCGACGCCCGCCTCGCACCGCTCCGGAAGGATAACAGTATTCTCCTACCAGCTCTGTGTTCCCTCTTTCATGAAGCGAATAGTTAAATCTTGGTATCAACGATTATCGTCCGAGGTCATTTACATGTGGCCCAGTCAAGAGAGGCGAGTCCGATCGTGTCTGGCTTTTTTTTTTTTCGTCATGGGGTATCGCACAACCACTGCATCTAATCCCCCCACTTGAGGCCCAAGGTGTGGACAATGAAGGCGAACTTATCGACAGCGCTTATGATCCTATATTCCACACGAAAAGAAAAAAAACATTAACAATCTTTCTCATCGCCAATCTCCATCTAGAACGGGGACGTACATCTGCTCAGTGGACCTTCCAGACCCATGTCCTGCCTTGGTCTCTAGTCTGATCAGTAAAGGGTGAGGGTTCTTAGCGCGTAGGTATTGCAGCGCCGCAGCATGTTTGAAAGAGTGCAAGGGAACCACTCGGTCGTCATCTACGAAACGGATGAAAGGCGGTGAGTCTTGAGCATTGAACTTACGGATCAAAAATGAAGGTTGACTCACGGTCGGCAGTGAACAGGATAGTCGGCGGTAGCACCCCGCCGGTGGGTATGTTATGCAAAGGAGATATAGGATAGATAAAATCGAAATCCTCTGGGTTCTGTGGGTCGCCGTAGTCGGAAGTCCAGGCTCGCCCTATCGTGTATTGGTCAAACTATAACGTGGCGTTGCCCATTAGCGATGACCAAACGTTGAGGGAGGCGACGGGGAGCGTCTCCAGTACCTTGAGCAAGTCTAAAACCCCGACTTCAGCCACTGCGGCACCGAAAGATCCCGGAGGGGCGCGGTTGACACATGCAGCTACGAGAAGACCTGTACGAGGACATCAGTCTGGAACGTGTCCAAATAACGGAACGATCCGGTCCCTGTACCTCCGTTCGAACCACCATTGATCGTGAGCTTATCCGCGGCAGCGTACTTGTTCTTCACGAGGTACTCGCTAGAGAGGGATCTCAACAAACAACCAGGCATCCTGCGGGGAAGCAGTACTCACGATGCAGCGATGAAGTCATCAAAACAGTTCACCTGTACAAGTAAATCTACCATCAGCACCTCTAGAAGGGGAGACCCCCCGTGTATCTCGCTTACCTTTCGTTCCCTGGTACCAGCAAGGTGCCACTCCTTACCGAACTCACCTCCGCCTCGAATGTTGGGAACCGCGAGGACCCCCTTGCACTTTTGGACGAAACTTAGAATGGCACCGCTGAAGAACGGATTGATGGAGATGTTGAAACCTCCGTATCCTGTGATCCAGGTTCCACAGTCAGCTCACACACATCCCAAAAGCAGAGGGGAAGGGAGGCGGACCGTATTGTAGAGCAGGGGCGGTTCCATCCAGAGGGGCATCCTTGTGCCTCACGATGAACATGGGAATTTTTGTCCCGTCCTTACTCTTATACCAGACCTGTTTCGAAATGAATTCATCCTGCGGAAGACCCTTGACTTCAGTGGTCCTAAGCTCCCTCCACTTCTCACCTTCCTTCAGGGTGTCGTCGAAACGATACTGGTAAAGGAGCGAAGGGTTGGTGAAGCTCGTAAGGGTGACGAAGAACCAAGGGTGCTCTCTTTTGCCCCAGATGGCGGCCTCTCCGACGAACTCTGGAGCGAGCCGAGTGATGCATTTTCCATCCTTGAGATTGTAGATGTAAATCTCGTCTTTGACCTATCATGGCATCGGTCAATCTCGTGTTCTCTTTTTTTTTTTTTCGACCAGAGGGAGAACAACCCACGTACGTCTCTCTTGTACACGATGACAAGATGGTCCTTGACCAAAATCCCGATCTCGAGTTTCGCATCCTTCTGTTCGGGGACCAGGTCCTTCCGTGTGAATTTTGGATCCGCAATATCGATCGTGATGATCTTCTCTCGAGGTGCGTCCTTATTGGTCAACAAGTAGAAGAGCGTACCATCGTTTCCGATGCTTCGGGTGGGAAAGAGGGGAAAGGGTTAGAATCCAAAACAGAGAACGCCCATCGGATGAGAGGAACCGACATGTCATAACTGGAATCAAATTCGTTGACGAGCTTGATCCATTTCAAATTTGGACCGATCTCGTTTTCTCGGAGATCCGCGACCCAGACGAGGTATTTCTACGTGACAAGGTCAGACGAGTAGTTAACCACGGCTTGAAGCGCAAGGGGGGGGGAGGTACACGCACTCTGGACGAGTCCTTGCTGATGTTGAGCTCGAGGTAGTGACCATCGAGTTCAGAAACGGAGGCGGACCACATCCAGTCGGGATGTTCTGGATCCTTGATGACCAAAATGTCGTCAGCTGGACGTACACATCCAGCCTCAGGTTACATCACAAAATCCAGGAATACTACGAAACGCTTACACTGTGGAGTACCAACTCTATGGTAACACAACTCGGCGTCAACGTCGCTGGTGGTTTCAGTTCCAGCCTTGTCCGATGAGGCGTCTCCATGCGAAACGCGCCTTGGGTATCTCTAGGCGATAGAAGATAAGGACAGAACATTACGTTTTTGGATTGCGTCATTTACCTGGTAGAAGAAACCCCTGTTATCGTGTGTCCAGGTTATGGAGGAGAATTTTGCAAAGCGGATCTCTTCGGGTAAGCGACCATCGTCGTGAGAGACACGGGCCTCTCCCTCTTTTTGCACAAGGGGAGAAGTTGTTGGCCGAACGTAGATGGTGAAAAAGTCGGATCCCTGTGTAAAAAAAAGCTGAGTGTCGAAGCCCGGGGTGACCAGGTAAAACACCAACAGATCTCGAGATTCCGTAGGCAAAGTATTTCCCGTCCTTCGAGTAGGCACTGGTGCGTATAGAGGCGGTGCCGTCTTCGCTCAATAAGTTTGGCTTGAATACGATGAGTTGAGGCTCAGGGTGCACCGTTCGATCACCGGCGATTTAGGCCACAACTCACGTCAAAAAACACTTGACCGATCTCGGTTTCCTTCTTGGAAAAGTCGGGCAGTTTCTCCGTCTTTGATCTCCAGATGGCTGATGGTTGGTGATTAGGGTATATAACGAAGAAGTGTTATCGCTGCACATGCCTGACTGAGCCTGAAGGCCGCTGTTGTAATACCAGTACCACCTCTTGTCACTCTTGAAAGCAGGCGCGGAGAACTAGTGTGGCCCGTGTTCAGGATCGATCGCGAATTGGAGGGTGAACGGTGAGCGGGACCCGCACCTTGGCGTAATCGGTCACTTTCCTGATGTCTGCCTCGATGCGTTTCCAGTTAGGACTGGAGTGGAGGTATTCGCGAGTGTATTTTTCTTGTTCGGTGACCCAACGAGTCGTTTCTTCCGAGTTCTCTTCGAGCCAATGGTAAGGATCAGGGACATCAACGGAGCCCTGTGCCTTGCTTTTATAGACATCGACGTGATCAGAACGACGTGACTGAGGGTAGCGGTTCGGGATCCAGTCGTTGGAAGCCATCGAGGTCAAGGTGAACCTACCAAGGGGACGAGGCGAAGGAGCAAGCGAGGAGAGGGGGCGCGGGAGTTTACGAGACAGGTTTGTCGACGTAGCGCCATGTGGACGAAACATATCGTGAATATCCCCCAATCCCACGTCTCAGACCCAGAGCTGAAGCGAACCCTCTACGTCAACCTCTCCGCTCGAGACTCTTTCGTGAGCCGATTTAACCTCGCACCTATTAAGCGGTCTAGCCCCCCCTTTTTTTTTTCTTTTTCTTTTTTTTTTTCGAATTACACACGCCAGTTCTCAGATCGAGAACCTCATTTGCGCAGTACACGTACCACAAGGTGTCCTGCTTGGGATGTCGTTTCGAGAAAGCCTAGAATCTCGCTGTAGGATCTCCGTATCATTTATCCGGCCTGAAGAGCACGAATCACCTAATTGCAATGCGCTTCGAGAAAGTGGCGGTGGCGTTTAACCGATTGCCGCGGCAAAACGACCACATATCGACAAGTTTGGGTTTGGGTCGGGTACGGTAGAGCAAGACTTGTCGACTTTGTTGTCACAACCTGGAAGGTGCTTTAGTACATAAAAGGTATTCGAGACACACAAAAAAAAGGGGGTTTCAACAACGAGAAAAACAGCGAGTGGACCAGAAAAAAACATTAGGAGGGAATGGAAAGCAAAGTACATCGGCGAGGATCGTTGATA
>Ga0307517_10011714_pt1 | contig 12124 bp, 14 predicted proteins | sample 23_EM_MG_FD_194515 | JGI IMG/M metagenome (GOLD analysis project Ga0307517, IMG submission 194515) | Populus trichocarpa ectomycorrhiza microbial communities from riparian zone in the Pacific Northwest, United States - 23_EM | ecosystem: Host-associated > Plants > Roots > Unclassified | place...
AGGTAAGCAATTTACCAAGATCGATTCAAGAGGACGCTTGCTTACTCATGTTGCCAGGGGTTGGTGGGCGGATTTGGGGGAGACGGTCCGCGGCTCGGGCCTTGCCCTTGCCCACGGAGGTCGGGTATGGGCGCAGATTTAGCCCAGTCAGTGACTGGTCGTACATACCAGGCCGGTCGTTTCCGGCGGCTGTGTACGTGTCGGTGGAAGGTGGGGAATCTAATCGGGTAGGTGAGCTGTCGGATCTCGATCGAAGTATGGTGGACACTTACAACCCCACGATAGCGTTGGGACGGGAGAGGGGGTAGTCGTAGGGTCACTGAAAGTGGCCGGGTGAGGGGAGGGTTGGGTGGATTGGGCCGGGTATGGCGCCGTGGAGGGACCGGCAGTGGAGAGTCCTGTGTATTCAGGTACGTTCAGGTATTGTTGCCCGAAACCGTAAACATCTAGGGCTGTTATTAGCGTTGAACCCCGTGTTTGTGACGGACGATGGGTTGGGGTAGGACTCACCGGATCCGTTGGTCCCAGGGATGGGTCCGGGCTGTGACCCGCATCCCCCGGCGGACTCGCTCCAAGACGGGTCGAGGAGGGTGCTCCCCACGGACTGACTGGCGTCACCATTCGATTCTGGTGCCAACCACCAGTTTTCGATCTCAGCCGTGCTGAAATCGTTGAGCGCGTCAAGGTTAGACTTGTGGGTCCGAGTGACGCCGGTGGAAGCCTCGTCATTGGCCATTTCGAAAGGGTAACCACCGAAACCGAGGTTATCATTGTCGAAGGTCAAGTTGGCACCATCGAAGTAGTTGTCGGGGAACATCTTGAATGTCGGAGTGCGGTTGTAGGGTTGAGGGGAGTTGGTAGGTGTTGAGTATACGCGAGGGAATGCGAAGTCAGGCAAGTGGCAAGTAGTTGAGGATTAATTCTCCTTCAGAGATGCCAATATTTATATACCATAGACACGAGGCAGGTTATGCGGGCCACCCTTCTTTCACTTTCGAGAGCCACCGGTCTTTTGCTCGTTGCTAGGCGCCCGGACGTCCCCCAACCTCGTGTCTTCTTTGTGATTGTACAAGTTTCGAGCACGGCTATCGTCGAAAATCAGCCGAGGGGCACACAGAGGCAACGTACGCCTCCCGAATATGGATACCCGGGTATGAAGCTTAGGAATGTCTTTCCACGAACCACCCTCCACGACACGCCGATCCGATCTTGTCGTGGTTCTCCTTTCAGAGTGCAATGGTCCAAATTCAGCTGTGGGCGTTGGTCAGCTTCCCGGACGGTTTGACGTCCCGAAGCGCATTAGCCGTGGTGAATCCTATTGACGACGGAATTGGATTTGCGACGAATTTTTGCTGTTCTCGTCTACTCCTTCAAGTGTAGTAGCCAATGCGAAGGGCAACATGATCGAGGGTGTTAAGATGACGTCCTCCTGAAATCCTATGCATAGGTTGGAGGTGGAGGAACCTTAACGGGGAGATTGGATCGTTGAGCTTGGACCAGTTGCGACCCGGGGTACTGGCGACCCGACCACCGATTTCATCTATCACGGTGTGTCGGGAAGGGAGGCTAATTCCTTTCAGCCACTCAGGAACGCTCCCACAAATCCTTTTCTTTGGCACACACCTTTCACCAGGCCCACGAGCAATTGGTAGAGGGCCGTGCCCTTGCGTCTTTTTTGGAAGGGAGGGCACAATGCACAGTCGAGTGCAAAAAGCGATTGGGGTGGGGGTGATTTCAAATTGCTGCGCTTCGCAGCAACACCCTCCTGAATTTATGTTCAACGACGGATACGCTAGGGGATAACCTGTCCTATATCGGTGGCTGTGAGAGTGTGGACAGACATACGGCTCACATGCTGTCTCTTCTCACAGGGTACGACTGAAATGATCCACCCTTCGTGGCCGAGTCGGGCGGCCGTCCCTCCTAGCTGCAGGACAGAGCAGGGGTAGTGTAAACCGGCGCGTCTCGTAGTCACGGTTGCCTCTGGGCGAAAAAGTCTTCCCAGTCGTATTCACCTTGCAGCAACTCTGAACGTTTTTCTGTGACCGTTGCCCCGAGATCAGGGCTAAAACGGAGTGGTGCATTTTCCGAAACGTTGTCAATTTTCAACACACCCGACCGAGACTGCAGGTGATAGTGAGGCCTGTCTACGGACCGCGAAGGACGAGCAACTAGCGAGGCATCCTGGCGTGCGCCCGGCGTTGTCTTGTCAGTAATCGCAAAAACATGAAAGTAGTGAACGCCGAGAGGGAGTACCTGGAGGAGCAATGTTAGGTCGGGCGGGAGAATGATAAGGTAGAAACCTACCATGTAACTACGTAGGACATGTGGGAATTACGCATTTCGACGACTGGAGATTTCCCGACAGGGATTCCTTCTTTCAATCTAACGGCCGCTTCTCCTGCATGACCCTCTGCGCATGTGTGAGTAATAAGAAACCGTGCACCGACAAGACGCGCACCAAAAATTTCCTCAACAAACACAGGCTGAACGTTTGCCTTCTCTCCCCCTGCGTACTCAGCCATCGCATTGACATCGGCCCAATACCATTCGCCTTTCTCGGGATGGTTATCTGGGGTGAAGGTGTTCCGCACCTGGGACACGCGGAGCATCCCTTGGACGAGAATTTCCTCATCGGTGCGGGGGGCTTGAGAGAACCTTTCGAACGCGTCCTTCGACACGAAACCACGATCGACTAGTACCGTCGTACCATTGGAACGAACGAGGGGCACGATGACATGATAGCCTGCAGTACCGTCTCGCGTGCGCGGGCCGACAATTATCGTATGGTCATAGTCCCACCTTCCACTCATGAGCACCTTACGGTAGGTGAATTCTGGGATGATCGCCAAACTGGCGAGGGAGTTGGTTCATTCCATGGCTGGAAAATGTCGTGGGAGCGACGATGTACTGTACGCACTTGATCTTCGGGGGTAACATTAGAGGCTCCCGTCTCAGTTTCTCCTCCAGTTCATCAATGAGGTTGACCTTCCACTTGAGCCGTTGCACTTGCCACGTTCCGAGAGCGAACGTGAAGAATGGCATAATGCCCACGAGAACCATTGTCGGAGTAAGCCATGGGTACCGCCGCGCCTTTTGACTGAGGGGTTGGGGTGCGGCGGTCGTTGATTCGCTGCGGACACCAGTTCGCCGGAAGAGACTGGCGCTTCGACGGAAGAAAGTGGATCGGAAGGAAGACAGCATGACGCCGATCGGTCTACAGCGCGTGTGCATTATGCTACGTAAACTATGCAAGTACAAAATGTAAAAAATATCAGCAGAAACGGTCACTGTGGTGGCATGCAAGTGAGAAAGGGAGCTCATAAAAGGTGCGGAGGTCAACTGACCTCTTGAGTTTCGCCCTCCGATCCAGCAACGCTTCCGATAGTCGACCGTCATTCTTCGCAGCTTTGAGCTGTGAGGTGGGGAAGTCAGCCCTGACCAAGTGACGACTACACCGCACCAACCTCCTTCTTGTCTAAGCCAGACACGATCGACCTGCCTGCACCCCACGCCTGGTAAATTTTGCTTCGAAAACGAGATGTAAGGTGGGACAGCGATGGAATGCAGGATTGGATAACTTACTTCGTTGCGGCTTCGTCAATTTTTGTATCACCCACTAGACCTTCCTTCTTCTTCTCCTCAGCGTGGGCTTCCTGCTTGTACTTATGCTGGATCTTCACCCAGAACCTCTCACGGAAACCCACCTCCTCACTGTCCCCGCGCAGTTGTAACGCACCTCCGGCGACCTCGTCGACGCTGAGGTACTTCTCGTAGACATTCATGAAAGCAACCATCCCGTCGGGCAGGATAACGGGTGTCCATTCCTCCTGGGGTCCCCTGGCTTCTCGATCAGCAGCGACAAGCCCATGCTTGTCACAGGACAAGTATTTCCCTTCTCCAACGCCCGTCCGCAAGTTGATGGTGGGTGAACCAGCGACGCGAGTGGTGACCCAAACCTGAGATACCTCGGTCGGAGTGCGGTCCATGATGCTAATTTCCTCCTCGTCCTCGCCCTTGATGATGGTGTGGAGAAAAACCCTTCTTCGAGTGGAGTCGTAGGTAACGCAGAGGGGTGACGGGTCCGACGGATGCATCAAGAATGTTGGGCCACGGATCTCGAGAGGATCCTCTGGGAGAACCCAACTCTCGGGGGCGCGGTCGTCGTCGCCTTTGCGCCGTCTGGTGCTCCGTTCCCCGTTGTCTCCCTCCTCCCTCCTCCGCTTCTTCTTCGTCTTCTCGCCCTTAAATTTCAGCTTTGTCGACCGAACAGCGGGCGTGGAGGAGGACATGACGGTGAAAGTCACGATCAAATGCGCTTTCCCACGATAACGAGACTGATCGGCCAGCCAAACCCCAGGCCCAAGCCGACTGCGCGGACTGGGCTTTTAACACCTCAGCTTGTGACCTCCATCATCCCAGTTTCCTTGTTATAACGATGTAAGCCACTCATCGACTCTCCAACCTCTTAGACCCACCCCGCCCTTCTAGGTGGCCTTCGGGAGGCGGAGGACGCCCAAGAACGAACCCGTACGAGGACGATGAAGTCCACTATCCGACCCGGCCGGTCGATAAGGACAAGGCGGAGGGGGAGTTGGTAGTCCATATCAAGAAGGCCACCAGCCCTGAAGAAAGCGCCCCGAAACAGAAACACGTCAGAAGTGTGTGGCTGTGATACCCGTTGACAAGTCCCCGATTGATCGTATCTACCTTTCAGAATGCATCGTATACACCTGGGATTACCATACCTCCATCTCTTTCTGGACGGGATTACGCGTTCAGCCAATCTTGTCCGATGAAGTTCAAACGTTCAAGGCCCTGATCACCGCACACAAAGTCATCCAAGAAGGACATCCAGTCGTACGTCATATCGGGCACAGTCGACAGAAACAGTTCTAAACTTGATACCCAGACCATCAAGGAAGCTCATGGGCAAACTGGGTGGTTAGAGACGTGTGCCAGGGCAGTTGGTCATGATTCTGCCCGAGGTCAGCGTTTGTTTGGTCACTGCATCGCTTCCTCTGATCTCCGAACTGTCTGGCAGGCTATGGTTCCCTTATCCGCACCTACGTACAGTTTATTCTGGCAAAACTCAGGTTCCATCGCCTTCGACCAGAGTTCAACGGTCTATTCGAGTATGAAGAATATGTCACATTGAAAGGAATCGACGATCCCAACGAAGGGTATTTTTGGTTGATCCAGGATCCTCGTTTGCTTTGCTGACTTGGTTTTAGTTACGAAACTATCTCAGACTTGATGGGCCTGCAGGACCAAATAGACTCATTTCAGAGGATGATTTTCGCCCATTTCAACCAATCTGTCAACAACGAATGCCGGATAAGCGCGCTCGTGCCTCTTGTGAAGGAGAGTTGGGGCATCTACAGGTTCATCACTAGCATGTTGAGAGCCATGCACAGGCGTAGGTTTTGCCCCATGCTCCTGATATGGCTTATCTAACGGTGGATTCACTAAAGGGACGAATGATCACGAAGCACTCGAACCTCTGAGGGGACGCTACTCCTCACAGCATCATAACCTTCGCAAGTTCTACTACGAATGCTCTAACCTCAAATACCTCACTGGGCTTATCAATGTTCCCAAACTTGCTCAGGTATGGATGATGGCTAGTCCTTTGGTTCTTCCTAACCTAGATATCGTAAGGAACCGCCGAATCTCTTCGATAGCGGTGATGCCCCCAGCCTGCCCGCACGTCCCACCACGGTTAAGGCGAAGACGCCTCCTCCAGCTACCCCAGTTGCCAGTGCTGCAGAAATCGACGAGCAGGCTCGTATGCTCAAACAATACGAGGAGCAACAAACCGCATTGCGTGCGGCTCAGGAGGAGGAAACAAGGAATCGCGCTGAACTCGAGGCACAGCAGCAGCGTGAGTTTGAACAGAGGCAGTTGCTGCAACAAGAGCAAGAGAGGCTGGCGCAGGAGCAGCTGAGACAACACCAAACGACGCAGCTTAACAACCAGGCTGCCGAACAGGTTCACGGCCTGGAACGAGAAATCCTGGCGCTGAGGGGACAGTTCGACCGAGATCAACTTATGCTGGAGCAATATGACCGAGTACAGTGTCTATCCTCTCTCTAGAAACCATCGTGTTCACAGGGACTTGGCTTTTAGAGGGTTAAAGCTCTCGAGCAAGAGCTCAACAGCGCAGCCATCAACGTTGGGTCACAGTTAGCTTCCAAGGATGAATTAATCAAGCAACTACAAGAACAAGTTAACGTCTGGCGAAACAAGTACGAAGCCCTCGCAAAACTCTACAGTCAACTGCGGACGGAACACTTGGACATACTGTCCAAGTTCAAGCAATTCCAGCTCAAGGCCAACTCAGCGCAAGAGGCCATTGATAAAATGGAGAGGATGGAGAAGAACCTTAACGCGAAGAACTTGGAGTTGGCCGACATGATTCGCGAGCGGGACAGGGCGCGATTCGAGCTAGACAGGCAAAGATCTTCCCACAAGGACGAACTCGATAGGCTTCGGCGCGAGATCAACTTCGCGAACGAACGCGCCGAGGATGCCACAAGGTCCAAGAGCTCTGAGGTTTCTCATGTCCTGTCGAAGTACAACAGGCAAATCCAAGAACTCGAAGACTCGCTTCGTGTATGATTTTGAGAGGTGACATTATACGCTCTGAACGCTCACGATGCTTCTGGTTCTCCTACAGGCCAAACAAATTCAGATTGACGATCTATTCAGCAAGTTGGATGATTCATCGGCGGACTTGGAGCGATTGCGTGAAGAGAAGGACCAGGAGATCGCCATCCTTCAAGAGGGAATGGACAGTACTATCCAGCAACTCTCCGATGCTCAGCAGGCAAGAGTGCCTTGATTCGTCACTGGGTCTTGGTTTGACACGTTTCTTAGACGCAAGGCATCGCGATGGAGGCCACAAACACACAAATCGATACCCTTATCCTCGACAACAGGAAGAAGCTGAATCAGATCATCGGTAGGCGTTTTCCCCGGCCAACGCCATATTGATGACTGAACCACCATCAGACTCTATCCTCCAGGCCTGCGTTCACAAAGTGGACGAAGCTATCTACGAGCTTGAATCGCCTACCCAGGCTGGCAACTTGAACTCAACTCCAGAATACACCCTCTCCATGATCGAAAAGGCGACAAACAATGCCACTGATTTCGCGACCGTCTTCCTCCTCTACCTTGGCGGTGAGGTCGGCGGCGACCACGTCGGGGTCATAAAGACGGCCAACGAGTTCGCTCAATCGCTCTCTGACGTATTAATTAACACCAAGGGCGTCACCCGTCTCATCAGCGATGATGCCTCCGAAAGGTTGGTGTCCGTTGCCAAGAGTTCTGGAGACGTCGGCCTTCGTCTATTCCTCAATCTCCAGTCCTACAAACTCGACCTGCTCCAGTCCCCGCAACGTAAGGATGTGGTCATGAGGAACAATTCCGAAGTCCGCAACGCCTTATCTCAATTATCGGAAACGGTCGACAGCCTCGTGCCGAAGGGCGGAAAGGCTGGTGCTCTGAAGGCCAATGGTGATCTAGGAGACCTCGTCGAACAGGAGATGTTGGGTGCTGCTCGCGCGATTGAGGAAGCTACTGAACGTCTCCAGCAACTCATGTCCCGACCCCGCGATTCCTCCAGATACAACGCCGTCGACCTCCAAGTCCACGATTCCATCCTCAACGCGGCGATGGCAATCACGAACGCCATCGCCCGCCTCATCAAGGCCGCTACCGACTCTCAGCAGGAGATCGTCGCGGAGGGCAAGGGATCCAGCACGACCCAACAGTTCTACAAGAAGCACAATAGGTGGACGGAAGGTCTCATCTCCGCTGCGCGATCCGTCGCGTTCGCGACTACTTTGCTCATTGAGAGCGCCGACGGTGTGATCTCGGGTACCCACTCCCTGGAGCAACTTATCGTCGCTTCGAACGAAGTCGCGGCTGCAACGGCACAGCTCGTTGCCGCCTCGCGCGTCAAGGCTAATCTGATGTCGAAGACGCAAGAGAAGTTGGAGTTGGCTGCTAAGGCTGTGACGGAGGCATGCAAGGCGTTGGTAAAACAGGTCAAAGCCGTGACCGCGAAACAAGCGATGGCGGAGGATGTCGACTATAGCAAGATGGCGGATATGGAGTTCAAGAAGGCGGAGCTGGAGCAGCAGGCCGAGATCCTCAAGCTGGAGAAGGAGCTCGGTGGTGCTCGTCACAGGTTGGGACAGATTAGGCGTGCTGGGTATCATCAGTACGAGGAGTAGCTTGGGACGGTTTTCTTTTCGCACTCTTTCTTTCCTCTATGAATTGCAGAACGTGCGCTTTATCGGGGAGGTTTCGGTTGGAGGGAACATCACAGTAGTCTTCCTCTGAGAACCGTACCACGCACTGGCCAGTAGGCCATCAGTAAACGTGGCAGACACTTTATTTCTCGCTTTTATGACCTTATTTCATCTTTTTGTCGGTTATTTGTCATTATATAACCTAGGTCCCAAATTTATATAATCTCAAGGGTCTAAATAGCGGGGGAGTGCCAGGAATAAGATCGAATAAGAGCAATAAACAAATAAGACGATGCCACCTTTACTGATGGCCAGAACACCAGCTGTCCTTATGCTAATAGTTTTACTATTAGGGAGATTCTCGCAGGCGAGGGAAAAACAATCTCCCATGGGAGTGTAAAACTCGGACCCCCCCTCCCTGGGCCAGGGGGGGGTTTTACCCTTCGCAATGGGCCGGATATGGCTGATGGGAGTTCCCACGGCCCATCCCTTTTGGGCGCAGGTGATCGGGGAACACCGATTTCCTCCCGCGACCTCCATCATCTCTTAAAGCGCTTATTCAGAAATCTTTACAATCCTTTTTCCCATCCGTGTTATCGTCCTCCCATTCCTTCTTATCCCTCATTTTAACCCACTCCACCAACTAATCACATCCATTACAAAAACACCCCCTTTTTCTTTTTCTTCCTTCTGTCGCTAACTGATGTCGAATCGCGACAACCCTGGCGTCGTAAGGGCGTCAGAACAAAGCCGCCTCTCACGGCTCCAAGACTTAGGACGCACCCATATTGCGAGGCCTGCGTCCCCCCGCCCTCGTCGCCCCTCCCAGAGCAGCCCCCTCAACTTCCATCCTGACCCACCCAGAGGCCCACCCCCTCCCGCCAAACGCGAAGAGTCGATCCCCCCTGATGCTCTCACTGGCCCAGCCCACGCTGGAGACTTTCACCGAGATTGCTCGGAAGCCACCCTCCCAACAGGCAGCATGCCTAACTCCCCCCCAGCCCTCATAAACTCCTCCACCGGAGATGACGGGAGACAAGTCCTCGTGGCCGCCACACCCAGCTCGGACTCCGGGCTCTCCTACGCAACCGAACCCACTCCGCCGGCTCAGGTGAAGGAGGAGTCGATGGATGACAACCCCAACCCCCTCCTCAGGGAACACCCTTACTCCTCACCGGGCCCACAGACCCCATGGCCAGAGGGCCAAGCCAACAGCCAATCCGTCGGTAGCGCCGAACACACGACCCTGAGGGACATTAACCCCCCCACATGGGGCCAAATACGCGAAGGAGGCGACACCATGGCACAGAAGTTCACTGCTGACATGTACAAGTTCATGTACATCACCAACCGCACTATGATCAACGCATCAAGCTCTTACGACAACTTCGAGAAAACCAACGCGGAACTGGTAAACATGGTAAAGGCAACCCGAGAAGAGGCAGCCGAAGCACACAGGGAGGTGCTCCGGCTGTCCGGTGGCATGGCAGCGATGCAGAAAACCATCTCCTCCATGTCGGAGGAGATCAAACTCATCACTCGCCGTGCTCACGAACCCTCTCCTCCCCTGAAGACCTCCTCGACCCTGACCACCCGGACACTGCCAAGCATCCCAACCCTACCGCCCAAACCAAAATCTACACAGCGCATAGACGACCAGAACGACCCCGGGAACAACCACCCAACCCGGAACACCAAACCCACCCCAACCTCGAACATTAACACCGACCAGGACGATGAATTCGGAGGTCCCTCGAACTCACAGATCAGGTCAGCGGATGCGGAAATGTTTGATGCCGATGCCTACGCCGAAGCGCCAATGCCAGAGAGGGGGTGGAACAAAGTTGCCGGGAAAGGGGCGAAGAAGAACGCCAAAGGAACAGTCCACCTGACGAACACAACACCCGCCAAACCTGCTCCCACCACCAAAACCATTACCTTGGACGACTCCCAGCTCTGGATCCTTCGCTTCAACGGAAACCCCCCCGCCCGCAGAATGTCACCCGCCCAGATGTACTTGGCCGTTAACTCGGTGGACAAAGGGGATTGGCCCTTTGACGTAGTCACCGCTCACTGGTCCCAGGGCGGCAACGGCAACAGCATCATGCTCCGGTTCACAGCTCGGACCACCAAACGGGCGATCGACATCCACCACGCCTGTCATCGCGCCACACCACTAGCACATATGTCGTGCCTCTCGGCCATCTATACCAAGGGATCTTTGTAGAGAGCAACCAACTCCAGATGAGACAAGAGGAAAATACTCAGCGCCGTATGCCCGATTGAGTGGGATCTGACATATCGCACTAGGCAGCATGATGGTAGGATAGGACTACCAGGCGACTAGAATAACAAGTCTACCGAATACATGATGAGGTAGGCTACTATATATACTACAGGGAGAGTGCGCACAGACCAAGCAGTGCAGGGTGCACGGACCATGTTTGTACATGTGTGGCAGCCAACAGGATCGCAGATCATGTATGTACGGAAGGGGAAGACCTGTCACGTGACGGAAGGTCACGTGATCCTAGACCGAGAAGACCGGTCGTGCCAACGGTTCAACCGTCTAAGAAACCAACACGGCCGCAAGCGGCGCCGGAAAGTGAGTGTCGGGAGTTCAACTCCAGGGAAGGCTGGAAATTTTTAAAAACCTCTAACCGCGCAACATCGCGGGACAGCAAGTGCGGTTACAACGCCAAGATCTTGGCCAGACTTGCACATGGCATCGACGGCGCCACACTCACCCGGAACGTCCAGTGGTCAAAGGTGGTAGTTATGAACGTCCCATGCAGGAAAGTCCAACCATCCTTCTTGGATGATGACAATGAAACTGACGCTGACCAACACATGCATGATAACGAAGAAATCGAATCATATTGGACTCCAGCTGATATTGACGAGCAAATGCAGATCAACCCCCTCTACCAACGACTCCACGTCACCCAGAACAATACTGGTTGCCACTTTCTGACGTATAATGCCTGATAAGAGTGACACACCTTGACATATATTTAGTGGGAGCAGGTTCTGACACAAAACCAGTGGGAATGGGTTATAGGGGGATGTTAGGGCAGATGAGGGGCATACATACAATCCCAATTAGGCAGTGAGCCGAGGGATTGGAGAACCGGTGCTTTGGGACAGTGATGGCTGATGTAAGCAGATCATGTGACTTATCCCAAAAAGGAAATTTTTGATGGCTTACATAAGCAAATTTTGAAAGCCCCAAAATTATTTTTTCCTTTTTTAGGCAGGAAAATTTCCTTTTTTAGACAGCAAGAATTTCCTTTTTTGGACAGTAAAAATTTCCTTTTTTGGACGGCAATAATTTCCTGTTTTGGACAGTAAGGATTTCCTTTTTTGGACAGCAATAATTTCCTTTTTTGGACAGTAAGAATTTCCTTTTTTGGACAGCAAAATTTTCCTTTTTAGGTAGTAAAAATTTCTTTTTTTGGACAGTAAGAATTTCCTTTTTTGGATAGTAAAATTTTCAAAAAATAATTTTTTAATGGCTTACATAAGCATTTTCTGAAAGCTGGAATTGAAAAAAATTCCTTTTTTGGATAATAAATTTCCAAAAATAGACATTTTGATGGCTTATGTAAGGATTTTCTGGGGGCTAAATTTTTTAAAATTTCCTTTTTGGGATACTTTGATGGCTTATATAAGCGAGTCATGTGACTTTCTGAAAAAAGGTCAAATTGATGGCATCAAAATTTCCAAAAAAGGAAAATTTTGATGGCTTACATAAGCATTTTTTTGATGATAAAAATACAAAATTTCCTTTTTTGGAAATTTTGATGGCTTTCCAAAAAAGGAAATTTTTGATGGTTTGTATAAGTGTTTTTTTGATGATAAAA